>Ga0315268_10000300_pt1 | contig 57114 bp, 40 predicted proteins | sample C1_top_MG_FD_204535 | JGI IMG/M metagenome (GOLD analysis project Ga0315268, IMG submission 204535) | Sediment microbial communities from Yellowstone Lake, YNP, Wyoming, USA - C1_top | ecosystem: Environmental > Aquatic > Freshwater > Lake > Sediment | place: USA: Wyoming | collected 2017-08-01 | reverse complement strand
CCGTCGCTCTTCCTATCTGTGCCATGCACCGCAGGATGCGCGTGCAGCCGGCAGTCGACCGCCAGGTCGATCTCGTCGCGCAACAGCGGCCGCGCCAGCTCATTGGAAAAGTGAAAATCGACATGCAGCGTCGGCTGCCCGCGCAGCAGCGGCTGCAGCCTGGGCAGCAGCACGGTGGTGCCGAACTCGATGGTCGAGCCCAGCACCAGCGTCTGGACGGCAGCGTCCTGGGCCGCGGCCAGCCGCCGCTCGACACCGTCAAGTTCGTCGAACAACCGCTGACTGACCTCCAGCAGCAGCTCACCCGCCGGCGTGAGCAACAGCTGGCGGCCGCGCCATTCGATCAGCTCGCACTGCAGGTCGCCCTGTAGCTTGCGGATGGCGTGGCTGATGGCCGACGGCGTGACGTGTAGCCGGTGCGCTGCCGCGCCGTAATTGCCGCTGCGCGCGGCCTCGACAAAGGCGGGCAACTTGGCCAGATCGATGCGCATGGCGTCTCCTTCCGGGGCAATCCAAACGATGAACAGAATTCATCTTAATAGAGAAAACGTTTCGCTTCATTCATCTGACCAGGCGCGGCAATTTGTTATCTAGACCCTGGAGGTACGCCATGAACAACACCGTCTTCCACTTCCATCGCCCGCACAACGAGCCGATCTTCAGCTACGCGCCAGGCACGCCAGAGCGCGCCAGTATCAAGGCCGAGCTGCAGCGCCAGGCGGCGAACCCGATCGAGATCCCGCTGATCATCGGCGGCAAGGAGGTGCGCACCCGCAAGCTGGGTCAGGTGCGCAACCCATGCGACCACCGCCAGGTGCTGGCCACCTACCACATGGCGACCGAACTCGAGGTGCAACAAGCCGTGGCCGCGGCGCTCGCGGCCAGACGCGACTGGGAGAACCTGTCCTGGGTCGAGCGCGCCTCGATCACACTGAAGGCCGCCGAGCTGTTGTCCAAGCGCCACCGCAACCTGGTCAACGCAGCCACCATGCTGGGCCAGGGCAAGAGCGTGTACCAGGCCGAGATCGATGCGGCCGGCGAGACCATCGACTTTTTGCGCTACAACGCCTACTTCGTTTCGGACATCTACGCCGATCAGCCGCGCTCCTCGCTCGACGCTCTCAACCGGCTGGAGTACCGGCCGCTCGAGGGTTTCGTCTTCACGGTCAGCCCGTTCAACTTCACCGCCATCGCCAGCAACCTCAACATGTCGGTGGCGCTGATGGGCAACAGTGCGGTCTGGAAGCCGGCCACGACGTCGCTGCTCTCCAACTACCACCTGATGAAGTTGTGGCAAGAGGCTGGCCTGCCCGACGGCGTCGTCAACTTTGTGCCGGGCAGCGGCTCGCTCATCGGCAAGACCGTGCTCGCCCAGCGCGACCTCGCCGGCATCCACTTCACCGGCAGCAACGCCACCTTCAACCAGCTGTGGCGCGGCGTCAGCGACAACCTGGAACGGCTGCGCACTTACCCACGGCTGGTCGGTGAGACCGGTGGCAAGGACTTCATCTTCGTGCACGCATCGGCCGATCCGGCCGAGGTGGCGACCGCGATCGTGCGCGGCGCTTTCGAGTACCAGGGGCAAAAGTGTTCGGCCGCGTCGCGCGGCTACGTGCCGAGTTCGCTCTGGCCCGAGGTGCGCGACCGGCTGCTTGCTCAGATCGCGGAGATCAAGGTGGGCGACGTGCGCGACTTCAGTAATTTCATGAACGCGGTCATCGACGAGGCGTCGTTCGACACCATCATGGGCTACATCGAGCGCGCCCGTCACGCGCCGGGTGTCGAGATCCTGGCTGGCGGCACCGGCGACAAGTCAGTCGGCTACTTCATCCAGCCGACGGTGATCCAGACCTCTGACCCGCACTTCGTCACCATGGAGGAGGAGATCTTTGGCCCGGTGATGTCGATCCACGTCTACCAGGACAAGGACTTCGAGGCCGCGCTCAAGCTGTGCGACGAGACCTCGCCCTACGGCCTGACCGGCGCGGTGTTCGCGCGCGACCGCTACGCCTTTGGCGTGGCTTGCCGTGCGCTGCGCCACGCGGCCGGCAACTTCTACCTCAACGACAAGCCGACCGGAGCCATGGTCGGGCTGCAACCGTTTGGTGGCGCGCGCGGTTCGGGAACCAACGACAAGGCCGGCGGGCCGCTCAACCTGATGCGCTGGGTCAGCCCGCGCACCATCAAGGAAACGTTCGTGCCGGCCACCCACTTCGCCTATCCGTTTCTGGCCGAGCCGTGACCGGCGGGCCTCCGTCGACACCGGTACTCACGGTACCGGTCCGCAGCGCAGTGTGAAGGCGTCGATCACCTCGCCAGCGTAGCCCTCGAAGCCGGTGGCGACCTGCGGCACCGGGCAGAAGTGGGGGCCGGCTTGCAGCGCGTCGATGCGACCGGCGCGCGGCAGGCTGATCACGGCACCGAGATCGGGGGCGAGCGTCACCGGGTCGAGCGGCGCGCACAGGATCTCGAGCCCGCTGAGTACCCAGCCCCCGTTCCAGCCCGTGAAACCGACGACCGCGTGGCCGGCCGGGCAGGTGAGCAGGTGGTTGTAAGGACCGTCCGAGGAGGGATCGGAACCGCCGACTGCGGTCGTGTAGTTGGGCGCGTAGAAGTCCACCGTCGACCCCTGCACCCGTACCCGCACGCACTCGGCGCGCAGCTTGTAGACGTGCTCCTGACCGACGGCGTAGATCCAGGTGGTCCCGGTGAGGATCTCGAAGCCACGCACGATGCCGTTCGATCCGCAGCCGATGTGCAGCTCTGCCCCGCCACCGGACCAACCGGCGGCTGGCAGGCCACCGGGGAAAGGGATCCAGATCCCGGCGTCCTGATTCCCGCCGTCGACCGCAGCCTCCGGGGCTGCTGTATCCAACATGACGACGTCGCGCTGTGCCGTGTCCGGCGCTGCGGCGTCCGGTGCGGCGGCGTCCGGTAGGGCGGTGTCCGTTGAGGCGGAGTCCGACGAAGTGGCATCCGGCAGTCCAGCGTCCAGCGCGACGACGTCGAGCCGCGCGCTGTCCGGCAGCGCGGCATCCGGCCGGATGCCGCGGTCGCTCGACCCGTCCGGTATTTCCCCGCCAGCGTCGAGTAATGGATCGGGTAGCACGGTGAATGCGCGCGCAAGCTCGCCGCGCTGCTGATCGGGCGCGATCACCAGCAGCGGGTGCGAACCGGGCGGCAGGGAACCCGGCACGACCGCCACGAGCTCCGACGCGCTGACGTAGCGGACCTCGGCCAGCTCCACATCATCGAGCAGCGCGCGAAAGATCGGGTCGACGCTCGAGCGGCTGGCAGAGTTATAACTGAGCCGTACCCTCGGTGCGAAACCCTGACCCAGGATTCGAACCGTGACCGAGATGCCCTGCCCGGCGGTCGATGGGACCAACTCGACCGGGCGCGGGGCCGGAACTTCCCCCTGCGTGCAGGCCCCGATCCACATGGTGGCGACCCCGCACAAGACCAGGCCACGTGCATCCGGTCGGCAAAGTGTGCGCAGTTGGGCTTGTCTCATGCACGCGCGTTCCTCGTCATCGAGTGTATCACGCCGCGCCCGCTTACGCGGTTGGCCAACCTGCGCCCGATCAAAGAAACGTTCGTCTCGGCCAGCCGCTTCGCCTATTCTTTTCTCAAGGAGAAATGACGCATGAACGGATGGCTCCTTGTCGCGCTGGTGACGACGTCGATCGTGTCTGGCAGCGCATCGTCTCCCGCCAGCGGTCCGGCCAAGGCAGCGGTTGCGCCGACGACGGCGCCAGCGGCTGCGATACCCCTGACCGTGGTCAAAGGTGAGCAGAAAAAGAGCTTCACCCTCGACCAGGTCAAGGCGTTGCCGGCGGTGACCGGGCAGGGCGGCCAGCTCGCCATCACCGGCCACCAGTATGGCCCGTACCATTACCGGGGCGTTGCGCTGAGCGAGCTGCTCAAGGCGGTCGGCGGCAGCAGCGACGGCGACACCATCAAGGTCATTGCGCGCGACGGTTACTCGATGACGTTGACGCACCGGCAGCTTGTCAACGGCGAGTTCAGGCTGGTCGACATGAACTCGAGCAAGGACGTCGCCCCCAAGACGCAGCCGATCGTCTTTCTGGCCTACGAAGAGGAGGGCAAGCCCAACGCCGAGAACATGGGACCGTTGCGGCTGGGCATCCTGTCGCCGGATGGCACGCTCAGCGAGCGCCACTGGTGGGTCAAGCAGGTGCAGACGATCGAGGTGGTCAGGTCCGCGCGCTGATCGCTCAACCGAACTTGATGTTGCGCTCCTGGCAATACCGCTGCAGCGCCAGCTTGAGCGTCTTGGGTGGCTGGTAAAAGGCGTACTTCTTCTTGCCGGCCACGATCTTGCTGCCCCACCAGACGCTCCACTTGACGCTGCTGAGCTCTTCGAGCGGCACGAACACCGATCCCGGGTTGAGCTTGAGCTGCTGGTCGAGGCTGGCCCCGGTCTGCGTCGAGGACTGCGCGCTTGCCTGCTTGGCAGCGCGCGAGTCGAGCGCGCCCTTGACCAGCGCGCCGATCAGGCCGAACTGGCTGGCCACGACGTCGCCCATCAGGCCCTTGGTGGTGAAGCTGATCAGATAGATGCCGCGATCGGTCAAACCGACGTCGCCAACATGGCGCTTGCGGCCGTCAAAGAACGTGACTCCCGGGATCCGTTCGTCATCCATTGTTGCCTCCGAAGCGCATCTTGGCGGCGACCCGGGCTAGGCCTCGAGCACCTTCTTGATGCGCTCGAATGCCCAGTCGATGTCGGCCTTGTCGATGACCAGCGGCGGCGCAAAGCGGATCACGTCGTCGTGGGTCTCCTTGCACAGCATGCCCTCACGCATCAGCTGCTCGCAGAATCGCCGCGCGCCGCCAGCCGCCTTGTGCAGCTCGACGCCGACGAACAGACCACGGCCGCGCACCTCCTTGACGTGCTTGCTCTGGATGGTGCGCAGCTTGCTCATCAGGTACTCGCCCAGTTCGGCCGAGCGCGCGGGCAGCTTCTCGTCGACCAGCACGCGCAGGGCAGCGCGGGCCACGGCGCAGGCCAGCGGGTTGCCGCCAAAGGTGCTGCCGTGCTCGCCTGGTTTGATCACACCCAGCACGGTGGCCCGTCCGACCACGGCCGAGATCGGCAGCACGCCGCCGCCGAGCGCCTTGCCCAAGGTGATCAGGTCGGGCTGCACGCCCTCGTGCTCGCAGCACAGCATGGTGCCGGTGCGGCCAAAGCCGGTCTGGATCTCGTCGGCGATGAACAGCACGTTGTGCTGCTTGCAGGTCGCGGCCGCGCACTGCAGAAAACCCGCGGCCGGAATGCGCACGCCCGCCTCGCCCTGGATCGGCTCGACCAGAAAGCCGACCGTGTTGGGCGTGATCGCTTTCTCGAGCGCAGCAGCGTCGCCGTACGGGATGATCTTGAAGCCGGGCGTGTAGGGACCAAATGCGTCGCGGTAAAGCGGTTCGGTCGAGAACGAAATCTGGGCGATCGTGCGGCCGTGGAAGTTGTCGGCGCAGACCACGATCTCGGCCTGGTTGGCCGGCACGCCCTTGACCCGGTAGCCCCAGGCGCGCGCCACCTTGACCGCGGTCTCGACCGCCTCGGCGCCCGAGTTCATGGGCAGCGCCATCTCGGTGTTGGTCAGCTCGCACAGCTCCTTGACGAACTGGGGCAGCTCGACGTTGTGAAACGCGCGCGAGGTGACCGTCACCTTGCCTGCCTGGTCGATCAGCGCCTGCACGATCGCCGGGTGGCAGTGGCCCTGATTGACCGCCGAGTAACAGCTGAGAAAGTCGAGGTAGCGATTGCCTTCGGGGTCCCAGACCCAGATGCCCTTGGCCTTTTCGATCACCACCGGCAGCGGCTTGTAGTTGTGCGCGCTGTAGCGGTCCATCAGAGCGATCAGTTCGTTGCTGCGCATCGACAGGCCCTCCGCCCAGCCCCCGGGACAGCCGAGATAAAGCACGTTTTTTTTGGGGATGGCAACTGCCGCCCGGGTGCCTGGCGGTTGACCGATTGGACCGGCCGCCATGCAGCGAGTACGATAGAGAGAGAGAGGCCAGGGATCATTGATGGCCGAGTTCCGCGGTTCCAGCAGGATCGCGATCTGCGCCTGGTTGGCGCAAGGTATTCTGGCGGCCTGTCCGATGACAGCGTCGTATAACGAGTCCAAATCGTGCGGCAACGCCAACGATTGCAGCAGCAGCGAGGTTTGCATCGAGGGGAGTTGCCGGCGCGCTTGCAACACGACCAGCGATTGCACGGGCGAGGAAAAATGCCTCGCGGGTTACTGCCAGACCGATTGCGCACCGGCGTGCGGCAGCAAGGTCTGTGGCGACGACGGCTGCGGCGGATCCTGCGGTAATTGCCAGCAGGGGCTGGTCTGCAACACCATCACCGGTGTTTGCGCGCAGGGCTGCGAGCCAGCGTGCCTCTACCGGGTGTGCGGCGATGACGGTTGCGGTGGTTCGTGTGGCAGCTGCGATCCAGACAAGGACTGCAATGCGGCCGGCCAGTGCGTCTGTACTGCGGACTGCAGCGGCCGCGTCTGCGGCCCGGATGGATGCGCTGGTTCGTGCGGCAGCTGCAGTGGCGGCAAGGTGTGCCAGACCTCGACCGGCCAGTGCGTGACCTCGTGCACACCCGACTGCAACGGCAAGGTCTGTGGCGACGACGGTTGCGGCGGTTCGTGCGGCAATTGCACCAGCCCCAGCGTCTGCCACAGCGGCCAGTGCGCGTGCCAGCCCAGCTGCCAGGGGCACGCCTGCGGCAATGACGGCTGCGGTGGTAGTTGCGGAAGCTGCAACGCGAGCACCTGCCAGGTCTGCAATGGCGGCAGTTGCTGCACCCCCAACTGCCCGAGCTGCCGCGTCGCGGCGGTCTCGGACAACTGCAATGGGACCTGCGCGGCCAATTGCTCGACCAGCTGTTCGGGTGGTACCTGCTGCACACCGAACTGTCCTGCCTGTCGCGTCTCGGCGGTCTCGGACGGCTGCAACGGGACCTGCGCTGCCAATTGCACGACCAGTTGCTCGGGCAGCACCTGCTGCACGCCAAGCTGTCCCGCCTGCCGCACCAGCGCAGTCTCCAACGGTTGCAACGGGACCTGCGCTGCCAATTGCACGACCAGTTGCTCGGGCAGCACCTGCTGCACGCCGAGTTGCCCGGCCTGCCGCACCAGCGCGGTCTCGGACGGCTGTAACGGCACCTGTCCGGCCAACTGCTCGACCGCGTGCGTGGGCAGCACCTGCGCCGAGTGCACCAGCGACAGCCAGTGCCCGGTCTGCACCTATTGCTACAACAACGCCTGCCGCGCCATCGGATCTGGCGGTTTTGACACCACGGCTCCGGCCTGCGCGGACAGCAATCCCTGCACTGACGACGTGTGCAACGGCAGCGGCAGCGGCGGCTGCGCGCCGCAAAACGACAACAGCAACAGCTGCACCTCGTGCGGTACCAGCAATTGCAAGTGCAGCAGCGGCAGCTGCGTCAACGATTGCCTGGCCGTGCAGGCCAGCTGTGCTTCGTCGGTGGATTGCTGCGGTGCCTTGCTCTGCTACGCCAGTCCGTCCGCCAAGCAGTGCTGCTACGGCGCCGGTGGGGCGTGCAGCTCGAGCGCCGATTGCTGCGGCTACATGGCGTGCGACGGCGCCGGCAACACCTGCGGTTGCCAGGGCGCGGGCAACTCCTGCGTCTACAGCGGCGAGTGCTGCGGCCGCATGCTGTGCAGCGGCAGCAGCTGCGCCTGTCGCGACCCGGGCGAGTCCTGCGACCAGAGCGCCGAGTGCTGCAACTCCAGATCCTGCTACGGCAACAAATGTTGCCACGACGTTCAAACCACCGGTTGCACCGGCGCCCTGGACTGCTGCGGCTCGATGACCTGCCAGAAAAGTCCGTCGACGATGCAGTGCTGCTACAGCCAGGGTGGGTCGTGCACCTCGAGCCTCGACTGCTGCGGCTACATGCTCTGCAGCAGCAGCAAATGCGTCTGCCGGACCACCGGCCAGTCATGCGTCTACGGCGGCGAGTGCTGCTCCTACACGTGCAGCGCCAGCAACACCTGCACCTGAGCAGGCGAGCGGCACTGCGGAGGGGCCGAAACTAAGGCGTCACGTCGGTGATGACCAGCCCGTTGAGGAACCAGGCCAGACAGTCGGCGCTGGTGGCGATGGTGGTGACGAAACTGGTCTGGCCAGCGGCGATGCGCGCCGTCACATCGTCAATGCGGGTATCCCAGTAGGTGCCATCCGCACCGAAGAAAGCATTGTTGGCGCCAACCGCAGTGCCATTGAAGTAGAGCTCGTCCGCGAACGACTGGCCGTCGCCGACAACATTGATGGCGTAGGCCGAGTCGAAACCGGCGTCGACGGTGAAGCCGGTCATCGTCGCCGTGCTCGTGGTGCCGACCAGCACGCCCATCGTCTCGGTCAGCCCCACGAAGTTGTTGCGGGCATCGGCCGGGTCCTCGTAGATCGCCACCAGCGTCGCACCCTGTCCGTCGGCACCGCTGGCCGCCGACGGGAAGTTGCTCAGCACGTAGTCGCCGTTGCCGTAGAACTGATCGCTGACGTTGAGCCGGTACAGGTAGTTGGCCGTCATGCCCCAGCAGGTATCGCCGCCGGTCAGTACCAGGGTGCCCGCCCGGTCGACGCCGTCGATCGTGATGGAGTCGTCCGGTCCGCCGATTGTTCCCCAGTAGAGCACTGCGCCGACGACGGTCGCGCCGGCTGGAATGCCGCTCAGCGTGATGGTCGCGGTCGGCTTGATCGTGTTACCAGCACCGCGACCGGCAAATCCCACGCCGGCCACCGCGATGCCACCGCCCACCCGGATCCCAGAGAGGACGGTGTTCCACGGATCGCAGGCATCGCCCAGGCCATTGCCGTCGGAGTCGATCTGATCCAGATTGCTGACGAACGGGCAATTGTCGACGACGTCCAGCACCGTGTCGCCGTCGCTGTCCTGGCAGGCGTCGCCGATGCCGTCGAGATTGGCGTCTTCCTGTTGCGGGTTGCCCACGTTCGGGCAGTTGTCGCAGAGGTCGCCGCGGCGGTCGGTGTCGACGTCGCTCTGATCGGTATTGAAAACCGCCGGGCAGTTGTCGACGCTGTCGAGCAGACCGTCGCCATCGCCGTCGTCACACAGGTCGCCGATGCCGTCTCGATCGGAGTCCTGCTGCAGCGGGTTGTCGGTGGTCGGGCAATTGTCGCAGGCGTCGCCCAACGGATCACCATCGCCGTTGAGCTGGTTGGTGTTGGCCACCAGCGGGCAGTTGTCGAGACCGTCGTACACCGTGTCGGCGTCCGTGTCTTCGCATGCGTCGCCGGTGCCGTCGCCGTCGGTATCTTGCTGCAGCGGATTGTCGACCGTCGGGCAGTTGTCGCAGGCGTCGCCAAGTGGATCGGTATCGCCATTGGCCTGGTTGGTATTGGGGACCAGCCGGCAGTTGTCATTGACGTCGAGTACGGTATCGCCATCGCTGTCGTCGCAGGCGTCGCCGATGCCATCGCCATCGGTGTCCTCCTGCAGCGGGTTGGACGCAGCCGGACAGTTATCGCAGACGTCACCGATGCTGTCGCCATCGGCATCCGCCTGGTCGGTGTTGGGGTCCAGCGGGCAGTTGTCGCTGACGTCAATCACGGTGTCGCCGTCGGCGTCGTCACAGGCATCGCCAAGGCCGTTGCTGTTGATGTCCTCTTGCCCCGGGTTGGCGGCCGCCGGGCAGTTGTCGCACAGGTCGCCCACGCCGTCGCTGTCTGCGTCCTCTTGCCCTGGGTTGAGGTCGAACCGGCAGTTGTCGCAGACGTCACCGTACCCGTCCCCACCGAGCAGGCCGGTCAAGAACAGCACGCCGTCGTTGGCGATCGCGAAGCTTGCTGCGCTGCGCCCCGGCACGAACGCTGCCGCGGTGCCAGTCGGGTCCTCGACGCCCTGCGTATCGGCGCCACCGTCGCTCGTGCAGGTCTGGCACATCACCTCGATCCGGTTCGAGTTCTCGCTCAACACGATCTGCGCGGTCACCGGGTTGCCGCCTCCGAAGTGCGGCACTGCGCGGTACTCGACGACGAACTCGCGGTTGGGAGCGGTGCCGATCTCTCCGTACCAGATGCTGCCGGGGCCCGGATAGAGATCGTGCCAGAAAGCAGCGACCAGGCCGTTGGGTGAACCGGCACTGGGCAACGACTGGCCGGAGCAGCAACCGGCGCTTTGACCGGCGAGAAAAGTGATAAAGCCATTGGAACCGATGTAAAGCTGGTTGTACCGCTGGCCGAAGAACAGCACGTCGAAGCCGATGTTGATGGCCAACGAAACCGCGTCGTCAACATTGCCGTAACTGCCAGCGCTGGGCGAGGTGCGCCAGTTGTAGGCCGTGGCCTCGGCCGTGGCCCAGCCGGCGCCGGTGCCATCGCTGTCGAGCTGATCAGTGTTGGCGGCCAGCCGGCAGTTGTCGGCGGCGTCGAGGATGGTGTCGTTGTCGTCGTCGTCGTCGCAGGCGTCGCCCAGGGTATCGGTGTCGTGGTTGGCCTGGTCGGTGTTGGCCAGCAACGGACAGTTGTCGTTGACGTCGGCGATGGTGTCGTCGTCGTCGTCCGGGTCGCAGACGTCGCCGGCACCGTCGACGTCGTTGTCTGCCTGATCGGTGTTGGCGTCGATCGGGCAGTTGTCGGCAGCATCGGTGATGGTGTCATTGTCGTCGTCGTCGTCACAGGCGTCGCCAGAGGCATCGGTGTCGTGGTCGGCCTGGTCGGTGTTGGCGACGAACTGGCAGTTGTCGCCGACATCGTCAACGGTGTCGTTGTCGTCGTCCGGGTCGCAGACGTCTCCGACGCCGTCGGTGTCGAAGTCCTCCTGGGTGACGTTGGGTACGAGCGGGCAGTTGTCCGCGCCGTCGATGATGGTGTCGTTGTCGTCGTCGTCGTCGCAGGCGTCACCGGCCGGGTCGGTATCGGAGTTGGCCTGGTCGGCGTTGGAGATCGCTGGACAGTTGTCGTTGCCCGCGGTCTTGGGCGTCACGAAGCCGGCGCCGACGCAGATACCGTCGTTGTCGAGGTCATCGTCGGGGTCGTTGGCGCACAGGTCGCACGGGTCGCCAGTTCCATCACTGTCCGCATCGGCCTGGTCGGTGTTGGCGATCAGCGGGCAGTTGTCGGTGCTGTCGAGCACCGTGTCGTCGTCGTCGTCGTTGTCGCAAGCGTCGCCGGCCGAATCGGTGTCGTGGTTGGCCTGGTCGGTGTTGGCGACCAGCGGGCAATTGTCGATAGCGTCGGCGATGCCGTCGCCATCGCCGTCCAGGGGCGCGGCGTCCGGAACCCCACCATCGGAGGTGGCGGTATCGGTACCGGCAGCGTCCTGACCGGTTGCATCCCGGCCGGCGGCGTCGTGACCGGCCGCATCTTGGCCGGTAGCGTCATGCCCGGTAGCGTCATGCCCGGTACCGTCCTGACCGATGGCGTCGTGGCCCACGGCGTCCCGGCCTGCAGCATCGGCAACGGCTCCATCCTGGCTGGCGTCGACGGCTGTTGCGTCCACGCCACTCGCATCGTTGCCAGAGGGCGTTGTGCCCTGGCAATCGCACGCGTTGAGCCAGGCGCTCACGACAAACAACGAGCACAGCCAGCGGGCGGGTGTGATGGGCCGTTGCGGTAAAATGCGTCGGTTTTTCAATGACATCGGATCCTCCATCAGCTGCATCATGAGTGCGAACATCAAAGTAGACTGCTGCGAAATGCAATTGGCAACCGAGATGCGCGCGCTGCGCCCGAGCGTGCTATAGATCGCGGGCGCGACGTCACCGCGGCGGCAACCGGCGACAGCCGTGCGGGAGGGCCGCCGATCATGCCTCGTCAACCCAGAAAACCTGCCAGGACGACCATCGCGGTCATCGGTGCCGGCCAGATCGGCGGCGCGGCAGCGCAGGCGTTGGCCGAATGCGGTCGCTACCGGGTGCTGGCAGCGGACCCACGGGCCGAGGCGCTCGAACCGCTGGCCGCGTTTGGCGTCGACGGTACGACTGACAATGCGGCCGCGGTGCGCCGGGCCGATCTGGTGGTGCTGGCGGTCAAACCTGGCGTGGCCATCGACGAGGTGCGCCGGCTGCGGCGCGTGCTCAAAGGCAAGCTGGTGGTTTCGTTTGCCGCGGCCATCACCATCGCGGCGCTGCGCCGCGCGGCGCCCGGCGCGCAGTTCGTGCGCGCGATGCCCAACGTCGCGCTGATCGTCAAGGACAGCTACACCGGCTACGCGGTCGCGCCCGGCCTCGGCCAGCGGGCGTGTGCGCTGGCCGAGCAGGTGCTGCGGGAGTTCGGCGAGATCGGGCAGGTCGAAGAAAATTTGCTCGACGCGGTCACTGGCCTCAGTGGCAGCGGTCCGGCCTACGCCGCCATCTTCATCGAGGCGCTGGCCTATGCCGGGCTCAAGGTCGGCCTGCCGCGCGACGTGGCCATGCGCAGCGCAGCACGCACGCTCGAGGGAGCCGCGCGGCTGGTGCTGGACGCCAACATCCATCCGGCTCAAGTCAAGGAGATGGTAGTGACTCCCGGTGGCACGACGATCATGGGCATCTACCACATCGAGGAGAGCGGCATCCGCTCGTCAGTGATGCGCGCGGTCGATGCCGCCACCTCGCGCTGCACCGAGATCACCGCCTCGCTCAATCGCCGGCCAGCCCGTGGCAGGAAGTAGATCCAGCACATTTCCTGATGGATCAGCCTGGCCGCCCCCAATCCACCGGTAGAACCCCATGTGGAGGCCATGCCATGAGACGCCAGTTTGCGGTGCTGATCGTGTGTGTGCTGGGTGCATTGGGCACGATGGGCGACAGCTGCGGCATCCAGATCATCGAGGGCAGCGGCATCGGTGCAACGGTCGAACGCGACGTGGCCGCATTCGACCGGGTCGCCAATTCGACCATGATCGACATGCTGGTGGTCGCGGGCGCGGCGCCGCACGTCAAGCTGACCTGCGACGACAACTTGCTCGATCACTTCTGCGTGGTGGTCGAGGGCGGGTCATTGCGGCTCGAGACCGCCGATGGCAGCCCAACCAACCTGGTGGCATTGCAGCCCAAGACCCATTGCCTGGCCGAGGTGACTGCCGCCGGTCCAGTGCGCGGGCTGTCCAACACGGGCTCGGCCGAGTTGATCGCCGATGCGCCACTGGTCGAACAGGCGTCCATCGCAGCCACCGGGTCGGGCAATGTCGAGGCGAAAGCAATCGCGGCGGTCGAGCTGCAGGTGTCGCTCACCGGTTCGGGCGACGTGATGCTCGGCGGTACCAGCGATGTGCTGCAGCTGACCCTGACCGGCTCGGGCAACGTGCAGGCGCGCGACCTGGTGGTGCAGAGCGCGCGCGTCGACGTCACCGGTTCGGGCAACGCGGCGCTGATGGTCGAGGAGTGCGTCGACGTCACCATCACCGGGTCGGGCAACGTTTGCGTGGCCGGTCGGCCTGAGGTGTGCGGCCTGAGCACGCCGGGATCCGGGCGTGTCTCGTTCGAGTGATCGTCGGTCAGTTCGCTGGGTGTGAAAACGATCGTGCGATGCGGCGCAGCTTCTGGCTGTTGGCGTTGAGCTGAGGGGGCTGCTCGACCACCTCGACCCTGGGCTGCTTGCAGCCATACTCCTCGAACAGCCGGTGCAGGTTTTGCTCGACCAGCGGCGCTGCCTCGGCGAAGCGGTCGGGCAGGGTGACCAGCCGCACCACTACGTGGTCGTAGGCCGTCTGCTCGACCTGGTACTCGCGCACCAGCTCGCAGGCGTTCATCACGTAGCGCGCAGTGATGTCCGGGAACAGGTACTGGTGGCCGCTGCCATCTGCGCGTTCCAACCAGAACAGGTCATCGCTGCGGCCGAGCACGCGCTCGATCACGCGAAAGCCGGATCCGCACGAGCAGCCCTGGCCCAGCACCAGCAGGTCGTTGAGCTGATAGCGGATCAGCGGTTGCAGCGTGTTGTACAGATTGGTCACCAGCAGCTTGTGGCACGGCTGGCCTGGCGGCGCGGGCTGGCCGTGCTCGTCCAGCGCCTCGAGCAGCACCAGGTCCTCGTTGACGTGCAGACGGCCGGCCGTGCAGCTGGATCCGACCAGCCCCTCGCTCGCCTGGTAGAGCTGGATGAGCGGTGCGCCAAACGCCTGCTTGATAACCGCCGCATCATCGTCGCCCAGCACCTCGGCATAGCACATCAGCAGCTTGAGCGGGTTGCGGATGGCCGTGGCCCGCGCGCCGATCAGTCGCATCAGCGAGGGCGGCGCCATCAGCACGTTGGCGTGAACCGCGTTGATCTCCTCGACGATGCGCTCGACCGGCGTCATCGAGTGCAGGTAGCGCAGCGTGATCAGCGGGCTGTCGATGTTGGCGAAGGCCTGGTTGTGCACGCGCAGGATGAAGATGATGCGAAACGGCAGCAGCGTCAGCGGTACGCCGCTGCGCGCCAGGAAGACCGCGGGCAGCCGCTCGGCCAGGCTGCGCTCGGTCAGCACCAGCCCCTTGGCGCCGCTGGTGCCGGAAGACAACCCCACCACGTAGCGGTCTCGAAAGTAGTGGAGGAAATCGTGGCTACGCTCCATGGCCAGTGCGAAATCGATCAGCTCCTGCTGGTCGAGGCCGGCCGTGTTGAAGGCGCTGAAGTGGTCCATCATGGTTCGCTTGTCGATGGTCGGAAGTACGCTCAAATCATCGAGCGGTTTGCCCGAATAAAGCTCCCGGTAAAACGGGCTGTGCTCGACCGCGTAGCGCACCAGTCGCTGTGCTGCTCGTTGCTGGTAGCGGTGGAGCCTTTCACCGCGCAGAAAGCGGCGACGCCAGCGCAGCAGTGCAAAGTCGGCCAACCCCTGGACCAGCAACCAGACCCCGTGCCACATTCGTTTGATCACGTCGGATGGCATCGGCATTATCCAAGTGCGCGGTTGCGGCCAAGCGCCTCGATCTCGGCCGTGCTCAGACCGATATCGGCGAGGATGGTTGTGCTGTGCTCGCCAAGATCGGGCGGTCCGCTGGTCGGTGCGACGGATCCGGTCGAAAAGCGCATCGGCTGGCCGACGAACTGGTAGCCATCGCGTTCGCACAGCAGACCGCGCTCGATGAAGTGCGGTGAAGCCGCCAGCTCCTCGAGGTTGGCGACGACCGCGAGCGGCAGGTCGAGTGGCAGCAGGCGCTGTTCCCACTCGGCCGCCGGTGCCGTCTCGAAGATCGCAGTGAGCATTGCCCGCAGCTCGACCCGGCGCTCGATTCGCTCGGACAGCGACAACGCAGCCAGGTCTGCGTGGTCGATCGCTTCGCAGAAGCGCCGCCAGAAGCGCTCCTCGTGCACGATGGCGAAGCTGAGCCAGCGCCCATCGGCGCAGCGAAACAAACCGTAGTGGGGCAAGATCGTCACGTTGGGATCGACCTGTGGCATGCCTGTGGCCGCGGCGTGCCCGATCTCACTGCCCAGCAGCGCGACCACCGAGTCCAGCATCGACAGGTCGATGTAGGCGCCGTGACCCGATAGCTGGCGACCAGTGACCGCTGCCAGGACCGCGACCGCGGCGTACAAGCCGGCGCTGACGTCGGCGATCAGCACCGGCGGCGGCCACGGTCGACCCTCGACCAGTGACTGCAGTCCGAGGTAGCCGGCCAGAGCCAGGTAGTTGAGGTCGTGTGCCGGTCGGCTGCGCCATGGGCTCTCGTTGCCAAAGCCGGAGATGGAGCAGTAGACGAGCCCGGGATGGCCCTTGGCCAGCGTCGCGTAGTCGACGCCAAGTCGCTGGGCGACGCCCGGGCGCCAACCCTCGAGCACGATGTCGGCCGAGTCGGCCAGGCGCCTGGCCACGTTCTGGGCGCCGGCCACCTTGAGGTCGAGGACGATGCTTTGCTTGCCGCGGTTGACCGCGGCAAACGCACCAGGTGAGAACCGCAACGGGTCGCCGCCGGGCGGTTCGACCTTGATGACGCTGGCCCCCAGGTCGGCCAGGATGGTTGCGCAGAAGGGACCGGGCATGTTGACGGTGAGCTCGACGACGCGCAGGTGGCGCAGCGGCCTGGTCGCAACAGCTTCAATGTGGGACGGCATCGCGTACACCTTCTTGCTGCCGGCATCTTGTTATATGACGGCTGCCTAGACCGGTTCGCTCAAGTCCAGCTTCACTTTAACTCCACTTTAACTCGTGGCCGTGAGGCGCCGCCGTATGGCCGCGCGAGCAGCAACACGAGCCATACAATCGACCAGCTTGGCCGCGCGCCAGCGCGACAACCACAGCCCTCGTCCGGCCCGCTCGCAGCGTCTGCCGCCCTGGTGTCTGCCAGCCAGCGACGTCTCGACCGCCTGGCCAGCGTCGCCCCAAGCCAGGGTGTTGCTCGGCCAGTAGATCGGATCCGGTGCCTGCCAGCTGTCCACGCCCCAGCGCAGATGTCCGGGATTGGGCGAGTAGATCGTGATGGTCTGCGTGCGGTAGGGCGCCTGTGGCGTCCAGTGCACGCCGGTCGGGCTGGGTGGGGTCTCGTCGGCCACGAACAGGTGCTGGATCGGCGTGCACGACAGGTGGCCCAGCATGTCGCTTGCCTCGATGTAGTAGTCGAGCAGCGCGTTCGAATAGCCGGTCACCTGGGCGTAGTAGAGGTCGGCAATCGCGGTCGGCAGGATCGAGGTGTCGATCTCGGGGTCGTTGAAGACGTTGCCGCCCGGAAAATCGCGCGTGGTCAGCGGGATGGTCTGCCAGCCACCCACACCCGCGCCGCCGGCATAGGTCTCGTTGACGTCGTCGGTCGCGGCGTTGATGCCATCCTGGTCCACGCGCACCTTGAGGCTGATCGCGGCGATGCTTGAAACGTCGTGGGCAAAGGTCCAGACCCAGAAGTCGCGCTCGCCGATCACTTGCCGGTAGCGGTAGAGCGGCCCGAAGTTGAGGCCACCTGGATTGTCCGGATAGCGCTGCGGCAACCAGATGGTCGGGCCCACGTCGTCGCTGCTGCCGCGCGCGGTGCGCGCCCGCGCCACGGCCTCGTTGCAGGCGACCGTGGGCTTGAGCTCCATGTCCAGAACCTTGCCGTAGTACATGTAGCCGCTGTTGAGGCTGCCCAGCAAAAAGTGCCACGCCTGCTCGAGCAGCGTGCCGCTGTTGTCCGGGTGCAGAATGCGATCGATGCGCGCAGGACCGACTGCAGCGTCGGCCGTGAGCACCTCGTTGGTGGCGGCGACCATGATAGCCCAGTTGCGCTCGTCCTCGGCCCAGCCCGTCGCCAGGTCAAAGCTGCCGGTCTGGTCGACCAGCGGCCGGTTCCAGTTGAGAAAGGTGGGCGCGCCAAAGTCACCGTCGGCGTTGACCCAGGCGCCGGACTCCACGTGCACCACGTCGTCGGTCGGCACCGGGTGGTCGGCCAGGTACTGCTCGATGGTGGTGGGCGAGTAGCCTGCGCTGGCCGCGCTGCCCACCAGCGTCGGGATGCACTCGCGATAGTAGCTGAAGCCGCCGCCCCAGGCGTTGTCGCCGTCGTGGGCCAGCAGCAGCAGGATCGGCCGCGCTGTATTGTTGTAGGGCGCCAGCGCATCAAGCATGGCCACGCCCTGGCACGAGTAGCCGTCGCGCCATGACTCGGCCTGCGCGGCCGGCACGACGACGATCTTGGACTCCTGGCCGGTCGCGGGATCGACGTAGCGCGCGCGGTGCGGCACATAGGCAAATGGCACCGCGTTGCGCGGCTCGACCCCACGGTCGATGCGCATGCCGTTGTAGTAGGGCTGCGCCGGATTGAGAACATCGGCCAGGTTGGGCGGCGGGATGTTCTCGCTGGTCGTCAGGTAGGGAAATCCGTCGCAGGCGCGCGAGAGATGCGAGTTGCTGACCACCACCCACTCGATGCCTGTCGCAACCAGCGTCGGGATCAGGTGCTCGCTGAACGCCATCTCGGACGGGAACAAGCCGCGCGACATCGGCGTGCTGCCCCAGGTCTCGGCGTAAGCCGCGCGGTAGAGCTCGAGGTCCTTGCGCACCACGGCTGCGTCGAGCAACGGCAGCAGTCCGTGGTGAAACGAAAACTGCACGATGTCGAGGCGCGGCTTGCCGCCGCTGGTGGTCCAGCTGCGCGCTTCGTTGAGCGCGTTCTTCCAACTCGAGGTGTAGCCAAGCTGATTGGCCGCGCCCAGCGATTGCACGTTTTCGATCAGGCCGCCGGAGTAAGAGATCTGGGCACCGGCCTCGGCCTGGCCGCGCATGTCGTTGACCGCGTCGCGCACCCGGTACTGATAGACCGCGACCCGGTCGTCGAGGCCGAAGATGGTGTCCAGGTCATTGAGTGGATGGGTGGCGCCAGCGCGCTTGGCCAGGATCGAATCCCAAACGGTCTGGTAGCGCAGGCCGCCGCCGTTGGGCGCGGGCCAGTAGATCGGCTGCTCCAGGTGCCAGAGCCAGGTGACGTGGACCGAGTTCTGGGCGAGCACGGAGGCTGGTAGCAGGAGCAGCGGCCATACCAACGCCATCCCGATCCGTTTCATTCGCGGCTCCGCTCGTCGTCAACCGTCCAGGCGCGCTCGACTTTCGCCCGGGGGTCGTCGCTTGGCAACCCAAAGCTCGGGCCGGGCCAGGCGCGAGCGGACAGGCCGCCATGCCGCGCTGCGTCGACACAACTGACCGATGGCGCCACAAAACCAGGCACAACGGGATACAGCCATTAGGTTGGCGCAGTGCGAACCGCACGACGCCGGGTCGCAAGGGCAGGGGACTTCTTGAACAGAGCGAGGTACCAAGTGAACGCACGTCTCGTCTCGATCGCCGGTTCGTTCACGGTCATGGCCGGGTTGCTGGTGCACCTGGCCGCCTGCCCGTTTGGCCCCGAGCCGTTGCAACTCGAGCCGGGATGCAATCCGCTGCTCGCCGGTTTCGACTGCATGCTGCCTTATCCGAGCGACTTTCACGTGGTCGCCGACCCGTCGCTGCCGAGCGGCCGTCGGGTCCAGCTCGGCCGCGCCGCCGAGTTGAACGACAAGGACGGCTTCAGCGCCGACGTCAATGACTGGCGCCCGAGCGACGGCTTTTCACGGCTGCCGCCGATCGTGGCCGTGCTCGGCACCGCGGTGACCGATCAGGGACTGGTCGGGTTGTTCGGCGACTACGCCGCGACCCAGAAATCGGACAGCAAGACCATCGTGCTCGACGCCAGTACGCTCGAGTTCGTCGCGCACTTCGTCGACCTCGACGCGCGCGCCACCGATGCGCAACGCCAGGCGATCGTCATGCGGCCGATGACCCAGCTGCAGGAGCGCCACCGCTACCTGGTGGCGTTGCAGGACGTGCGCATGCCCGATGGCAAGGCCGCGCCGGCGCCCGAGGGCTTCCGCCGGCTGCGCGACGCCAACGTGGGCGAGGATCCTGTGCTCAAGCCGCTGCTCGAGCGCTACCAGAGCGAGATCTTCCCGCTGCTCGAGCGCGCTGGCGTCAAGCGCGACACGCTGCAGCTGGCCTGGGACTTCACCACTGGCAGCGAGCAGTACGCGACCGAGGACATGCTGCGCGGTCGCGAGCTGGTGCTGGCCGAGCTGGCGCTGCACCCGCCCGTGGTCGAGTCGATCGAGGTCACCGAAAACGAGTACGCCTATCGCTGGCGCCGCGTGGTGGGCACGCTGCGCGGCCCGATGCTGATGAAGAGCCCGGCCTCGGGCGCCGAGCTTTCACGCGCCCAGGACGGCAAGGTTCAGCTCAACGGGACCGTCTCGTTCCCGTTCATCGCGATCGTCCCGGCCAGCGTGCGCGATGGCAGCGGACCAGCGCCGGTGATGCAGTTTGGCCACGGCGTTTTCGGCTCGCAGGCCGAGCTCGACAACGAGGTGACCGGGCAGGTGGTCGAGCGGCTGGGCGTGGTCGCCTTCTCGGTCGACTGGTGGGGCATGTCGGCGTCGGACCTCGGCTTCGTCGTCGGCGCCGTGGGTGACGACGTCTACAACAGCGTCGCCTTCTCGGACCGCGTGGTGCAGGGCATGGCCAACTGGCTGTCGCTGACTGCCGCCATCCAGGGATCATTGCGCGAGCAGCCGGCATTTCAGCGCACCACGACCCAGCCGCCAGCGACGACGCCGCTGTATGACGTGCAGCCGATCCACTTTTTGGGCATCAGCCAGGGCCACATCCTGGGCGGCGTCTACGCGGCGCTCAATCCGCAGATCGATCGCGCCATCCTGCACGCTGGTGGCGCCGGCTGGACCCACATCATGTTCCGGTCGCTGCCGTTCGAACGGTTTTTGTTCCTGATGGACCTGTCGGTCCCCGACAAGCTCGACCAGCAAAAACTGGTGGCGACCATGGCCGCGCACTTCGACCGGATCGACCCCGCCACTTACGCCCACTACGTGCTGCGCGATGAACTGCCCAGTGGCCCGGCGGGCAACGCTGGCCAGCGCCGCGTGCTGATCCAGACCGGTATCGCCGATACCAACGTGCCGACCTTTACCGCCTGCTTGCACGCTCGCCAGCTCGGGATACCGTTGCTGACGCCTTCGCCGCGAACGGTGTGGGGTCTACCGGCGATGACGGCGCCGGTCGATGGCTCGGCAGCGGTCATCTTCGACATGGGTATCGACGACGCGTTTGCGGCCGCTGCGCAGCCACCGCCGCTCAACGACGTGCACAACGGGATGCGGCTGGTGCCCGAGGTGCTCGACCAGATGGACGCATTCCTGCGCACCGGCCAGGTGATCAATCCGTGCGCTGGCGTCTGCCACCTGCAGGTCGAGTGAGCGGTCGCGGTCTAGCAGCCAAACGAGATCGGCAGGATCAATCCAGGCAGGCACGACCAGCTGGCGTCAAACGCGGTCTGGTCGAACTCGGGGTCGAGCCCCAGACCGTCGCTGGGTACGGTATAGCTGCGCTCGCCGTCGATGGTCATGGTGCCGGACAGCAGGTTGGCCCGCTGGTCCCAGCTGCCGCGCGTGGCGCTGATCGAGGACGAAGTGACGTGCAGGCCGAAGGTGCCGCTGTCCGAGGTCACCTCGAGCGGCGCGCTGTGATAGACCAGTGAACCGAGCTGAAGGATCGGCGTCGCCACGTCACAGGTGCCATCGCTGCCAAGCGCCGAACGCGGCGTGCCGTTGCCGCCGAGCTGCCCCGAGATCGCACGCAACGCGCTCGCGCCAGGTTGCTCGGCCAGCTTGAAGTCCTCGAACGAGATCTGCAGCGTGAACACCGCGGCATGGTCGGTGGTGGGGGAGATCGGACGTTGTGCGTTGCCGCTCACGTCGCCGCTGACGACCTTGGTGCCGCTCACGGTGGCGCGACCGGAGGCGACCGTACTGTTGCCGCTGCAGTCGGTGTGCACCACGGTCGCGCTGGCAAAGTGGAGCGCGCACCCGGAGACCGTGTAGGTCGCGCTGCCTGGTCCGCCGACGGCGCCATCGACAGTCGCGGCATTTCGTACCGCGGCCGAGGCAAAGCCGCAGCCGGCATCAGCATCGATCAGGTCGATCAGCGTCTCGAACAGCTCCACCGAAAGCCGCGCCGCGCCATCGACCAGCAGCGGGATCAGGTCGACGCACGAGTAGCTGATCGGCTGGGCCAGGTGGTCGGTGCAGGCAAAGGCGTCGACGAACTTCTGCGCCTCGTAGTCGGGGTCGAGCCCGTCGCTGTTGCCGGCGATCGGGATCTGCTGCTCGCCGTCCCAGACCGTGATGGTGCCGTCGAGGACGTTTTCGTTGCTGCCCTTGACGCCGTTGATGGCGTGCAGCTTGGAGGTCGCCACCGGTAGCTCTTCGGTCAGCTGCGGCGTCTCGATCAGCACCCGGCTCGGCTGGTAGACGATATCCAGGAACTCGACGTTGGGCGTGGCGATCGAGCAGACGCCCTTGTCGTCGTCGGCAGCGAGCAGCGGCCGTGCCTTGGCCGAGATCGAGCCGCTCACCAGCGTCAGCTTGTTGGGATTGCCGGACTTGCTGACCTTGAAGTGATCGAAGCTTGCCTGCCCGATGGCGAGGTCGACCGCGCCGGCACCGCCCGGGATCACCGGGGTATCGGCCTTGCCCGTCAGCACGCCCGAGACCGTGCGCGTGGCCGAGACCGTGAGCTTGCCGCCGGCCAGGGTCGAGGCGCCGAGGCAGTCCTTGGCGATCTCGTGTTCGCCACCGAGGTCGATCGCGCAGTCCTTGACGGTCCAGGTGGCTGCACCCAGCGAGCCGAGGTCGCCGGTGATGGTCGGGTTGTCCAGCACGCCGGCGCTGGCAAAACCGCAGTTCTGGTCCCCGTTGAGTATGGTCAGGATCGCTCCGACGTCGCGCACCGTCAGCTGCGCGACGCCCATGGCCACGCGATCGGGTGCGCAGAGCTGGGCGCAACCGGCAAGGGCGCTCAGCGCGCCGACCAGAAGCAGTCGTAGCATTCGTCGGGACATGGTCTCCCCCGCGGTTGATGCCATGGCGGCGCGCCAGGCTATCAATCGAGGGGGGCCAGCGGCAAGACCCGGGGCGCGCTAGAGCGCGCTCGCTGACCGCAACAGTTCGGCCCGGAAATTGGTGCGCACCCGGACCAGGCTCTCGAACCTGGTGCGGTGGCGCACGTTGATGGCGTCCAGGTCGGGCTGGTCCAGGCGGCCCTCGATCACCTCGTCGGTGAAGTTGACGATCACCTTGCGCAGCTGCACCGAATGGCTGCTTGCCTCCTGCGCCCAGGCCAGACTGCCCAGCGCCAACACGGTTGCCACCAGCGCGAACCGGCCAACGAGCGCACGCATGTCGCCTCCCGGGTCCGTTCGCGACGCGCTGCGGCGCGCGGACCTTTCCAGGTGAGCGCGCCAGCAGGCAAAAAGGTTCAAAAGCGACGGCCGGCGGCTGCTGCGGCCGGCAACGACGTTACGTATACAGCTTGACCTTTCAAACGGGGAGGGGATCCATGGGTACAGTCAACGACATTCTCGAGCGCAAGGGACGCATCGTTCAAACCATCGATCCGGACGCCACGGTGTTCGAAGCCGTACAGGGCATGGTGGCCAAGGAGGTCGGCGCGCTGCTGGTGACGCGCGGCGAGGAGATCCTTGGCATCATCACCGAGCGCGACTACCTGCGCCACATCGTGCTGGAGAACCGTTCGTCGCGGACCACCGCGGTGCGCGAGATCATGAGCGAACGCGTGGTGGGCGTCGATCCAAAGACCACCATCGACGACTGCATGTCGCTGATGTCTCGCTTGCGCATTCGCCACCTGCCGGTGATGGATCACCGGCGCGTCGTCGGCATGGTCTCGGTGCGCGACGTGGTGCGGCAGCTGGCAAACGAACAAGAAGTTCACATCCGGTACCTGACCGACTACATCGCCGATCGCTATCCGGGTTGATTGGCTCGCGCCCGCTCTCACCGGGCCGCACTATCTCGTGAGAAACGATCCGCGGCAGACTGACCCTGTTTTTCGTGCCCGGCGCTGCGGGGTGCGCGATGCCGCTGCTGATGCGACTGGCCTGGCGCAACCTCTGGCGCAATAGGCGCCGCACCTTGATCACAGTCAGCGCCATGGCGTTTGGTCTCGCGGTCTGCATGGCGATGGTCGCCATCCTCGACGGCTTTTACACCGAGATATTTCGCTCGCTGGTCACCGAGAGCGTCGGTCATATCCAGATCCACCAGCGCGACTTTCCGGCGCAGCGCGCGGTCTACCACACCATCGGCGGGAGCGCGGCACTGCAGGCGCGGATCGAGGCCTGCCCGGGCGTCGCCCGCGTCGCGGTGCGGGTCTACGGCGCCGCCCTGCTCGGTGCCGCGACCACGTCGGCCGGCGCGCTGGTCACCGGCATCGACCCGGAGCGCGAGGCAGCGCTGACCAGGATCGATCGCAAGATCGTGTCCGGTCGATCGCTGTCGCCACAGCCGCAGGGAGAAATCATCGTCGGCCACAAGCTGGCCCGGCGGCTCAAGATCGACGTCGGCAGCGAGCTGGTGGCGGTGACGCAGGCGGCCGACGGCTCGCTCGGCAACGAGCTGTACCAGGTGGTCGGCCTGTTTCGGACCAACAACGTGGCCCAGGACAGCGCGGGCGCCTTTGTCCACGTCGCGGACGCGCAGACGCTGCTCGGGTTGAACGACCAGGTGCACGAGCTGGCGCTGGTGACGGCACCAAACGCCGACATCGGGGCGATGGTCGCCACGGTCACCGGACTCGTCGCTGAACGGCCCTTGCTGGTGCGGCCCTGGTACGCGGTCCATCTGCAGCTGCAACAGCTGCTGCGACTGGGCGACGCGTCGATGTTCATCCTGCTCGCGATCCTCTTCGTCGTGGCTGGCATCGGCGTGCTCAACACCATGCTGATGTCGGTCTTCGAGCGCACCAAGGAACTGGGCGTGGTCAGTGCCCTCGGCCTGCGGCCCTGGCAGCTGATCATCCTGGTGCTCGCCGAGACCCTGGCGCTGGCCCTGGTGGCGACCCTGGTCGGGGTCCCGCTCGGGCTCGGGCTGGACGGCTTCTTGATCTGGCACGGTCTCGACCTGCGCTGGTTCTCCGCCAACATCAGCATGCTTGGCACGACGTTCGACCCGATCATGCGCGGCGAGTTTCGCATCGGCCGGATCGTCGAGATCGAGGCTGGGCTGGTCGCCATCTCGTTGCTGGCGGCGATCTGGCCGGCGCTGCGGGCGGCCAGGCTGCGGCCGGCGGTCGCCATGCGCGTGGACTAAGGAGGCCGGCGATGCTGACGTTGAAGCTGGCCTTGCGCAACCTGCGCCGCAACTTGCGGCGGTCGATCATCACCGGCTCGGCCATCGCCTTTGGCATGGCGTTCTTGCTGTTTGCCAGCGGCTTCCGCGACGGCATGGTCCAGAAGGTCATCGCCCAGGGCGTTGGCTCGGGTGCCGGCCACGTCGTGATCCAGGGACCAGGCTGGCAGGAGGAGCGCGAACTGCGCAACACCGTGCCCGACACGCCGGCCGTGGTCACCCGGCTCGGCCAGCTGCTGCCGGCCGCAACCATCGTCAAGCGCGTCTACCTCGACGGGTTGCTGACCTCACCGCAGTCGGCGAGCACGGTCACGGTCGAGGCGGTCGAGCCGGCGTGCGAGCAGCAGGTCTCCGATCTGCCGCGCCGGGTGGTGGCTGGCCAGTACCTCGACGGCGACGGCCGGGGCATCGTCATCGGCCGCGCGCTGGCCAAAAACCTGGCCGTGGACCTCGGCGACAAGGTCGTGCTCATGGTGCAGAGCGGCAGCGAGGTGCAGAGCCAGCTGTTCCGCGTCAAGGGTCTGGTCTCGACCGGTGTCGACGAGCTGGACAGTGGCTGCGCCCAGATCGAGCTAGCCGTCGCCCAGCAACTGGTCGGGTTGGGCAACGACGTGCACCAGGTTTCGGTGCACCTGCCGGACGCCAGCGCGACCGCGGCGACGACCGCGCTGGTGCAGACCACCTTCGCTGGCAGCGCGTTCGACGTCATACCGTGGCAGCAAGCGCTGCCCGAGTTGGCGAAATACGTGGCGCACCAGCAGGGCGACGTCGTCATCATGTTCGGCGTCATCTTCTTCATGGTGGCGCTCGGCATCGTCAACACCGTGCTGATGTCGGTGTTCGAGCGGGTGCGCGAGTTTGGCGTCATGCTCTCGCTCGGCGCGGCGCCGGGCCGCCTGGCGCGCCTGATCCTGGCTGAGAGCGCGCTGCTCGGACTGTTTGCCGTGGTGGCTGGTGTCGTGTTCGGTCTGTTGCTCAACTGGTCGCTGTGGGCCCATGGACTGGACATGGCCAGGCTTTACGGCGGCGGCGTCGAAGTGGCTGGCATGGCGATCGACATGGTGATCTACAGCGGTCTGACCGCGACCAAGACGCTGTCCTACGCGCTGGCGGTCTGGCTGCTGACCGTGGCGACCGCGATCTACCCAGCGTACAAGGCGGCCACGCTGCAGCCGGTCGAGTGCCTTCAGCACCACTGAGCGGACGCCGATCGATCAGCCGCGGTCACATCGACGACGGCGCCGGACCAGCAGTGCCACGGCGAGCAACGCGCTGCCGACCAGCGCCGGCGAGCCAACGCTGCCGTGACAGCCGCAGCCGTCGGCGGCCACGTCGGGGTCGCGGTCGCACACCGGGCAGTTGCTCGTGCCGTCGCCGGTCGCTGCGTCGCGGGTCGCTGCGTCGCGGGTTGCTGCGTCGCGCGCGTCGCCGTCAACGAAGGCCGCGTCAAACCCGGCCGTCCGATCGACCATTGCTCCGTCGCGGCTGACGACCGCGTCGGCGGTTGCGCCGTCTCCGACAGCACCGCCGTCGGTCGCTGCCGCTGCTGGCAGGGTGCCGCGCACGATCGGCAGCACCAGATCGCTGGGATGCGCCTGGTCGCTGAGCAGGGTCAGCGTGGTCGGGACCGGCAGCGGATCCTGGGCCAGCGGCGTTGCGCTGCCTGGATTGGGCTCGTAGCGCGGACTGCTGGTGCCGCTGATGGCCAGCCGCAACGCGTGGCCGGGCAGGAGGACAAAGGCGACGTTGCCGAGTTCGACGTCGAAGCGCACCGGCACCCCGGGCTGTAGTGGCCGGATCGCATCGCGTCCCTGCACGAAGCGGCCGCGCAGCGCACCGTCAGTGATCAGCATGGCCTTGCCGCCGGGTGTCACCTGCTCCAGACGGACCACCACGTCGACGTCGGTGGTGGCGCTGGCTGCCCAGATCCGGGCGATCGGCGCGCCGACGATCTCGACCTCGGCGCTGACCGCTGGCGTCGTCGCGACCTGGACCGCGATCGAGACGTCGACGGCCGTCTGGTCGTACGGGCCCGCGGGGATGCTCAGGTTGTTGCCGCCGTGGGTGGCGAGCGGCGCCGCCGGGTCGACTGGCAACTGCACGACGGGCGCGGTCGCGGGCAGCGCGCCAACGCCAAGCCGGCCGTCGAGCGCGATGTGCAGGGTGGTCGCGGTGGCGAACGGCGGCCAGGATGCGGCGTTGCGCCAGCTGCCACCAGCGCTGGCTCCGTCGTCGTTGAGCTGGCCGACGTAGTAGCGCACCGGCGCCCAGCCCGGTCGCGGCCCGCCTTTGAGGCACCAGTCGAAGAAGGCGACGAAGTCGTCGGCATACTGGTAGGTGGCCGCCGAGTCGTACAGCACTTCGCCTTGCTGCGGCTGATTGACGCCACCGTGGGTCCACGGCCCCAGCAGCAGGAACTGATCGCCGCGCGCAGCGAGCGCGGCCTGCGTCTGCAGCGCCTGGAAGGTGCGCGGCGTGCCGCTGGCGAAGATGTCGTAGAACCCGCCATAGAGCAGCACTGGCACGCTCACGCGGCCACGCTCAGTCGCGTCGAGCCGCATCGGGTCCCAGAAGCTGTCAAGCACCTCGTGGCTGCGCCACGCAGCCAGCACGGCGGGCGCCTGCAAGCCGGTCAGCCACGCGGTCGTCAACTCGGTGCGCCAGACGCCGCCGCTGTGGAAATCGAGCGCGGGATCGTCGGTGGCGACGCCGATGTGGGCGCAGCGCAGCGCAGGCGGACCCTCGCCCAGCGCCAGCAGCTGCACGATACCCTCGGCCGAAGCGCTGTAGGTACCGACCAGGCCGTTGGACCAGCTCTGCGCCGCGATCCAGGCGATGGTGGCGGCACCGTCGGTGGCGTCGTGCATGAAGGCGTCGAACTGGCCGCTGCTCTGGCCGCGGCCGCGCACGTCCTGGGAGACCAGCGCATAGCCGCTACCCGCGCACCACGCGGCCAAGCCCGCATCGATCGCGCGACCGTAGGGGGTACGGCGGAGCAGGGTGGGAAAGGGGCCGGATCCGGACGGCAGGTAGACATCGGTCGCCAGCTCGACGCCATCGCCGGTCGCGACTCGCACGTTGGCATAGGTCTGGGCGAATGCGGGCGCGGCCAGGCACGCCAGCGCAACGGCAGCGATGATCGCGCGCATGGTGCTACTTGATGAAGTAGCCTGATACGTGCCATTTGCCGTCGGCATCGAGCATCGGGGTGACGGTCTCGATCGCGTCCTTCTTGCTGGCAAACGAAGTCTCGAACTGGATCACCACGTACTCGCCATCGGGCGCGCCGGGCAGCGTCGTGCTGTAGGTCGCGCTCTTCAGGCGGCGCAGCTTGAGCGCACCGAGTGGCTCGCGCACCGCCTTGATCTGCTGCGCCCACATCTCCTTGGCCACCGCGTCGCGGAACAGCTTGGCTGCCGCGTCGTGGCTCTTGTCGTACTTGCCAGCGTCGATCAGCTTGAGCCACGCCTCGGCGACCTGCTGGGCCTGCTGCTCCTTGGTCGGCGCCAGCTTCGCCGCGCCCTGGTCCTTGGTGTCGGGCTGGACCTTGGCCGCAGCCGGATCGTCCTGCTTGAGCTTGGCAGCCTTGGTGGTGTCGTCGGCGAGCGCGAACGACGAGAGCGCAACGGTGCACAGAGCGACGAGGGCAACGCGGGCGATGGTTTTCATGAGTGCCTCCTGGTGCCGCCACTCTACGCCAGGATCTGGTTGCCGTCACTCGACGATGCGGACGCTGCCGGCACTTCCGTCGACCTCGATCAGCTGACCGGTCTTGATGGTCGTGGTGGCTGACCCGACGTTGACCACCGCCGGGATGCCGAACTCGCGTGCCACGATGCTGCCGTGGCTGAGCAGGCCGCCCTGGTCCATCACGATGGCCGCGGCGTTGAGGAAGTAGGGGGTCCAGCCCGGATCGGTGAACGGCGCCACCAGGATTTCGCCCGCCAGCACCTGATCCTCGCCCGCGCGCAGGATGACGCGGGCGCGGCCGCGCACCAGGCCGGGGTTGACCCCGAAACCGCGCAGCTCGCCGGCGACCGCGACCGCTGCCGTCACCGCGGTGACCGCGGGATCGTAGTTGCCGACGACCACGGCGGGCGGTTGCAGCGCCAGGTTGCGCTGGTACTCGGCGCGGCGTCGCGTCACCAGGTCGCGCTTGCCGGCTGGCGCCGATGCTGCCATCGCGGTCGCGATCTCTTCCAGGTCGAGGAAGAAGATGTCGTCGACAGCTGCCAGCGTGCCGCGCGCGACCAGCCGCTGCCCGATCGCCAGCAGCAGCCGGCGCAGCACGGCCAGCGTTCGCACGATCTGGTTCTTGAAGCTCTCGCGCAGTCCGGCGCAGCGTTGCGCGCGGTCGAGCACGAAGCCAAGCAACCAGCGCTTGAACGGATTGCGCAGCCGGCGGCGGCACTCGTCCTCGGCGGTGCGCCGCTCAGCGATGACCCGCTGGTACTGCGCGAGGAAGTCGCGCGGCCCGATGGCGTCGAGGTAGCTGCGCAGCTGGCCCAGAATCTCGGAGGGATTCTCGTCCCAGCGCGCGTTGTACAGCTCGAGCTCGCCCCGGCAGTGGTGACCGTGCGCGACCATGAAGCGCTGCCAGCCGTCGAGAAACGCTGCGCCGTCGGTGCTGACGGTGAGCGCAGTGCGCAGCAGCGCGAACGTGGTGCTCGTCCGCACCAGCTCCGCGATCGCGGGTCGGGCGTGCACCAGCTGCGCCAGCTGCCAGAGCGCGACGCCGGCTGCCGCGTTGTCGTTGTGGCCGAGCCCGGACAGCAGCCGGCTGGCCAGCGCGCCGCCTTGCTCGGCGCCAAACCAGCGCCGGCAGCGATCGAACAACAGGCTCTGGTAGGAGACGCCGACCCCGGCCATGACCATCGCGCGTTCGCGGCCGAGCATCTCGCCCAGAGTGGTGCGGGCGACCGCCATCAGCTCGTCGTCGTCGAGATGCTCGAGGTCGAGCGCGGCCAGCCGATCGTTGTCGGCGCGTGCCTTTTCGATCAACCTGCTGCCCTGGGCCGGCGCTCGCCACAGAAAATCGACCAGCAGACGCGGCAGATGCGCCAGCACCGAGAACCAGTTGATGCGCGTGGGCGGGACGTCCTCATCGCGGATCTGGATCGCGCCGAGCGCGGTCACCGCCTGCTGGCTGCCGCCGAACAGCGCGGCCAGGTTGTCCTGGCGCAGGCCCGGGATGTGGCGGGCCATGCCGAGCACCGTGTTGAGGTTGAAATAGACGCGGCCGGCGACCAGGCCGATGACGGGATTGTCGCCGAACGAGATGCCGAGCTGCGCGAAGACCGAGCCGAGCAGCTTGAGCACCAGCGGCTTGACCACCGACCAGGTGGCCGGAGTCACCACGTCGGGCACCACCTCGCCGGTGTTGAGGTTGGTCCAGACCTGGTTCGATTTCTTGAGGGTGGTGATGGGCCGCGCCTGCAACAGATAGATCTTCTCGTCGACGACAGCGGCCTCGAGGTCGAGCGGCACGCCAAATGCCTGTTCGGCGACCAGCGCCAGTCGCGCCAGCTCGATCGTCTGTGCGCCGCTCAGCGACGGCTGTGCGGCCCGCGCCGCGTCGACTGCGCGCTCGCTGGTGCCGCCGCTGTCGTCGATGGCGACCTCGATTGCCTTGCCGCCGATGGTGCGCTCGATCACGGTCAGCGCTGGCCGCTCGAGCACGCTGCGGTCGGGCGTCACCCGGCCCGAGACCAGCGCCTCGCCCAGGCCCAGCGTCGACTCGACGATGACGCGATCGGTGCGTCCAGAGACCGGGTCGGCGGTGAAGACAACCGCGCTGGCGTCGGCTTCGACCAGCTGCTGCACGATGACCGCCATCGCGGCCCGGTCGTGGTCGATGCCATTGCGCATCCGGTACTGGTAGGCGCGGTCGGTCCAGAGCGACGCCCAGCACTGACGGATTGCGCGGCCGCAGCCGTCCGCGTCGACGACGTTGAGCAGCGTGTCGTGCTGGCCGGCAAACGATTGGCCCGGCAGGTCCTCGGCCGTGCCCGACGAGCGCACGGCGACGTGCAGCGCGGTCGGGCCAGCCTGCTGGGCCAGCGTTGACCACGCCGCAGCGAGCGCTGCTCGAACGTCGGCGGCAAGCGGCTGGTCGACGACGGCGCGTCGGATCGCCGCCAGTATTGCTGGCTGTTGCCCGGTGTCAGCCGTGGCCAGCGCCGCCATGAGCGTGCTCAATTGGGGCCCGGCGGCCAGATGCTGCCTGAAACAGCTGGCGACCAGGCAAAACCCGTTTGGAACGGGCAGTCCGCACCCGCGCAGCCGCGCCAGGCTGTGAGCCTTGGGACCGACGAACGCGACGTCGTCGTCGCGGATGAGGTCAAGCTGCAGGCAGAGCGGTTCCGGTGGCTCGGTCATCGGTTCAGGGCCTCGGTTGGGCTACACCGAAGGTGATGAACGCGTCGGTCATGTTCAAGTATTCCGCGGCCAGCCAGCTGGGCGAGAGCACGGCGTCGACCAACCGCACCTCGTCGATGACGCCGTCAAATGTGTAGTCCATGGTGCTGGCAAGGCTGCCGATGTGCAGGTCGTTGCCGTCGTCGAGCAGCGGTTGCCCGCCGGGCGCGGTCAGGGTGTTGGCGGACGAAAGCGCGCCATCGACCCAGAACAGCGGACCAGACACTGGAGCAGCGTCGTCGAACATGACGGCGACGAGATGCCAGGCGCTGTAAGCGGCCAGACCTGCCTGCGCGCACCAGTCACCATTGGAGGCGCTGTAGGCTTGCTCGAAACCGATCGAGGTGCCGCATGAACCACCGGCGCGCATCTCGAAGGTCCAGCCGTCGTCGGTCAAGTGGCCATGGGCCTTGTTTACGATGCGGCCATAGCCTCCCTCGCCGGCGCCGCGCGGCCTGATCCAGGCCATCACGGTACCGCCCGCTGCGCCTCCGGTCGGGCTGTCAAAGATACGGTTGAGGCTGACGTCGGTGGCCACTGCCACGTAGCTCTCTCTGCCGTCGAAGTCGTAGCCGCCGCCGATCTTGCCGCTGGCGGCGCCGACGAGGTGGTCGGTGCCGTCGTTGCGGTGGCTGGTGGAGTCGAGGCTGTTGCCGTCGAGATGCCAGACTGCACGATAGCGCGGCGCCCAGCTGTCGTATGTTGACGGCGGTGGCGGTGGGGCGAGATTGCCGTAGTACATCCAGATGTAACCGCTGTTCGACCGGGCGTCGATCTTGGGCACGCGCACCCAGATCCAGGCAATGCCGTCGGCCATGCTGCTCGACGTCCACTGTTCGATCTCGTGGTTGAGCAGCGTCTCGTCGTCGCTGGCCACAAAGCGCACATCCGTTCCATCGCTGCTGGTGTCGCCAAACGGGAAGCGACTGGGATCCAGCTGCACCAGAACGGTGAAGTCGGTCAGATCCTCGTCCTGCGCGCTGTTGTCAAAGGTCAGCCGCTGGCGCCAGGGCCACCAGTCGTTCCACCAGTGGATGGGGGGCGCGGCATCTGCCGCGGATCCGTCCGCGCCGGATGCATCGGCGGCGACCGTGTGATCGTCGCCGGTCGCAACGTCAACCCGAGGCTGGTCGGGCGCGATTCGATCGTTGGTTGCTGCGCCATCTCTGATCGCAGCGCCATCGGAGGTCGGGCTGTGGACGTCGGCGACCGCCGCATCCTGGGTGCTGGCGCCATCGACCGCGGCGTCGGCGGCCCGGCCCGCATCGATGGGCTCGCGGCACAGGCCGTTGCTGCAGACCAGATCGTTTGGGCAATCGGCCGTGCCATTGCACGGAAAGACCTCAGGCGCGGGCTGACACTGGCACGCCGTCAACGCCAGCAACGCCGGCAGAGCGAACTGCAGATGAGGTCGACTTCTCACTTTATTTTCCCTCCCGGTCCCACCTGCGGTACCGGCTGCGCGGCGCCGGCGGCCAACAGTTGCTGCTCGAACGCAGGCAGGCCGGTGCGCAGCAACTCCTCGAGCCCCTTGGCGCACCCCTTGGCTGCATACACGTGCAACGCCACTTTGTCGGCCTTGTGCTCGGCCGCGACGCGCAGGGGTTGCTCGCGCACGACCGTTGCTCGCAGTTCGAGGCTGATCAGCCAGCTGTGCATCTCGGTCTCCATCACCGTGCCGCGATCGGTGCAGCGCACGCGGCCGAGCACGGCGATGGTCGCTGGTAGCTGCTGCGAGAGCAGGGCGAGGTCAGGTTGCCTGGCGCTGCCGGCAAAGAGCTGGCGCCGCTGGTCGCCGGTCAAGCTCTCGACCACACCGATGCCAGCCTGCTGCAAGCGCTCGCGCAGTGCGCGCTCGACGTCGCCGCTGATCAGGTCGCTGTCCTGCCAGGTGTGGGTCGCCGGCTGCTCGGGCAACAGGTATTCGACGCTGACCAGGGCCAGCGGTGGCAGTGGCACCGGTGGTGGTCGCAACACCAGGTAGAGCGCGATCGCGAACAGCGTGGCCGCGAAGGCCAGGCCAGTGTAGACCAGCCGCTGGAAGCGGATCGCGCGGCGCTCTCGTTCGGCGAACGACTGTTCGAGCGTGGCGAGCGAGGCGTCGATGTCGGCTGCAGGCAGACCCAACTCGACCAGGGTCTGGCGCAGGGCGAGCAGGTCGGTGCAGGAGGCCAATCGCTCGCGTTGCTGCTCGGCCAGCGCATGCGTGCGCATGGCATGGTCGATGGCGAACTCGAAGTCCGCGCGGTCCAGTTTGTCGCTGCGCATCGCCCTCACCCCACCCCAGTATACCGCTGGCATCAGCCAGCTGTTCTGGTTAACTAGACAGGGTGCGGCGCGCCGACGCCAGGTCGGCTGGCGCGACAAGCGAGAGGATCGCGGCGATGAACCTGCAGGGACTGTTCGAGGCCCGTTACAGTGCGCGCGACTTCCAACCCGATCCGGTCGAGGACGCCAAGCTGCGCGCGATTCTCGAGGCAGCGCGGCTGGCTCCGACCGCGGCCAACAAGCAACCGTTCCAGGTGATCGTGATCCATACCCAGGGGCGCGAGCAGGAGCTCAAGCGCATCTACCGGCCGTCCTGGTTTGGCCGCGCGCCGATCGTGCTCGCCGTGGTTGCTCTCCCGGGCAAAGCCTGGGTGCGCAGCGACGACGTCAACTACGCGGCGGTCGACGCGACCATCGTGATGGACCACATGATCCTGGCCGCAGCCAACCTCGGCCTTGGCACCTGCTGGGTCGCTGCGTTCGATCCTGCAGCAGCGCGCGAGGTGCTGGAGCTACCCGACGAGGTCGAACCGATCGCCTTCACGCCGATCGGCTACGCGGCCGACAGCGCCCAGCCCAAGAAGCGCAAACCGATCGAGAAGCTGGTTCGCTTTGAGCGCTGGTGAGCAAAAACTCGTCGTCAAGCGACAGGTTGGCGCCAGCGGTCCGCTGGTGGCGATCGAGTTTTTGAGCGCGGCCTGCGAGCTGTCCAAGAGTGCGCTCAAGGACGCCATGAACAAGGGTGCGGTCTGGCTGACCCCGCGCCGTGGCAAGCAGCGGCGGCAGCGCCAGCGCCTGCGTCGCGCCACCGCGCAGCTGGCGCCGGGCGATACGATCGAGCTGTGCTACGACCCGCGCGTGCTGGCAGCCGAGGCGCCGCGCGCCGACCTGGTCGAGGATCGCGAACGTTACAGCATCTGGTTCAAGCCGGCCGGGCTGCTGGCCCAGGGCACCGACTTCGGAGACCACTGCGCGCTGCAACGCCAGGTCGAACAGCATTACGATCCAAAGCGCGCCGTGCTGCTGGTGCACCGGCTCGACCGCGAGGCGTGCGGCCTGATGCTGGTCGCGCACGACGCCGAGGCAGCGGCCGCCCTGTCCGCGCTGTGGCGCGAGGATCGGGTTTACAAGCGCTACCGGGCGCAGGTGCGCGGCGACCTGGCGGCAACCCGCGGGAGCGCTGGCCGTATCGAGTTGCCGCTCGACGGCAAGGCGTCGCTCTCCGAGTACACCGTGGTTGGCCGCGATGTTGCCACCGACGTCACCACGGTCGACGTCGTGATCCACACTGGCCGGCTGCACCAGATCCGGCGCCATCTCGAAGCCATCGGCTTCCCGGTCATCGGCGATCCGCGCTACGGCCGTGGCAACAAGAACCGCGACGGATTGCGGCTGGCCGCGGTGGCCATCGAGTTCGTCTGTCCGCTGCGCAAGCAGCCGGCGGCCTTTGCCCTGGATCCCGCCACCCTGGGTTGGTAGCCGGCCGAAAAAATCCACGGCTCTCTCCGCATTCTTGTGCTAAATAGCGCGCGGGGAGGGGGGGGCGCCTTCCGCACCGACTCTTGTTTTTCGAACGCGGCCGCGCGTGTTTGCAGCTGCGTCTACCCATGGAGGAGTACCGGATGAAGAGCGTGCAAATGAATTTTATGCGAACGAGTGTGTTGGGGCTGGCGCTGGTTGCGACGGCGTCCTGCGCGCAGATGTGCGCAGCCGATCAGGTCGCCACCGGCGTGGCGCAGCTGACCGTGCGCAATGTCGGCGCCATGGTCAGCCTGATGGGGTCCGACACGGCCTGCGGCTTCAAGGCGACCGCGGTGCTGGCCAGCCCTACCATCACCGGCGCCGTGGGTAGCGAGGGCACGGTCACCTGGACCGCGACCGACTGCGTGCTTGACCTGAGCAACAAAGAGGTGAGCAAGGATTGCCAGAACGTCACCACCGTCGCTGATGGCAAGGTCACCATCTCGGCCACCAAGAAAGTCGCCGGCATCCTGACCGGCAATCCGTTGAATCCGGTGCTGCCGGGCGGCCCGGACGCGGCCACCGTCACCATCACCAAGGCCACCTTCGAGAACTTCAAGGTGACCAAGTCCAACAGCGAAAACATCCTGACCATGGTCGAGGGCGCCATCTCGGCCAAGGCCATGCCGCGGCTCGCGGTCGATTCGACCACCGGCGCCTGCTCGATCAGCACGCCCAATGTCTCGTTCTCCGACGTCGTCTACGAGAAGAGCACCATCAACATCAAGACGCCGGACATCGACGAGAAGATCCCGGTCACCTCGTCAAGCCTGGCAGCGCAAAACGGCGTCAACGGCAGCGAAGAGAACGCACTGAGCGGCACCATCACGGTCTGGGACTCGCCGCACGCCGTGCCGATGGCCGGCGACAGCGAGGGGCTTGACCCCGAGTATGACGCGACCGCGTTCCTCGAGTCGTTTGTCTGCACGGCAGTCAACCCCACCATGGTGAGCCCGGTCAGCTACGAGTGCGCCGACATGACCCCGCGCCTGGCTGACGGCGCCGCGCGGCTCACGGTCAAGATCTTTGCTGCAGCGGCCGGGGCGGTTGCTGCCGACACCAGCTGCGGCTTCAGCTCGACCGCGGTCGCTGGCACGCCGACCTTCTCGGCTGCGACCGGTGCGGTGGGCGATGCCACCTTCACGGTGACCAACTGCACCATCGATCTGGCAACGGCCACAGCGATTTCGACCGATTGCAACGACGTCGAGACCCGGCTGCTGGGCAAGGTCACGGTCAACGGCACCAAGACGGTGCACGGTCGAATCACCGGCGATCCGCTGTCGCCAGTGGTTCCCACGGCGGACAACGCGGCAACGCTGGACCTGACCCTCAGCTTCGACCACCTGACCGTGTCGTCGAGCGCCGACGCCAACGCGCTGCTCGCCAAGAGCGGCACGCTGGCCGGCACTCTGCAGCCACGGCTGGCTCTGGCCACGTCGGGCGCCTGCGAGGTGCAGTCCGGGATCCGCCGCTTCAACAATCTGGTCTGGACCAACGGCCAGCTCGCCGTCACCTCTGCCTCGGGCACCTTCGATCTGCCGGTGAGCACGTCGAACATCGGCGCGGTCAACGGCACCTGGGGCGCCGACAGCAACCTGCTGACCGGCAGCATGACCATCGACGGCACGGCGTACACAGTTCCCGGCGACGGCAATGGGCTCGACCCGACCTTCGTGCAGGCCACCCACGACGCCAGCTGGCAGTGTGTGAACGGTCTGATCACGCCGGTTTCGCACGAGTGCTCGTTCACGGCGCCGCTGGCCCAGGGCGTTGCGCGACTGAGCGTCAAGACGTTTGGCACGGTGGCGTCGATCGTGGCGGCAGACACCAGCTGCGGCTTCAGCTCGATGGCCGTGGCTGGCACGCCCACCCTGTCGGGTACCGTCGGTCACCTGGGATCGCTGACCTTCACGGTCACCAGCTGCACCATCAACTTCGCCACCGATACCGCGCTGACGCCTGACTGCAGCGGCGCTCGCGTGCACGTCGAGGGCAGCGCCACGGTCAGCGGTACCAAGACCGTTGACGGATGGCTGACTGGCAGCCCGGCCGCGCCGGTGGTGCCGGCATCGGATGCGCCGGCGCTGGTCGATCTGACGATCAGCTTCAACAACTTCAAGGTCACCACGGCGGACGGCGAGGGCGCGCTGCTCAGCAAGAGCGGCACCCTGAGCGGTACGCTGCAGCCGCGCACCGCGTTGTCGACCCGCGGCGCGTGCGAGATCCAGGCGCCGATCGCGCGCATCAGCGACGTCACCTGGAACAACGGCAACCTGAGCCTGCGCTCGGGCGACCGCAACTTCGACCTCCTGGTCGACAGCAGCGCGATCAACGCGGTCAACGGCACCTGGGGCACTGACAGCAATGAGCTGACCGGTACGGTCACCGTCGGTGGCACCGCGCTGCCGGCCGTGATCGATGGCCTGGGTGCTGACCCAGCATTCAACCAGTCCACGTTTGACTTCAGCTGGCAGTGCGCGCCCGGCCTGGTGCTGCCGGTCAACCACACCAACTGCTCGGCCAAGGCTGGCCTGGCGCAGGGCGCTGGCGCGCTGATCATCAAGGCGGTCGGTACTGCGACCAAGATGCTCAACGCCAACTCCAGCTGTGGCTTTGCCGCAATGTCCGTGCTCGGCGCGCCCACCGGCATGACGGGCACTCCGGGCGGCCTGGGTACGATCACCTGGTCGACGCCGGTATCGTCGTGCTTGATGCACATCCCGGTCGACAGCCCGATCGCCGCTGACTGCAGCGGGACCGCGCTGCACGTCATGGGCGACGTCACCGCGACCACCGACAAGATGGTCGAGGGCTTTTTGACCGGTCAGCCAGCCAACCCGATCGTGCCCATCACGCGCACGGCCGCGCACTTCGATCACGGCGCGCTGGTGTTCGACAACTTCACGGTCTACGACCTGAAGGCGGGCGAGACCACGCCGAGCAAGAAGATCACGCTGAGCGGCACCGTCGTCGGCCTGGTCGACCCGGTCGCGGGCGAGACCTCGGTCACCTCGACGTTCCCACACATCTACAGCATCAGCACCCCGGTCAACCAGTTCACAGGCATCACGCTGGCGAGCGGCCACGTGACCCTGTTGTCGGACGGCAAGACCTTCGATTTCGCAGTCACCAACGTCGACCTCGACGCGCTCAACGGCAGCTACAGCGGCGTGTCCAACCACATCGCCGGCACGGTCTCGGTCGACGGAACCGCCGTGACCCTGCCCGACCCACGGCTGGATCCGGCGTTCAGCCAGGCCGCGTTCGACGCGACCTACGTCTGCACGCCCAACCTGTTGGAAGTGGTGCCCGCGAACTGATCGGCCCCGCGCTCCACCTCGATTTTTCTTTTCGGTTTCGCTGTCGCCGACCGTATTGAACAACAAACGGGGGGGCGGCCCTTGTCCGAGCACAGCGATTCCAAATTCGACGTCTGGCGCGCGCTGGTGACGATTGGAATGGCCGCGCTCAAGGCACGCGGTCGCGCCACCAGCGACGACCTGCTGCGCTTTCGCACGGTCTGCTCGCTCAACCCGCTGTTCGCGACCGGCAATGAGCGCAACGAGGAGCAGCTGCTCAATTTTGCCGACTGGGTGACCGAGGAGCGTGGCCTGGACGCCTGCTTGCCGGCAGCCGCCGCGCTGTCGCCGGCGCTGTGCGAGACGGCGTTCGCGCTGGCGTGCGACGCGCTGGCCGGCCGCGGCCCGTTCGAGTCGCGCGCGCTGCTCGTGCTCGAGCGGATCGCGGCCGCGCTCGACCTCGCCGACGAGGCCGTGCAGCCTATCTTGCACGTGACCGCGATCCGAAATCGCGGTCTCGAGTGAAACGTCGGCTCGCGATCGGTCGCGACCCGCGACCAAAGTCGAATCGCGCTTGATCGCGGCCTGACCCCCTGGGCAGACTTGGCCACGCATCGCAGTTCCGGACCCGATCCAGCGCGGTCAGTGCGCCGGCGGGGTCGGGTGCTGCGGCAGGGGGGGACATGGCAAGACTTGCGTATCTGATCGGCGCAGTTCTGGCCGCCGCTGGCTGCGAGCCCGTTGTGCCGGCGCCCGACGCTGCCAGCGATCGCGCCGCACCCGACACGATCCTGCGCGCGACTCCGGCGCCGCTGGTCGGCCGCGCGGTCGCGACCTTCGAGTTCGAGTCGACCGAGCTGGGCAGCCGGTTCGAATGCGCGCTCGACCAGGTCGCATTTGCCCCCTGCGCGTCGCCGTTCGCGAGCGCAGCGCTGGCCGACGGCGGCCACCTGTTTCGCGTCCGTGCGGTCGACCAGGACGGCAACTTCGACCTGACGCCGGCCGCTGCGAGCTGGACCGTCGACACCACGGCGCCCGCGACCTCGGTCGTGGCCGCACCGGCTGCGCTGACCAACCAGGACAGCGCCGTCGTCGAGTTCGCCTGCTCGGAAACCGGCTGCACGTACCAGTGTAGCCTCGACACGCTGCCGATCGCGCCCTGCCATTCGCCGCTGGTCGTGCAGCAGCTCGACCAGGGCGCGCACACGATCGCGATCCGGGCCGTGGACGCGGCTGGCAACAGCGACCCGCAACCGCAGCTGGTGCGTTGGCAAGTCGACCTGACGCCCCCGACCATCAGCAGCCTGCGCCTGAACAGCGGGGCGCCCGCGACCTACGGCCGGCAGATCGTGGTCGAGATCGCCGCGGTCGAGGCGGTCGATCTGCAGCTCGGCGTGGCCGGCGGTGTCGCCGAGGACTGGCGGCCGTTTGCCAGCACGCAACGCTGGGCGCTACCCGCGGTCGACACCGGCGCCGTCGTCGTCGCGCAGGTCCGCGATGCGGCTGGCAACGTCTCGGCGCCGAGCGTGGCGACGATCCAGCTCGATCGATCGGACGCCCCGCGCCCGTTCATCGCAGTCGGGCTGAGCGAGCAGGTCGAACTGGGCGCGAGCGCCGGCCAGCGGCGCGCGATCGATCGGGTGGTGGTCGGCAGCCGTGGCGGCGTGGCGGCACAGCAGCTGAGCGATCGCGTCGTGGCCTGGGGCGGCCATCTGCTGGGCGGCCTGCCCGAGCTGCCCGGCTACCTGGTCGCCCTGCCTGATCAGGTCGGCGTGGCGACGGCGCTGGCCGAGCTGGCCGCGTGGCCGGAGCTGGCCTGGGTCGAGGGCGACCAGGTTGGCCGCGCCGCGGATCTGGGCGGCGGTCCGCTCGACCCCGGCTATCGCGACGACACTCAGTGGTATCTGCGCCGGATCGGCGCCGACCGCGCCTGGGCACTGCTTGACCGGGTCGGCATTGCCTTTGGAGTGCCAACGACCAGGGTCGCGCTGATCGACACCGGTATCGACCTGCTCCACCCAGAGCTGGCGGGCAACGTCGCACTGGGCGAGTACGGTGCACTGCCGGCCAACCTGGTCGACGCCGAGCCGATCGACGGTCGCGATCCGGCGGGCTGGCCACAGGATCAAGACGGCCACGGCACCCATGGCGCCGGCATCATCGCGGCCGCGGCCGACGCCGTGCCGGACGCTGCGACGGCAGCGATCGGAATCGCACCGGCAGTCACGCTGGTGCCGATCAAGGCCGCGGGCAACGGCGATTTCTTTTCGTTCCGGGTCGCCGCCGCCCTGCAGCGCGCCATGCGCGTCGGCGTCGACGTCGTCAACCTCGGGTTCGACCTACCTGACTCGGTGCTGCTGCGCGCAGCGCTGCTGGCAGCGCATGCCGGCCGCGGGGGACATGCGCCCTTGCTGGTGCACAGCGCGGGCAACTGGGACGCCGACGACTGCGAGCTGCCGTCCGGCAGCGCGGCCAGCGCCGACCTGGCCGACGCGCTGTTCGAAGTCGCCGCGACCGATCGCGATGATCGGCGATCGTCCTTCTCGCGCTACGCGTCGACCGTCGATCTGGCCGCTCCGGGCGGCGACGTGACCGCGTGTGGCGAGGCTCCGGACGCCGACGACATCTGGTCGTCAGTGCCCGGTGCGGGTCACGGTTTTCGCGCCGGTACGTCGAGCGCCGCGGCCATGGTCAGCGGCGCGGCCGCGCTGCTGTTTGCGCTGGACCACGCGCTTGGCGGTGCGCGCGAGCTGACGGCAGCCGAGGTGGCCGAGATGTTGCAGCGCGGCGCGACGCTGGTCGGCGATGCCTCCTTTGCCCCTGGCCATCTGGGCAGCCGCCGGCTCGACGTCGACCGCGCGTTGCGTCTCGCCAGTTGCAGCGTGATCGCGCCTTTCCAGGACGCTGGCGACGGCGCCTGCCTGCCGCCGGGACGCTGCGCACCCGGCTTCCATCTTGGCGGACCGTCGCTGTGCCTGCCGCTCGGCCGCTGCGCCGACGGTTTCTCGCTCGCCGGCGATCGCTGCATTGCGGCCGGTCTCGACGCTGGCAACCCGGATCGAGGCAGCGAGGATGCCGGCGCTCTGGACGCTCGCGCGCCGGCATTGCCCGAGGACGGCGGGGTCGTGGTCGACGACGCGGGCAGCGCGCACCAGGTGCTGGTGTTGCAACCCGGCCCGGACCAGAGCAAGGACATCTGGACCTCGAGCGCGTACTCGTTTTGCCCGGACGGCGCGAGCTTTCCGGGCGGCGGAATGGAGAGCGAGTACATCGAGCTGGGTGGCTGGGACGATCTGTATGTCGGTCTGATCCAGTTCGATCTGTCCAGGTTGCCGCTGCGCGCGACCAGTGCCCGGGTCGAGCTGTACTGTCCGTTGCCCAAGGGCGACGGCACCACGGCGGTCGAGGTCAGGCGCATCAGCGAGTTCTGGGACTGGCGCGTGCAGGGGCTCGGCCGCGACCGGCTGCGCGTGTGGTGGGCCGACCGGCCGGCCAGCGAGGCGTTGCCGGACGGATTGCTGCCGGCGCCCGAGATCGGCGTCTGGTACGCGATCGACGTCACCGGGCTGTTCAACGACTGGCAACGCGGCGCGCTCCCCAATTACGGGCTGCTGCTGCGGCCGATCCGCAACGACAACCGCTGGAACGAGTTTGCCAGCTCGCGCTACCTGATCGATCCGGCGCTGCGGCCGCGGCTGGTGGTGGTGGCCGTGGCCCGCTGAGCCAGCCGGGCGACGACCCGGTCCGCCGGCAGTGCCAGAATTTCTTTCGCAGTACGGCGCGGCGCACGTATTGGATAGTGAAGAGCGCGGCCACCATGACGTTGCTGCTACAGGATCAGCAGTTGCTGCGGCAATTCAAGGCCGGCGAGTCGCAGGCCCTGGCGGCCGTCTATCGTCATTACCTGGCGCTGGTCGCCGAAATCGTGTGCCAGGGTTTTGTCTTCGAGAGCGAGGGACGGCGAATGCGGTACGTCGGTGCGCGCTCGCCTTTCGATGCCGACGATCTGATCGCCGACATCTTCGCGCGCGCCTTCCGGCCGGCCGCCCGCGATACCTACGACGGGTTGCGACCCTACGCCAACTACCTCAAGACCATTGCCCGCAACACCATCATCGACGGGCTGCGCCAGAGCAACCCACTCAGCCGCCATCTGTGCGAGCCGCTCGACGTGGATCTGGCCGCCACGGCCACCGGTGCGCGGGTGCCGACCCCGCTCGAACAGCTCGAGCAATCCGAGGTGCTGCAGCTGGCCACGGCGTTCGTGGCGCAGCTGGACGAGCGCGACCGCGCGATCATCCGCCTCCGTTTTGTCGACGGCGGCACGCAGACCGAGGTGGCGGCCGCGCTTGGCCTGTCGGTGCCGACCCTGCGCAAGCACGAGCGCCGGGTGATCTATGCTTTTTTTCGCTACATGAAGCAGCGTGGCTACTTTGAACAGCATCGCAGCTCCGGCAAGCTTGGCGCCTTCTTGGCCGGCGTGCTGGTGCTGGCACTGGTGAGACATGGGCTGCTGGCGTAACCGGCGCTTGATCCGGCGCCACTTTGGCCGCGGGCTGGCCGCGAGCGAGCTGGCGCGTCTGCGGCAGCATACGCGGGACTGCGCCTCCTGCCGCACGCTGTACGATCGCCTGACGGCGCTGGAGGAGGGACTGGCCGGCAACGCCTTGCCGCAGCAACCGGTTGCGGGTACGCACCGGGACCGTCTGCTGTCCGAGATCGAGCAGCGCGGAGGAGTGGCGCAGGTGGCGACGGAAAGGTGGCGCCGTCCGCTGCGCTGGGCGCTGCCGATCGCAGCGGTCGCGATCGTGGTGGTCGCGGTTGTCGTCGTCACGCGGCCGACCGGGCGCGCTGCCATTGTGCGCTGGGATGACCAGGAGTTTCGCGTCAAGGGCTTTGACGAAACGCCACTGGCGGCGCAGCGGCTGGGTGTGCGGCTGTTCTGCATCGCCCCGACGGTTGACCCGACCAGCGCAAAAAAATATAAGCTGGCGGAGCTTTCGACTGCCGACTTCGATCCCGCGGGGGGGCAATGTCCGGTCTCGGGCGTCCTGTATGTCACTGCCTCCAATCTGGGCGAGCAGCAACCCTACCTGTTTGTCTTCGGATTGACCGCGGACCTCGACCTGCGCTGGTACTACCCGAAACCGGACCTGCCGCAGGCGGCCCCGATCGAGGCCGGTGCCCTCGACGCGCCGCTCGGTCACGGCATCATGCTGCAGGTCAACCACCAGCCCGGCGCGCATCGGGTGATCGCCGTGTTCACGGACCAGCCCTTGACCGTGGCCGAGGTCGAGCGCTGGCGCGATTCCTTGCGCGCCCGGGGCGTGACCGGCGAGCCGATCGGCAACCAGACTTTTCCGGGCACGCTGGTCGTGCAGACCTTTGGCGTGGAGATCGGATCCCGACCATGACCCTGCTGCTGAAGTCCCTGCTGCCGGCCCTGCTGCTGGTCGGCCTGAGTCCGGGCGTGGTGCACGCCGACCAGGCGGCAACGCGGCCGAGCGTCGACGCGACGGCGTCGTTTGCCCTGCTCATCGGATCCAACCAGAGCCCGAAGAGCAGTGTGCCCAATCTGCGTTACGCCGACGACGACGCGGCCCGGTTCTACGAGCTGTTCAGCCGGCTTGGCCAGGCGCGCCTGCTGACGGTGCTGGACGACGAGAGCCAGCCCACCTTTCGCGATCTGGCCGGGACCTCGCAGGTGCCGAGCAAGGCCAACCTGCGGCGTGCGCTGGACGAGCTGTTCGCCGCGATCCAGGTCGCCCGCGCGGCCGGGCAGCGGACTGCCTTTTACTTCGTCTACAGCGGTCATGGCGACGTCGGTCCGGGCCTCGAGGGCTTTCTGGCGCTGGGCAACGATCGGCTGACGCGCGGCGAGCTGTTTCGCGAGGTGATCGCGCGCTCGCCCGCCGACTACAATCATGTCGTCATCGACGCCTGCAACGCCTACTTCATGGTCAAGCAGCGTGGCGCCTACGCCGACGACGAGGCGCCGGCCGGCTTTTCCGAGCAGGTGGCCGGTTTTCTGGCGGCCGGCGATCTGCGCAGCTATCCCAACACCGGCGTGGTGGTGTCGACCAGCGCGCAGGCCGAAAGCCACGAGTGGGGGCTGTTCGGCGGCGGGGTCTTCAGCCATCAGGTGCGGTCGGGACTGCTGGGCAGCGCCGACCTCGACCTCGACGGCCGCGTCAGCTACGACGAGCTGGCGGCCTACCTGGCGGCGGCCAACAGCAAGGTGAGCAACCCGCGGGCCAAGATCAACTACTACCTCGACGCACCGCCCAAGGACCGGCGCGAGCCGATTGCGCTGGTGCAGGCCACGGCTGCAGGCGACCCGATCGGCCGGCTGCTGCAGCTCGACAGCGACGCCAGCGGCCGCTTCTATCTCGAGGACGGTCGCGGCCAGCGCTATCTCGACTTCAACAAGGCGGGCGACGGCCCGCTGCGCGTGCTGCTGCTGGCCGGCCAGCGCTACTACCTGCGCGGCGCCGATTTCGAGGTCGAGCTGCCCGACACCGGCAGCGCGCTGGTCGAGCTGAGCGCCCTGTCGCGGCGTCCGCTCGACCAGGCGCGCATCGGCAGCCGTGGCGCCGTCGACGACGCCTTGCGCAGCGGCCTGTATGCTGTGCCGTTCACCCGCAGCTTTTTCGATGGCTACACCGAGCAGGCCGAGAAGACGCGGCTGACCGTGGCGGCCGGCCGCGGGCTCGACGCGCGGGCAGCGGCGGCCACCACCGCGCTGACGGCACCACGCGACGTCGGCTGGCCGCGGCACGTGCTGCCGATCGCCGGCTGGTCGGCGCTGGGCCTGGGCGCGGCCAGCGCGCTGGTCGCGGCCGTCGTGGTCAAGCTGGCGCTCGACGACACCAGCGCCTTCGACGCGGCCGCCACCCTCGACGACAAACTCGCGCTGCGCGACGCGATCGCCCAGAAGAACCTGGCCATGACCGCACTGTTCGCGGGCGCCGGCGTGCTCGGGGCAGGCGGCATCGGACTGCTGGCCGCGGGCGCCCTGGTCGACGATCCGGCCAGCGCCGACGCACCGACCACGCGCTGATCGGCGCCGCACGCAACATGGAAAGGCGACAGCGATGAGGCCCCTGCTGCTGGTCGCGACGCTGATCGGCCTGGCCAGCGTCGGTTGCGACGCTGGACCTCGGATCGGCCAGGGTACGCTGCAGGTCGATGTCACTGGCGTGGCCCCCGCTGCGGCAAGCGTGCGCGTGGTCGTCACCGGTCCGCGCAGCGTCCAGCTCGACGTTGCGACGAGCGGCGCCCAGGCCACTTTGCAATTCGAGCTGATCGAGCCGGGCAGCTACCGGGTCGAGGCCAGCAGCTTCTTCGCGGCCGGACAACACCTGCAGACCGCCGCCGCGAGCACGGCCCAGGTCGAGGCGGGTCGCCGCGCCACGGTCGCCATCGCGCTGGGCGCGGCCGCCTGGCCCGACGCTGGCGCGCTGGCCGACGCCGCCGCAAGCGACCGCTCCGCGCAGCCCGAGGCCAGCATCGATCATGTCAGCACCGACCAGGTCAGCGCCGACGCCACCGATGCCGGCGCTGGCGGCGGCGACGCAGCGGGTGAGGACCGCGGATCGTTCGACGCGGCCGGCGCTGGCGTGCGCGGCGTGCTGGCAGCCGGGTTCCCGGTGCTGTGGGCAGGTGGCGTGGACGACCACGACCAGGGCTATGCGCTGGCACTCGATGACGCCGTCTGGGTCGCTGGCTCGTCCTTCGACAGCTCCGCCAGCGAGCACCTGGCGCTGTGGAAATACGATCGTGCGGGCGGGCTTGCCGCTGGCTTTCCCAGGGTGCACGTCGGCGCCGCAGGCGGTGGCGGTCCGGACTACGGCGTGGCGATCGCGATCGATCGCGCGCAGCAGGTGGTGGTGGCAGGCTGCTCCAGGAGCATCGCTGGCGACGAAGATCTCGCGCTGTGGAAGTTCGATAACGGCGGAGCGCTGGCGAGCGGCTTTCCGGTTGCCGCCAGCGACTCGGTCAACGCCTGTGGCCCGTCGGCTGCCCGCCTGCTCGGCATCCAGGTCGGCGCCAGCGACGACATCTGGGTTGCCGGCCGGACCACCAACGGCGCCGGCAACGCCGACTTTGCGCTCTGGCACTTCGACGCCAGCGGCGTCTTGCAGCACGGCTTTCCGGTCGTGCGCGCTGGCGACGCTGGCGGCGCCGACCGCGACTTTGGCGCGGCGATCGCGGTCGACGCGAACGGCGACCTCTGGATCGCAGGCGAGTCCGCCGACGGCCGCGGCATCCCCAACCTCGCGCTCTGGAAGTTCGACACCAGCGGCGTGCTGGCGAACGGGTTCCCCAGGACCTGGATCGACGCCGGCCTCGAGCAGGCTGCCGGGTACGCGCTCGTCTTCGACGGCAACGGCGACCTCTGGGTCGGTGGCAAGGTCCGTACGGCCGGCTGGACCACGGACGCGGCGATCTGGAAGTTCTCGGCCGCGGGCGAACTGGCGCCCGGTTTTCCGGCCACCTATGACGGCCCCGCCGCGCACCACGACGACGTCAGCGGACTCGCGTTCGATGCGGACGGCCGGTTGTGGGCGGTCGGCCGGAGCACGAACTTCGGCGGCAATTACGACCTGGCGCTGTGGCTCGTCGACGGCGACGGGCGCTTTGCCGACGGGTTCCCCATCACCCGCGACGGCGATACCGGTATTTCGTCCAACGAGAGCGTTGGCAATCTTGTGTTCGATCCGGCCGGAGCGCTCTGGGCGGCGGGGTCGTCGTTCAACCGCGACGTCAACCGGGATCTCGTCGTGTGGAAGTTCGAGTGAGAGCAGCGCTGCCGAACGTCGCACTGCTCGGCGCGGCGGCGCTCGCCTGTTTGCCGGTTCCTGCTGTCGACGAGGGCAGCTTGCGGGTGTGGGTGACCGGCGCTGACCACCGCGTGGTCGAGGTCGAGGTTTCGATCAGCGGCCCGCGCAGCGCCAGCCGAAACGCCGCGATCGATGCCAGCCGGGCGGTCCAGATCGCGTTCGAGCTGATCCCGGCCGGCGGCTATCGGGTCGTCGCCTCCGGTCGCGGCGCTGGTGGTACGGTCGTGCGTCTGGCCGCGCGTGACGAGGTGGCGATACAGGCCGGTCGCCGCACCGAGCTCATGATCGCGCTGGAGCCAGCGCACGACGCGGGGCCCGGCACGGATGCCAGCGATGCCGGAGACGCCGGCGACGCGCGGCCAGGCGATCGAAGCGCACCGGTCGATGCCACGGCAGATCGCGCCGACGACGCCGGCGCCGATGCGACGTCAGGCGAGGACCACCCCGCGACGCCCGATGGCGGCGTCGAGGACGCCCTGGCGGCCGACGCTGCGCCCGTGAACGACGCCGGCCTGGGCTACTGGTTCAAGGTCGACAGCGCGAACGGGCTATCGCGTCGAACGCCCGGCTGCATGGCGTACGACGAGCAGCGCGGCACGGTGGTCCTGTTTGGCGGTGGTGTGCAGATCACTTCCCCGCCGCCGCCGCTGTGGCCAGAATTTTCTGCCAATGACGAGACCTGGGAGCTGGCCGGCCAGACCTGGAGCCAGCGTCAGCCCGGCGACCACCCGTCAGCCCGGGGCGGTTGCGCGATGGTCTACGACAGCCAGCGCCACCGCATCTTGCTCTTTGGCGGCGAATGGAACGACGACCACGGCAACCGCATCGACTTCGACGAGCTGTGGAGCTGGGACGGCATGACCTGGACACTGATCCCGGCGAACAATCGACCGCCGGCGCGAGCGTCCCACGGCTTGGTATACGACCCGGTGCGCGACCGGGTGGTTCTGTTCGGCGGCAACTCGACCAGGTACTTCGGTGACACCTGGGAGTGGGACGGCACGACCTGGATCGAGTTGCTCCCGGATCCCAAGCCCTTCCGGCGCAGCGGTCCGCGCATGGTCTACGACCCGACGACGCAGCGCACGCGTCTGTTCGGCGGCAGCGGTGAGCTGCGGCGCTTCGAGGACAGCTGGTCGTGGGACGGCGCCAGCTGGACCGAACTGCATCTGCCCGCCGGACCCCAGGCATCGTCCGCCTACGACGTGGGCTGGGACGCCGCAAGCCAGCGCGTGGTGGCGGTCGTGACCAGCCCCGCGACGGCGACCTGGCGGCTCGACGGCGACTCCTGGTCGCTGTTGCCAACCGTCGACGCGCCCACGCCGCGCGCAATGCCGGCACTCGTGTACGACCGCGGCAAACAGCGGCTGGTGCTGTTTGGCGGACGGGACGACATCGGCCATGGCTGGGCGCTGGACGACACCTGGGTCTATCTGAGCCCGGCCGCGATCGACGCGCTTTCACCGCACGGTTCGCTGGCCGCCGGGTTTCCCAAGGTCCTGGCGCAGCAGACGTCGACGGACATCGGCATCACCGCCATTGCATTCGACGCTGCGAGCGACCTGTGGACATTCCGGAGCCTGCCCGGTGCTCACGGCGACCTCGATCTGGTTCTGTACAAGATCGATCGCAACGGCCTGCCTGGCGCGGGTTTTCCAAAGACGTTTGACGTTGCTGGTCGTGACGACAGCGCTCGCGACGTCGCCATCGACGCTTTCGAGCAGGTCTGGGTCGTGGGCGATACCCAGGCAAGCGACGGCAGCGTGCATTTTGCGCTGTGGCAGTTCGACCTTGCAGGCGAGCTGACGCCAGGATTTCCCGTGACTGACAGCGCGGCCAGCGCGGGCGATGGACTGGCCGTGGACCCGGCTGGAGGGTTGTGGGCGGTTGGCAGTGCCGCCGACCACATGGCGGTCTGGAGCTACGACGCGACCGGCGCGCTGCTGGCTGGTTTTCCCGAGCTGATGCCATTTGACTCGCGCTCTGTCATTGGCGAGGCAGCCAGCGGCGCTGTCGTCGACGCGCACGGAGATCTCTGGGTGACCGGGCTGAGCTATACCCAGCAGTACCAGAACCAGATCGCGCTGTGGAAGCTCGACGCCAGCGGCCAATTGCTGGCCGGGTTCCCGAAGACGGCGGGACGCGACGTCAGCGACTTCGGCGTGGACATCGCGATCGACGTCGAGGGGTCGGTCTGGGTTGGCGCGCAGTACGGCACCAGCGCGAGCCACAGCTACTGCGGGGTGCTCAAGTACGACGCCGCAGGCGAGCTTGAACCTGGCTTTCCGGTGCTGGGCCAGACGGCGGACAGCAGCTGCAGCAGCGACACCTGCTATGGCATCGCGATCGACCACGCCGGATGGGTATGGGCCGCGGGCGCCACGTCGCTGAGCACGGTGGTCGACGCAGCAGCGCTTTGGAAGTACTCTCCCCGCGGAGAACCCGTCCCGGGCTTTCCCATCGTCCGCGACGAGGACAGCGGCGCTGGCGCGGCGACCGCGGTCGGCGTTGCCTCGGACGGGGCGGTCTGGATGGTCGGTCTCTCCCGTGCGACGGACCAACCGATGGATCTGCTGGTCTATCGGTTCCAGTGAAACCAGGTTGCCAGGATGCCGCTGACCACGCTGCTGGCCCGTGATATCGAGAGCGGCGTCAAGGGCCGGGGCCGAGCATACTTTCTCGGCGGGCGGGTCAACGTCGTCGCCGGCGACGCCTGGCATGTCGAGGCCAGGGTCCAAGGCAGCCGCACCTACACGGTCGATCTCTGGCGCGACCCGCATGCGGTCTATGCCCATTGCGACTGCCCGTACTACGTCGAGTACGAAGCGAACTGCAAACACATCTGGGCCGTGCTGCTGGCGGCCGAGCGCAAGGGCCACCTCGCGCCCGAAGGCGACGATCACCCGCAACATCTGCTCCCGAGGATTCCCGACGACGACGGCGCCGCCGCGCTTGACGACGACGACGGCGACGACGACTACGCCTACGACGACCACGACGGCGATGCCGAGGATGACGGATTCGACCTCGAGGACGAGGAAGAGCTGGACGAGGACGACCTCGATCTCGGTCTTGCCGCTGGTCTTGGTTCGGCGGACCGCGGGCGCCGCTCGGCCCCCAACCCGCGACCTTCCCAGCAGATGGCTGCGTACTGGGCCGCCAAGCGGAAGTCGCAGCCTGGCAAGCCAGGGCGCGACACAGGCTGGCGAGCGGCACTGCGCCAGGTGGTCGCGGCCGGGTTGGCGTCGGCCGACGTCGACACTCGCCGCTGGCCGCCGCGCGCCGAGCTGCTGTACGTGATCGACGCCGCCGAGACGTTGCACCAGACCGTCGCCACGGGACTTGCCGTCGACGTCGCGTTGCATGTGCCCCGCAAGGACGGCAGCCCCGGCCGGCTCAAGCTGTTCGGGCTGGAGCGGCGGCAGCTTCGATCACTGGCGCCAGAAGACCGCCGCATCGTCGCGGCGCTGCTTGGCGCTTCTCTCCGCTCGCAGCCCTATGCCTACGGATCGACCTACGGTGCCGCACCGTCCCGCTTTGCTCTGGCGCCTGCGCTGGCGGGCGAGCTGGTTCCGCAGATGTGCCGAACCGGTCGCTGTCGACTGCGCGCCGGTACGGGCCAGGGCGAGCTGACCACGCTGCACTGGCAGGACGGCGAGCCCTGGCGATTCGAGATCGAGCTGGGCGCCCAGACAGCCGGTCACGGCCACCTGATTCGCGGCCTGCTGACGCGGGGCGACGAGCGGGTCGACCTTGCGGCCTGCGCGCTGCTGGTGGCAGGCGGGCTCGCGTTCTGGCCCGACCGGGTGGCCAGGCTCGACGACGGCAACGCATTTTCCTGGATTGGCGCGCTGCGCGAGCAGGGCGCGCTGCCGGTCCCGGCCAGGGATCTCGACGCGTTTCTCGACGCTGCCGCCGCTGCCAGCCAGTGGCCGCTGCTGCGTCTGCCGCCCGCGATCGGCATCGCCGTCGTGGCCGGCGCACCGGTACCTGGTCTCAAGCTGACGCCCCAGGCGGCGTCGCACTGGCGCCAGGCGCTGGTGTGCGGCGAACTGACCTTCGGCTATGACGGCCGTTCGGTGGCGGCTGCCTCGGGCCAGGGCGCGCTGTTCGATCGCGACGGCAAGAAGATCCACGTGCGCGACCGGCCAGCCGAGCAGCGCCAGCGCGAGCGCGCGCTCGAGCTTGGCTTTCGCCCCGACAGCTACCGCGGAACCGATCTGGTCATCGCCGCGAACAAGATTCCGCGGGTCGTGCACACCCTGGTCGACGAGGGCTGGCAGGTCGAGGCGACCAATCAACTGCTGCGGCGGCCGGGCGACCTGCACCTCGAGGTCAGCTCGGGCATCGACTGGTTCGACCTCGATTGCCGCATCGAATACGGCGCGACGTCGGCGCGGCTGACCGAGGTGCTGGAGGCGCTGCGGCGCAAGGAACAGTGGGTCAAGCTCGACGACGGCAGCCTGGGGTTGCTGCCCGAGCAGTGGCTTGAAAAAAATCGCGTGCTGCTCGCGCTTGGCTCGCGGCACGACGACAAGCTTCGCTTCACGCACTGCCAGGCGATCTTGCTCGACGCGCTGCTGGCGGCCCAGCCTGATGCCGAGATCGACGAGTTGTTCGCGCGCGTGCGCGACGAGCTGCGCTCTTTTGACGGCGTCAAACCGGCGGACGCGCCGACCGGTTTTGTCGGTCAGCTGCGCGAGTATCAAAGGGACGGTCTGGGCTGGTTGCTGTTTCTGCAGCGATTTGGTTTTGGCGGTTGCCTGGCCGACGACATGGGGCTGGGCAAGACCGTGCAGGTGCTGGCGCTGCTCGAGATGCGGCGCGCAGCGGGTGCCGGGACGTCGCTGGTGGTGGTGCCGCGGTCGCTGGTGTTCAACTGGATCGCCGAGGCTGCGCGTTTTGCGCCGGCCCTGCGCGTGCTCGATTACAGCGGCATCGATCGCGAGCACAAGCGCGCGGTCTTTGGCGGCCACGACGTTATACTAGCCACCTACGGCACGCTGCGGCGCGACGCCGGGACGCTCAAGGATTTTCGCTTTGACTGCTGCATCCTCGACGAGGCGCAGGCGATCAAGAACTCGGGCACGCAGGCGGCCAAGGCGGCGCGGCTGGTGCAGGCGTCGCACCGGCTGGCGCTCAGCGGAACGCCGGTCGAGAACCACCTGGGCGAGCTGTGGAGCCTGTTCGAGTTTCTCAATCCCGGCATGCTGGGGACGGCCGGGGCGTTCAAGCGCGTCGACCCGAGCGGACGCAGCCTCGACGACCAGAGTCGCGACCTGATCGCGCGCGGGCTGCGCCCGTTCATCCTGCGCCGCACCAAGGGCCAGGTCGCCACCGATCTGCCCGAGAAGCTCGAGCAGACCCTGTACTGCCAGCTCGAGGGGCCGCAGCGTGCGCTGTACGATGAGCTGCGCGACCACTATCGCCGCTCGCTGCTGCCCAGGGTGCGCGCCGGCGGCGTCAAGCGCGAGACCATGCACGTGCTCGAGGCGCTGCTGCGGTTGCGCCAGGCCGCCTGCCACCCGGGGCTGGTCGATCCGACCCAGATCAAGGGACCGAGCGCCAAGCTCGAACAGCTGGAGGCGCGCGTCGACGAGGCGCTGGACGAGGGGCACAAGGTGCTGGTGTTCTCGCAGTTCACCAGCTTGCTGGCCATCGTTCGCGACCGGCTCGACGACCGTGGCATCAGCTACGAGTATTTGGATGGGCAGACACGCGATCGCCAGCAGCGGGTCGAGCGCTTTCAAACCGACCCGGCGTGCCGGCTCTTTTTGATCAGCCTCAAGGCGGGCGGGCTCGGGCTCAACCTGACGGCAGCGGACTATGTCTTCTTGCTCGACCCGTGGTGGAATCCGGCGGTCGAGACCCAGGCGATCGACCGCACCCACCGCATCGGCCAGGACAAGCGCGTCTTTGCCTACCGCCTGATCGCGCGCGACACGGTCGAAGAGAAGGTGCTCGAGCTGCAGCAGCGCAAGCGCGCGCTGGCCGACGCCATCATCGGCGCCGACCGCAGCGTGCTGCGCGACATCGCGGTCGAGGATCTCGAGCTGCTGCTGTCGTGAGGCGAAGCCGCCAGGGGCTCAGGCGCCACGTGCCGTTCTCGAAGCGCGACCTTGGATCAGTGCGCACTATTTCTTTCCTTCTCCGGTACACCACACGTATTGAAAGGCAACACCAACGGTCTTCATTGGTCCGGTGCGACCGCTTCGGGTGGGGGGCCATGGGCCAGCTGATCGCGCTCGTGTTCGCTTTTCTGTTTGGACCGGCCGACGCTGCGCCGGCGGCACCGAACCCGGCCGGTTGTTCGTCGAGTCGCGAGTGCATGAGCTGTCACGACGGTACTGTGGCGCCCAATGTCGCGATGGTTCATCCGCTGTGCGTGCGGACCGATTCTCGACTTGGCGTGGACGGCCTGGTGCAGTGCAAATCTTGCCACGCTGTCGACGTTGAAAAGCTGCACTGGGGCTGTTGCACCGTGACCATGTCCCGGTCGGCGCTGTGCCTCGAGTGCCACCGGGACAAGGGACGGGTCGTGCTGGCGCGGTAAGCGCGGCGGCTGGCCGGGTTGCAGCAAGGTCAATCGATCAAGCCCAGCTCTCGATAGACGCGCGAGAAATCCACCCGCTCGCCGCCCGGCTGACGCTGCAACGCATTCTCGTGGTCCTTGAGCAGGGCGAGGACCTTGGCCCGGCCTGCCCGGGTCTTGCAGGCCTGGCGCGGCGTCTTGCCCTTGAGCAGCGGGATCGGTTGGTCGATCCACGACTCGATGTGCTTTTGCATCAGCGGGCCGATGATCCGCGCCTCGTCCTCGTCGGGGATCGCGTCGTCCGGCACGCGCGGCGGCCGGTCGTCAAACTCGCTCAGTGCGACGTCGAAATCCTTGATGGCGTCCACCCGGTGCCTGGCGACGCCCTTGAGCAGTTTTGCCAGCAAGCGCTTGCCGCGCTCGAGCCGCTCGCGCGACCGGGTCTCGAGCTTGAGCCGGGTGCGCTCGATGACGATCGACCCGAGGAGAAGCGGGCCGTCGCCCAGACCCTGGCGCCCCTTGCGGTCGACCCAGGCGATGCCTTGGTCGTCCTCGTCGAAGTCCGCGTGGGCGACCAGTCTGGCGCGCGCTGCGGCAGGATCGGTCAAATCGAACAGTGCCTCGCAGAGGACGATCTGCTCGCCGTCCATCGTCGTCATCTTGGGCGGCCGCCACTCGGCATCGGCCTTGCGCATGGCGATCTGGCCGCCGATGATCGCCTCGCGCTGCAGGACGCGATCGGGCGTGCCCGGTTGGCGCTTGCGCAGCGCCCGCAACTCCTTGTTCAGGCCGCCGAGCACGACCGCGCGGTCATCGCGCGGGACGTTGATCGCGTCGCCGGTCAGCTCGAAGTGGTCGCCGAACCGCGTGACCCAGCCGAGCAGCAGATCGAATTTCTTGGCCTGGTGGGTGGCAGCCTGCTCGCGCACGAAGACGGCATTGCCGGTGATCAGGTCGACGAGTTGCAGTCCGACGTCGACCTGGACCGCCTGGATCTCGAACAGCGAAGGCCAGGCGGACGCCTGCAGCGACTCGAGCGCGGCGAACTCGGCGTCGGACAGCTCGCGCCGGTGCCCGCGCAACATGCGATCGATCGCGCGATCGCCTCGGGCATCGGCGTGGCCATAGGCCAGGTAGGCAAAGAGCAGCGGTTCCTCCCAGTCGCCGATCGCCTTCGTCGGACCGGCCAGGAGGAGCAGGGCTGCGCTCACGCGCTGGTCGTCGCGAGTGGCAAACTCGATCAGCTTGTGCATTGCCGACTGGTAGCTGGCCTTGTCCCCACCGGGTTGCGGCTCCGGCCGCAGAAATTGGCAATCGGGCGGGCACGGGATCGGGCGGCGCTGATTGCGGGCGCAGCAGGAGGCACAGAGATCGGCGTCGAGGGCGGGGCAGGGGCGCTTGGCACCACCGCTGCCGCAGCGTGTGCATTTGGCCATCGTGAGGAGCACCATATCTCAATATGACGGCCGTCGGTCCAGCCGACCGTCCCACAGGCGCGCGGCGCTGCGTCAATTCGCGGGTTCGAGCCCGATCCGCCGCGTGATTTCGGCAAAGACCTTGTGGGCAATGCGCAACGCCTGGTCGGACTCGCTAGCGGTCGGCTCGTCGAAGTCCCCAGGATATCGGAAGCGCCAAGCGTACTCGGTCAATTCCGCGGCATCCCGCAACAGCGGTTCGAGCGATGCATCGATCGCAACGCATGCTTCGCCGAGTTCGACGAGGTTGTGTGTTTTTCGAAAAGCGATCTGGCTCCAGGTCAATAAGGCCTTGAGCGATTTTTCGACCGCCTGCTGCGCATGAAACGCCGCATCGGCCGCGAGGGGCGGCTGCGCAGCGAGATCAACCTCTCCTGCACGCAGGTCGCTGCCCGCTTTGGCCAGCCAGGCGCGCACTTCGGCAACCAGCGCAGGATCAGGCGGCATGGAGCAGGATCCCCTCGCGCTGGATCGTTGCTGGCAAGGACGCGACGACACCCAGCCTCGAGTCGAAAGCGGCGGCCGTCCATACCAGTACATCGGCCGCGAGACCGGTCCCCCACAACGCACGATAGGCGACCTTGCTCGCCCGGCGCTCGGGCGACGCATCGTCGGGCACCACGAGCAGCAGGTCGTAGTCGCTGTCCTGGCTGTCGTCGCCGCGCGCCATTGAACCGAACAGGTAGACGCGATCCGGTCGGTACACGGCCACGAGCCGGCGAACAGCCTCGGCCAGCTTCGGATCGCGCGCGAGAAGTCTTTCGGCTGTCATCGTCACGAGGGAAGAATACTAACAAAGCAGCGACTTCTCAAGGCGCCATCGATGTTTCCGCCGAGCACACTCGGCCGGCGCGATATGTTTTTTCGATCAGCTGTGCCCGTCCCGTACTGAGTGTCGTGGAGCAAGCACGGGCGGCGCTGTCGGGACCTGCGGTGGCGAGCGATCGGCTGGGGTTGCTGGTCGAGATCTATCGCGAGTCTGCTGGCTGCGTGCGCCAGGAACTCAGGCGCCACGTGCCGGCCGAACGGTTGGCGGCCTATGCCGCGGTGTTCTTCCGGGATGTCGAGCCACTGCCGCGCGGGCCGGGGATGGCCGGCGCCATCGAGCTGTTTCTGGCGCGCCTGGCCGGGATGGCGACGAGCGAAACGCCGGGTGTCAGGTACGTGTATGCCGCGCTCGAGCGGCAAGGTCTGACCGGGCACGCGCGGCGGCGGATCGCTGAGATGGCGCGAGCTGCCCGGTTGGAGACGGAGCGGCCAGCCTCGGATCTCTTTCCCTGAAAATAATTTTCGATCTGCGCTGCCAGGGCCGTAGTGAGAGGCAAACGACCAGACTTTCGTCATTGGCGCGCGAGGGCGTGCCCGGCAAACAGAACACAGGCCAAGTGAGCTGAGAGGCGGTCGGGGGACCGCGTGACGTCGATGAATTGAGGGCAGGGGAGGTCTGCCACCAAGCTGTTGCGAGCGGTTTGGTGACAGATGCCGTGGTGCGAAGGGGACAGGGGACGCGGTTTCGTTGGGCAGTGTGACGAGGGGATAGCGACGCGACAAGGTGTGACGCTTTGCGCGCACGAGAACGGATCGTGTGCGAGGGGAGAGGTTTGTCGACTGCACGAGGAGGGAGGAGCGAGAGGAGACTGTTGTCCTGATCTGGATTTGCGACTGATTGACGCGGTGCTGATTAAACTCAAACAAGGAGATGGATGATGTTGAAGAGATCGATTGGTGGATTGATTGCGGCGTTGGCGATGATGATCGGGGTGGAGGCGTTTGCCGATGCGTCAGCTAATCTCGCAGTGTCGGCGACAGTCGCAGAAAGCTGTACAATCTCCGCCGGCGCAATGGCATTTGGTACAATTGATCCAATGCTGGGCCCATCTAATCACCAGAGCACCTTTTCCGTAACGTGCAGCGCAGGTTTCACAACGCATATTTTGATGGATGTTGGACAACATGTCTCGCGGCAAATGATTAGCGAAAACGGCCTAAACTACCTCGACTACGAACTATACACGGATTCCTTCGGAGGGACCGCATCTGTGATCGGTTAACACCACTTTACCCGAGCGCCGCAGCATGACGCAGTGTCGCGTAACGCCTTCCAGGATTAGGATTTACGC
>Ga0315268_10000299_pt1 | contig 57140 bp, 52 predicted proteins | sample C1_top_MG_FD_204535 | JGI IMG/M metagenome (GOLD analysis project Ga0315268, IMG submission 204535) | Sediment microbial communities from Yellowstone Lake, YNP, Wyoming, USA - C1_top | ecosystem: Environmental > Aquatic > Freshwater > Lake > Sediment | place: USA: Wyoming | collected 2017-08-01 | reverse complement strand
GTAGCGCTCAACCGATCCCGACCTCATAATGCACGGCAGTCTCGGCAGGGTGGATCAAGCTGGTGAGAAGTAGTGGATCAAGCTCGTGAAAAGTGACAGCCCTGTCAGCGTCGGCACTTGCAACCGTCAGCACGACGGCATTCTTCTCAACATCGATACCCACTCCCATGAGCAGCCGAGTCGTGCGGATCAACCCGCGAACGTGCTGGCGAATCTCGTCGAGCTCGCGGAAGCTGAAGTTCGCCGTTTCGACGCGCGTCGGCGCAACGGAGAGGAAGAGTCCCGAACGCAGCGAGATCCTCCCAATAATGCGCGCCATCGCGACACCATCTGGTCGTGCGCCACGCATGCGGATTACTGGCGTTCCGTCCGCATCAAGGAAGAGCCCTGCGAAGCCCGGCGTCTCGTCGCTGAGCGCGAGATACTCATCCTCGATGGACGGCGGACCTTTGCGCGCCTGACTGTCGTCGCGGGCTGCGGATTGCTCCGGAGTCACGTGCCTGCCGATCCCGGCGGGGGAGTCTTGGCGGCAGGCAGCGGCCATGAACAGTCCCGTCAGAAGGGCGGCGTTCCACACTCGGGATCTCGACATTGATCTATCCTCCTAGACTCCGACTGAAGGTTGTGTGGCGGTTTGCCCGCGCGCAAGTGAGATATTTCTCGCCGGGCTAGCACACTATCACGCCATGTGACCTAAGTAGAGAATCCGGGATTCCTTCGCCGGCATGTCAGGGATACGCGCACACGATGGGCTCAGCACCGGAATGACCTTGTGCAGCATCACCGGGGCGATTCATCGTTTGAAATTGCCCGCCCCAGTAGGCGGTCACGCTGCCTTGCGAGGCACTCAAGGCCACCGCGATCTCGCGCTGACTCAGGGTGTTCAAAACGGAGGCGCGCAGGACCTCGACTCGACCACTTGTCGCATGGATACCCTCTCGTCAGGCACGACCCCTCGCTCGGGACACAATTATCGGAGTCTCCGGGAATCCGGGGGCGATCCCCACCTCAGCACTGAGCAGAGTGTGCCGGCGCCACTCCGCCCTATTGGCTGGCCCGCTGGAGCCGCACAAGCAGCGGCACGGTGATTACGTTGCACCAGCCTTGTTCCCTGTTCACCTTGAGCGACGCCCGTGTCCAGGTAACGTAGCCAGGGTGTTGCACTACTGTGCGCAGCAGACCAGCGCTCGTCAAGCGCCGCACGGATCGGTTCCGAATCGCGCACACCACGGACCGAATCAACGAGAATGCCGCCCCTATCGAGCGAGTACACCAGGACGCTTGATTCTCCTTCACGGCGTTCGCCAGTGAGGCTGTCAAGAACGGTCACCTCGACAGCAGGCACTGCCATGCCAGCGCACACTGTATCAGTGCTGCATGCAGAGGCAGGCAGTAGCAACGAGAATAAGGTGATGCCCCGTACGAGCACGCGGACGACCGGTTCGTTCAAGGTGCGCCGCAGGTCGCCCTAGTCTCGCCCAAGCTGGACTCCAATCCACGTTGTATCCGGCTGGAACGTGCTGCTGGTCGCGGAAAACCGTGGCAGCCACACGAGCGCCGCGCGCAGGCCGAGGCCTGCGGGTGGTGTCGCCTCGACGGCGACGCACAGCCCGGAGTTGCTGATCATGCCCACCGTATAGCTGAACTTCCCTGCCTCGTCCGTCGTGATGGACACGTTGGATAGCCACGGTATTCCGTGGCAGCCGGCGATATCCACCAGGGGCGCCCCGAGCGATCCGTTGATGACACCTGTCAATCGCACCACCACTTCCCGCACCGGCTTGCCGGTGGGGTCCACGACGACCCCCGCCATAACCTGGGTTAAATAGCGACGGGGATACTCTGGCACGGTCGCGGCGTCACGGGCACAGGCCGCCGACAAGAACATGCCCGCGGGAAGGACCGCACCACACAGCCTGGAAACGCCGGAGCGTCGCATCAGTAACAGACCTCCTAACCTGAACTCGACTGAGAGTCGGCGCGAGTGTCGCCTGTATCTCCTCTCGTCCGATGTTGAGCACGCTAGTGAAGCGCTCATCCTTACGCTAGAGGGCCGTCGCACCAATCACGCATGCCGCGAACGCCAGCGGGCGCGAAGCCAAAGCCTCGCGCCCGCTTCTCCTACTGTCGTCCTAAAGAGTCAGCCGCGGCTGAACTCGCGGCCACCAACCGCGAGTCCGCTACGGCTTCGCCGCCGCCGCCGTCAGTTCGCCCATCCGAATCTTGGCCTCGCTCGCCATCGGCGAATCGAACTTCGCCGCCAGCTCCGACCAGATCTTCGCCGCCTCGGCCTTCTTGCCGGCGGCCGCCAGCGCGCGCGCGGCTTCGCCGTTCAGGTAGTCCTTCTCTCCCTCGAGCTTGGCCTTGGCGACCGCAGCGAGATAGTGCTCGGCCGCCTTGTCGAACTTCTGCTGGCCTTCGTAGCCCGCCGCCTTGAGCGACTCGACGCCCGGCGCAAACACGCCCGGCGACGAAATACCGTCGAGGATCTTCTGCCCCTCGTCGTACTTGCCGGCGTCGAAGCTGGCCTGCGCCTGGAGCAGCGCTGCCTGCACGCCGCCCGCCGTGCCGCTGTAGCGCTTGGCCACCTTGGCGAGCTCGTCGGCTGCCTTTGGGCTGTGCTGGCCGACCAGGTTCAGGGCGTCGAAGAACGCCTTGTCGGCCTGCGTCGCGCGGCGCGCGGTGTTGGCCTGCCAGAGGAAGGCACCGCCGACAACGACCGCCACGACGATGGCGGTGACGGTGATCGGCTTGCGATACAGCTGGAACGTGTCGAGCAGCGAATCGGGATCGGCTGCAATAGGCGGACGGGCCGCCTCCCCGGTCTTCGTCATCTGACTGGCGCGAGGGTGGAGTACAATGAAGCACCGTTGGGGTGCACAACCCAAGAAACGTAACCGGGTGCCGCGTGTTCAGTCACCCCCGCCCACGTCGCTGAGCGTCGAAGCCCGGCATTGACACACCGACCGCGACCCCGTATTCATACATACGTATGAATACCAAGCGACCTGTCCCCGAACGCCTCCTCGACGCCGCCGCCGAACTCTTCGCGCGCGGCGGCTTCGATGCCGTCTCCGTGCGACAGATCACCAGCCGCGCCAAAGCCAACCTCGGAGCCGTCACCTACCACTTCGGCTCCAAGGAAGCGCTCTTTCACGCCGTCTTCGAGCGCATCGGACGACCGCTCGCCGACCGCTTTGCCGCGCTCGCCGCCCAATCCGGCACGCCGCTCGATCGCATTTGCCGCATCGTCGCCATGGTGCTCACCGATCCGGGGCTCCCTGCCCCGGAGATGATGCTGCGCGAACTGGCCACCGACCGCCCGTTGCCGCCCCCCCTGCTCCAGATGATGCAGCACAATGTGGGCATCCTGACGCGCCTCATTCGCGAAGGACAGGCCGATGCGTCCATTCGCGACGGCGACCCCGCCCTTCTCGCCATGAGCGTCATGGCGCAGCCGTTTCTCATGCGCATGGCCAGCCGCATTCCGCGCGACATCGCCGGCGTCGACGGCCGCGAGCCCGCCACACAGCGCCGCATCGTGAAGCACGTCGTCACCACCATCACTCGCAGTCTCGCCTCCTCCCCCGAGCCTCGGCCATGATTCCGATTGCGCTCTTCATCGCGGCGTTGGCCGCGCCACCCCAGGACACGGCCCGCCTCACCGTCACGACGGCGATCGACCGCGCCCTCGCATCGCATCCGACCATCGCCGTCGCCCGCGCCAGCGTGGACGTCGCCGACGCCGACGTGGACCAGGCCCGCGCGGCCTGGCTCCCGGGCGTCTCGCTCGATGGCTCCCTGAGCCGGTTCCAGAAGCCCATGGTCGTCTGGCCGCTGCACGCGCTCGATTTGCGCAACCCGCCGACCTTCGACACCGAGCTGTCGCAGGCGTCGATTGGCGCGGCGTACACGCTGTTCGACTTCGGCGCGCGCTCGGCGAAGACGAAAGCCGCCACGGCGCAACGATCGGCGGCTGACGCTTCGCTGAACGCAACGGAGCAACAGATGGCGGCGCGAACCATCGTGTCGTACCTGCGCGTGCTGACCGCGCGCGGCGTGCTGGGCGCCGAAGACCAGCGCGTTGCCGCGCTCGCCGCCGAGGCCACGCGGGCCCGCCACCGGCTTGCCGCGGGCAAGTCGGCGCGCGTCGATACGCTGCGTGCCGCGGCCGAACTCGCCAACGCCGCCGCCGATCGGGTGGCCAGCGCGGCCAACGTGGAGATGGCGGAACACGATCTCGCGCGATTGATGGGCACGACACCTGACGCCATGCGCGCCACGGCGCTCGCCGGCATTCGTCTGACGAGCACCGACGGCGCTGCCGCCGACGCCGCCAACGCCGATGTGCTGGCCGCCATGCGGCGCGCCGATGCCGCGCAGGCATCCGTTGGCGCGGCCAAGGCGGCGCGTCTGCCGCAGCTTCAGGCGAGCACCGCCATCGTCGATCGCAGCAACATCACCGGCCGCTGGCTTTCGGAGTGGCAGGTCGGGCTCGGATTCTCGTGGCCCATCTTCACCGGCGGTGCCCGGGAGAGCGCGATTCGGCGCGCCGAAGCGTCGTCGCGCGCCGCGCAGGAACAGGTGCGGCTGACGCGCCTCGTCACCGAGCAGCAGGTGGACGACGCGCGCACGGCGCTGGACGCGTCTCGCGCCCGGTTCGCGGCGCTGCAGGCCGCCGAAGCGCAGTCGTCGGAAGTGGCGCGCATCACCGCTCTGGCGCGCGACGTCGGCGAGGGAACGCAGACCGACTACCTGATTGCCGAAGCCGCTCTCTTTCGCGCCCGCAGCGGTCTGGTGCAGGCGCGCCATGCGGTGATCGCCGCCCGCGTGGAACTGGCCCGCATACTGGGCGAACTGAACCGCAGCTGGATTGCCAACTCGCTGGAGTCACAGCCATGAAGCGTGCCCCTATCGTCATCGTCGTCGTCGCCGCCGGGGCGCTCGGCGCCTATTTCCTGCTCCGTTCGCGTGCCGCGTCGGACGGCCTGAGCGCGTCTGGCACGGTGGAAGCCACCGAAGCATCGCTCGGGTTCCAGGCACCCGGTCGCATCGAGAGCATCCGCGTGCACGAGGGCGACAAGGTGAAGGCGGGCGACACGCTCGCCGTGCTCGATCGCACCGAACTCGCCGCGCGCAACGCGCAAGCCGAGGCCCAGTTGTCGGCGACACAGGCCGGGTTGTCGGAGATGCAGCGCGGGGCGCGCGCCGAGGAGCTGGCGCTGGCGCAAGAGGCCGAGCGCACATCCGCCACGCGGCTGACCGATGCGCAGCGCGACCTGTCACGGGCGCAGCAGTTGTTCCAAGGCGGCGCGGCATCGCAGGAGGCACTCGACAAGGCGCGACTGGCGGCGGAGGTCGCGCGCGGTCAGCACGAGCAGGCGTCGCAGCAACTCACGCTGGTGCAGGCCGGGCCGCGCATCGAACGTGTCTCCGCGCAGCGCGCCCTGGTGCAGGCGTCGCAGGCTCAACTGCGGCAGGTGGGCGCGCAACTCGCCAACGCCGTGATCATCGCCCCATTCGACGGCGTCGTCACGGTGCGCCAGAGGCAACCGGGAGAGATCGTCGCGCCTGGCTCGCCCGTAGTCACCGTCGCCAACCTGGGTGATCGCTGGGTGCGCATCTACATCGCGGAGAACCGGCTGGGCGCCATCACGCTCGGCGAGCCGGCCACGATCACGACGGACACGTATCGCGACCGGCAGTACGCCGGCGTCGTCTCGTTCATCGCGAGCGAAGCCGAGTTCACGCCGCGCAACGTGCAGACCACGGAGGAACGCGTGAAGCTGGTGTACGCCGTGAAGGTGCGCGTGACGGGCGACACCGCCATCGCGCTCAAGCCGGGCATGCCGGCCGACGTCGTGGTTCGCCTCGTTCCGTAGGGCGGCCGTGACGCGCATCGCGCACGCCGCAACCGACGCGCCCGCCATCGCGGTGCGCGGCCTGACGCGCACCTTCGGCGCGCTGACCGCGGTGAACGCGATGGCGTTCACCGTCGCGCCCGGCGAACTCTTTGGCCTCGTCGGCCCGGATGGCGCGGGCAAGACGACGACGCTGCGCATGCTGGCCGGCGTGTTGCGTCCGACGTCGGGCGACGCGCTGGTGCACGGCGTCAGCGTCGCACGCGACCCGGAGGGGGTGAAGCCGCACATCGCCTACATGTCGCAGCGGTTCGGCCTGTATGCCGACCTCACGGTGCGCGAGAACATCGACTTCTACGCCGACCTCTACGAAGTGCCGGCACGCGAACGCGAGGCGAGGCGCGATCGCCTGTACCAGTTTTCCAGCCTCGGCGCCTTCGAGCACCGGCTGGCAGGGCAACTGTCGGGCGGCATGAAGCAGAAGCTCGGGCTCTGCTGCGCGCTGATCCACCAACCGGAGATTCTTCTCCTCGACGAGCCGACGTTCGGCGTTGACCCGATCTCGCGCCGCGACCTCTGGCTGATTCTCGAAGAGATGGTGTCGCAGGGCGTCGCCGTGCTGGTGTCGACGGCGTACATGGACGAGGCCGAACGGTGCGACCACGTCGCGTTGCTCGACCACGGGCGCATCGTGGCGCTCGACACGCCGTCGGCACTGCAGGCGTCGATGCGCGGGCAGATCGTTTCGGTGCGCACGCCCGACGCGCGGCGGGCGGTGGACGTGTTGCGCGCCGTACCAGCGGTCCGCCGCGCCACGCTGTTCGGCGACACGATCCACGCGGTGGTCGCCGAGGATGGTCGCTCGCGCGGCGCCATCGAGGCGGCGCTCGCTGCCGCGAGCATTGCCGCGACGGCCGTGCAGGACGTGGATGCGTCGCTCGAGGACGTGTTCATCGAGCGCGTGTCGGGCGGTGACGCGCACGCGGCGGATCGCGCATGACGAACGCACTGACCGCCGCCGTCGAGGTACACGATCTCACGCGCACGTTCGGCGATTTCGTGGCCGTCGACCGCGTGAGCTTCTCCGTGGCCGAGGGAGAGGTGTTCGGCTTTCTCGGCCCCAACGGCGCGGGCAAGACCACGACCATCAAGATGCTCGCCGGCCTGCTCGCGCCAACGTCGGGGGTTGGCCATGTCAGCGGCCTCGACGTGCACACCGATTCCGAAACGATCAAGACGCGCATCGGATATATGTCGCAGCTCTTCTCGCTGTACGGCGACCTGACCGCCGAGGAGAACATCGAGTTCTTCGGCGGACTGTACGAGGTGACTGGCAAGCGGTTCGCCGAGCGCCGCGACTGGGTGCTGGATATGGCGGGGCTGACCGAGCACCGCAAGCAACTGACCGCGTCGCTGCCGTTGGGCTGGAAGCAGCGCCTGGCGCTGGGCTGCGCGGTGCTGCACGAGCCGCCGCTCCTCTTTCTCGACGAGCCGACATCGGGAGTGGATCCCGTGTCGCGTCGCGCCTTCTGGGAACTGATCTACCAATTGTCGAGCCGCGGCACGACGGTGTTCGTGAGTACCCACTATATGGAAGAGGCCGAGTACTGCGACCGGCTGGCGCTCATGAACCGGGGGCGCATCATTGCGCTCGACCAGCCCGCGGCGCTGCGCACGCAGATGACGGAGCCCATTCTCGAGGTCGAGACAGACGATTCGTCGGCGGCCGCGCAGGCGTTGCAGCACCAGCCGGGCATTGTGGAGGCGGCGATGTTCGGGCGCGCGCTGCACGTGGTGGTCAGCGACGTGGAGCAGGCGCGAGTCTTCCTTCCCGCCTTTCTCGCGGCGCGCGGCATTCACAGCGGCGCCATCACGGCGGTGCCGCCGTCGCTCGAAGACGTCTTCGTGTCGCTGGTGCGGCGCGAAGGCGGGGCGGTGCTGGGCTGATGAACATCCGCGTGCGCCGGCTGTGGGCGATCGCCCGCAAGGAAACGCTGCACCTGCGCCGCGACGTGCGCAGCCTCGCCATGGCGTTCCTGATGCCGGCGGGGATGATCGTCTTCTTCGGCCACGTGATCAGCTTCGACGTGAAGGACATCACGCTGGCGGTGGTCGACCAGGATCGCACGCAGCGCAGCCGCGAGCTGGTGGAGAGCTTCGTCTCGGCTGGCCGGTTTCGGATCACCAACCGGCTCGCGAGCACGGCCGAGGCGACACCCCTGCTCGATCGCGGCGCCGTGCGCCTTGCGTTGGTGATCCCGCCCGGCTTCCAGCGCAACCTCTCCGCGGGCCAACCCGCGCCGGTGCAGGCCATCCTCGACGGCGCCGACGCCAATACGGCGGGCATCTCGCTCAACTACGCCACCGCCATCGTGACGGCGTATTCGGCGAGGATCGCTCTGCAGGTGTCGCACCTGACGCCGCCCGTGTCGGCCGAGGCGCGCGTCTGGTACAACGAGACGCTCGAGAGTCCGCCGATGATCGTGCCGGGACTCATCGCGGTGATCATGATGATCATCTCGGCGATGCTCACCGCACTGACGGTGGCGCGCGAGTGGGAGCGCGGCACCATGGAGCAGCTGGCGGCCACGCCGGTGCATCGGGCGGAGGTGATTCTCGGCAAGCTGGTGCCGTACCTCGGCATCGGGTTGATCGACGTGACCGCGGCCATTCTCATCGGGATGTTCGTCTTCGACGTGCCGTTCCGCGGCAATCCGTTCCTGCTCACCGTGATGACGACGATGTTCCTGATCGGCTCGCTGGGACTCGGCATCTTCATCAGCGCGGTACTGCGGTCGCAACTGCTCGCGACGCAGGTGGCGATGGTCGCCACGTTCCTGCCCTCGCTGCTGCTGTCGGGCCTGATGTTCGACATCAACATGATGCCGCTGCCGTTGCGCGCCGTGTCGGCGCTGGTGCCGGCGCGGTACTTCATTACGGTGATGCGCGGCATCTTCCTCAAGGACGTCGGCATTCCCGTGCTCTGGGGCCAGGGACTCGCGATGGTCGCCTACGCGGTCGTCGGGCTGGGGCTCGCCATTCGCGCCTTCCGCAAGGAGATCGAATGACGCTGCCGAGCCGGGTGCGCGTCTGGCAGCTTCTGCGCAAGGAGATGGTGCAGTTGCTGCGCGACCCGCGGTCGCGGCGCATGCTGATCATCGCGCCGATTCTCCAGTTGCTCGTGTTCGGCTATGCGGTGAATACCGACGTGCGCCACGCGCGCACTTTCCTGCTCGACGGCGACCGGACGGCCGAGTCGCGCGCGCTGGTCGAGTCGATGACGGCGAGCGGTTACTTCGACGTCGTGGCGCGCGGCGACCGGCCGGCCCAGCTCACCCGCGCGCTCGACGCGGGCGATGTTCTGCTCGGGGTGAACATTCCGCGCGGCTTCGCCGCCGACCTCGCGCGGGGCCAGACCACGGAGGTGCAACTGCTGGTGGACGGCTCGAGCGCCAACACGGCCAACGTGGCGCTCGGGTACGCCACGCAGATCATCGGCCGGTATGGACTGCGGCGCGGCGCGGCGATCGCGGCCCGCGCGGGCGTCCCGTCGGCGGGGGGCGGCGTGACCTTTGCCGCCCGCGTCTGGTACAACCCCAATCTCGAGAGCCGCGTCTACAACGTGCCCGCCGTGATGGGCAACATCGTGATGCTGATGGCGCTCCTGCTCAGTTGCCTGGCGGTGGTGCGCGAGCGGGAACTCGGCACGCTCGAGCAATTGATGGTGAGCCCGCTGCGCCCGGTGGAGCTGATGCTCGGCAAGACCATTCCCGCGGCGCTGGTGGCGATGTTCGACGTGGTGCTGGTGACGGCCGTGTCGCTGCTCTGGTTCCGGATTCCGTTTGCCGGGAGCTACGCCGTGCTGGCGGTGGCCAGCCTGCTGTTCGTGCTCACCGGCCTTGGGGTGGGGCTGCTGATTTCAACGATCAGCAACACGCAGCAGGAAGCGTTCATGTCGATGTTCATGTTCTTTTTGCCGGCGCTGATGCTCAGCGGGCTGATGTTTCCGGTGGAGAACATGCCGCACTCGGTGCAACTGCTGACCCTGGTGGACCCGATCCGGCACTACCTGATCGTGGTGCGCGGGGTCTTCCTGCGCGGCGCGGGCTGGGGCGTGGTCTGGCCGCATCTGCTGGTGCTGGCGGCGATCGGGTTCAGCGTGCTCGGGTTCGCGACGAAGCAATTTCACAAGACGGCGCGGTGAAGACCCCTGCACGCACGTCGAGATGCTCACGCGCAAACCACAACGTTCCCTTCAGTACCCCCGGCCGGAATCGAACCGGCGACCTAGCGTTTAGGAAACGCTTGCTCTATCCAACTGAGCTACGGGGGCAACGAGCGAAAGCTATCGAGCGCCGGGCGTGAATGCCACGCACACGCCGGCGCACCATTGGGCGCGCCCCTCGCCGCCAGGAGCCGTTGACGCCATGTTCCGTGCGTGTGAACCCTCCACCCCGCCCCGCCATGACGCCGCGTCTCCTTGCCCTCGCCCCCGCGCTCGCCGTCGCCGCCCTGTTGCAGGGGCAGAGCGCCCCGCCCAAGCGCATTCTGGAGGTCATGAACCGCCCGGAGTTCGCGCACGCCACGTGGGGGATGGACTTCTACGACGTGCAGTCGAAGAAGCCCATCTATTCGGTCAATCGCGAGCGACTGTTTGTCCCTGGCTCGACCACCAAGACGGTGACGACGGGGACGGCGTTCGCCACGCTGGGCGCCGACCACCGGTTCCACACGCGGTTGTATCGCACAGGGCCGGTGCGCAACGGCATCGTGCAAGGCGACCTCGTGCTGGTCGCCAGCGGCGATCCCGACCTGACGCGGTGGGAGCACCCGGCCGGCCAGTATGCCTTTGTCGATTCGGACCACTCGTACGGCGGGCCGCCGCTTCCGGGCGATCCGCTGGCCACGCTGCGCGAGATGGCGCGGGAGGTCGCGGCGAAGGGCATCACCGGCGCGACGGGCCAGGTGATCGTGGACGCCTCGCTCTTCCGCGAGGGAACGCGCGAGCTGGGAACGCGCATCGTCGTCTCGCCGCTCATCCTCAACGACAACGTCGTCGACATCGTGGTTGAACCGGGCGCGCGCAGCGGGGAGGCCGCCCGCGTGACGGTGTCGCCGGCCACGACATATTTGACTGTGCAGTCGAATATTGTCACCGCCGACTCGGGCACGGCGCCCGCCATCCGCACCGTGGAAGACAGCACCGACCGCGATCATCGCACGCTCGTCCTCACGGGACGCGTTCCGGTTGGCGAACCGCGCAATCCGCGCTGGGCGGTGCCGGTGCCCAGCCGGTTCGGCGAGATCGTGCTGGCCGAGGTGCTCAATGACGCCGGCGTTCGTGTCTTTCCGCGGCTGGGCGCGCGGCAGCCGGACATTGCGCAGATCGCGCGCGGCTACGCGGATTCACTGCTCGTGGCCGAGCATGTGTCGCTTCCCTTCTCCGCCGTGGCGCGCGTGATCCTGAAGACCAGCCAGAACCTCCACGCGAGTACCCTTCCGATGATCCTCGGCGCGCGGCCGGCAGCGCGCGACGCGGGCAAGACGGGATTCGACGTGGCGCACGACTGGCTGCAGGGGGCCGGACTCAATCTCGACGGCGCCGTGCAGGGCGATGGCGCGGGGGGCGACGCGTTCTTCTCGCCGGCGTTCATGACGAGCTATCTCGCGTACGTGGCCGATCAGCCGTGGGCCGAGGCATTTCAGGGGGCGCTGCCGATTCTTGGGGTCGATGGCACGCTTGCCACGATTCAGCCGACCGCCGCAGCCGCGGGCAAGGTGCACGCCAAAACGGGGACGTTCTCGTCGTACGATCCGCTGAACCGCCGCAGCATCGTGCATGCCAAGGGGTTGGCGGGTTACTTCACGTCGAAGAGCGGACGTCGAATTGCCTTTGCCATCTACGTGAACAACGTGGCGGCCAATGTGCCGGACCCCGCCATGCTGGCCGGGCAAGCGCTGGGCGAGATCGCGTCGATTGCGTGGGAAGTGATCAAGTAACGTCGACACGGACGGCACTCGCGTGGCGCGTGCCGCCAGTCGCATTACGGCAGCGAGTCCAGCACCCGCCGCCGCGCCTCGGGTTCCACCGCGAACGCGACGGCCTTCCCCTTGTACACCACCGCACCGCGCACCGTGGCCAGCGCGGTGTAGTAGTCCACGTACGGAAAGTTCGCGATGGCGCCGCGCGCGAACTCGTACTGGCTCACCGCGACGCGCCACGCATCGAGCGCATCGGTGACCTTCACGTACACGTACGGCGCAAAGTTGGTGGCGTCTTCCCAGTTGTCGGTGTACCAGACCGACCGGATGCCGCGGTGCGCAGGGTGCGCCAGTTGCACGCCGGGCAGCGACGCGAGCAGGACGGCGTCCTGCACGACCGCGCTGGTGATCGAGTGGTCCTTGTGGAAGCTCTCCTTCCAGTGCGTGATCACGAGCGTCGGCTTGACCTGGCGCATGACGTCGGCCACATAGCGCCGCGCCGCGTCGTCGTTGGGAATCTCGCCGTCCTTGTACGGCCCAAAGAGAACCTCGGCTCCAAGGCTGGCGGCTACCGATTCGGCTTCGCGCTTCTTCTGCGCGCCGTAGGCTTCGGGACTCAACTTGGGGTTGCCACCCTCGCCGAGCGTGAGGTGCAGGATCACCACGCGGTCGCCGCGCTGGTGCGCGCCAAGCAGCACCGCGCCCGCCGTCAGCTCCATGTCACCGGCGTGCGCGCCGATGGCGAGGATGGTGCGCGTGGGCGTGGCAGCGGCCTGCGCTCGCATCGCACCCGGCAGGCTGAGGCCAGCAACGACAGACCATCCTGCGAACGACATCAACGGGGACGATACGTGCATCGGCATGGACTTCCTCTCATGGCGGTCAAAGCCAAAGGTAGCGCCAATAGCGCGCAGCCGTCATATCGCATAGCGTTCTGGCTTCCCCGACCCTGACCCGCATGCGACTCCGCATCCTTTTCCCCGCCCTGATCGCCACCTCGCTCGCCGCGCCAGCCGCCGCGCCGCTCGGCGCCCAGCAGCCCGTCGCCGACCGCTACCGCGAAGTAGCCAACCGCATCATCGACGCCGCGCTGGCCGACTCGTCGCGCGCGTGGACGAGGCTCGCCGCCTTCGTGGACTACAGCGGCCCTCGCCTGGCCGGGAGCGCCAACCTCGAGCGCGGCATCGACTGGCTGCTCGCCGAGATGAAGAAGGACGGCCTGGCGAACGTGCGCGGCGAGCCGGCCATGGTGCCGCACTGGGTGCGCGGCCGCGAGTCGATCACCATGAGCCAGCCACGCGACGCCGATGTACCGATGCTGGGACTCGGCGGGTCCATCGGGACGCCGGCCGACGGCATCACAGCTCAAGTGCTGGTCGTGAGCAGCTTTGACGACCTGACCAGGCGCGCCGCGGAGGCCAAGGGGAAGATCGTGCTGTTCGATGTGCCGTTCACCAGTTACGGGGCCACGGTGCAGTATCGTGGCCGCGGAGCAATCGCGGCAGCCAAAGTGGGCGCGGTGGCGGCGCTGGTTCGCGCGGTGGGTCCCTACGGATTGCGCACGCCGCACACGGGCGCCATGCAGTACGACTCCACCGTGACGCGCGTTCCGGCGGCGGCGATTCCGCTGGAAGACGCGATGATGCTGCACCGCATGCAGGATCGCGGCCAGAAGATCGTGTTCACGATCCGCATGGAGGCGCAGACGTTGCCCGACGCCCCGTCGCGCAACGCGATGGCCGAACTGCGCGGCCGTGACCTGCCGAACGAGATCGTCGCGATCGGCGGGCACAGCGACTCGTGGGACGTGGGGCTCGGCGCGATGGACGATGCCGGCGGCATCGTGGTGGCGTGGGAAGCGGTGAACCTGCTCAAGCGGCTGGGGCTGACGCCGCGTCGCACGATTCGCGTGGTCGGGTGGGTGAACGAGGAGAATGGCGGGCGCGGCGGCGTGGCCTATCGCGCGGCGCACCTGGCGGAACCGCACTCGCTGGTCGTCGAGTCGGACGCCGGAGTCTTCGCTCCCACGGGATTCGGCTTCACGGGAAGCGACTCGGCGCGCGTGATCGTCAAGCAGATCGGCGCGTTGCTCGCGCGCATTGGCGCGGGAACGATCGGCCCCAACGGCGGCGGATCGGACATCGCGCCGATGATGGACACAGGCGTTCCCGGTATGGGACTCGACGTGGACGGGAGCCGGTACTTCTGGCTGCACCACACACCCGCCGACACGCCCGACAAGTTGAGCCCGGCGGAGATGCAGCGGTGCGTGGCGGCGTTTGCGGTGATGGCCTATGTGGTGGCCGACCTGCCGGATCTGCTGCCAAGGAAATAGCGCGCGATCAGTACTCGACGATCGCGTCCAGCGACGAGCCCGCCAGCAGCTGCCGGCCGTGCAAGAAGGTGAGGTCGATGACGAACGAGAACGCGACCACGGTGCCGCCGGCGCGCTCGACCAGTCGCCGCGTGGCCGCCGCGGTGCCGCCGGTAGCGAGTACGTCATCGACCACCAGCACGCGGGCGCCGTGGCCGAGCGCATCTTCGTGCATCTCGAGCACGTCGGTGCCGTACTCGAGCGCATACTCCTCGCGCACGCAGCGGTGCGGCAGCTTGCCGGGTTTGCGCACGGGCACGAGCGGCACGCCGAGCGACTGTGCCACCGGCGCGCCGAAGATGAAGCCGCGGCTCTCGATGGCCACGACGTGCGTCACCTGCATGGCTGCGGCGCCGGCCGCCATGCTGTCGGTGGTGCGGAGAAAGAGGGCGGGGTTCAACAACACCGGCGTGATGTCCTTGAACAGCACGCCCGGCTTGGGAAAATCCGGGACGTCGCGAATGGTGGCGCGCACGTCGTTGGCCAGCGTCTCGCGTCCGTCGGGCAGCGGTCGGGTAATCATGATCTGATCTCGAACTCGGCGTTGAGGTCGACAGTCGCGGGTGGCCGTTCGTCCACCTCCACGGACTGCACTACAGCATGCGGCGGTCCCCGGCGCAGGGCAACGAGCAACTGCTCCACCTGATCGGCCGCGCCGGCGGCGGACACTTCCACCGCCCCGTCGTCGGCGTTGCGCACCCAGCCGGCCACCCGGAGCGCGAGCGCGGTGCGCACCACGAACCAGCGAAACCCCACGCCCTGCACGCGTCCACGAATGCGCACCGTCACGGCGCGGACGGGGTCGCTCACGCGCTCTCCCAGCCGTGCCGGCCGACGAGCGGCACGAAGCGCACGTCCGACAGGACGCGATGTTCGAACGCGTCGGCCGTGCGCGTAATCTCCATCAACTGCTGGTCGTCGCGCCCGCCGATCGGCACGAGCAGCCGGCCGCCGACCGCCAGCTGCGCGAGCAGCGGCTCGGGCACCTCGGGCGCCCCCGCCCCGACGAGGATCGCGTCAAACGGCGCATGCTCGGGCCACCCGTACGAGCCGTCGCCGCAGAGCAGCGACACGTTGGTCACGCCGCACTCGGTGATGGCGTCGTGCGCCGTCTCGAGCAGCGGGCGGATGCGTTCCACGGAATGCACGTGCCGGCACAGGTGCGAAAGCAGCGCCGTCTGGTAGCCCGACCCGGTGCCGATTTCCAGCACCGCCTCCGTCCCCTGCAGGTGCAGCGTCTGCAGGTAGATGGCGTGCACGTACGGCTGGCTGATGGTCTGCCCATTGCCGATGGGGAGCGGCGCGTCTTCGTACGCGCGATGCCGCACGCCGGTGGGCACGAACTGGTGCCGCGGGGTCAGGTCGAACGCGCGGAGCACCGCGAGATCGGTGATACCCTTGGCGCGCAGCGCCTCGATCAGCCGGCGCCGGGCACCGCCGAACTGCGGCGTCAGAGGGGACGCCACCACTGGTCCGCCGAATCGAGAATCGCGCGATGCGTCAGGTCGAGATGCAGCGGCGTGATGGAAACAAAGCCGTCGGCGATGGCCTGAAAATCCGAGTCCGGTGCCGAGTCCGTCCAGTCCACCGAACCGCCGCCGATCCAGTAGATCGGACGTCCCCACGGATCCTTCATGCGCGTCAGCGAGTCGGAGTACGCGCGCCGGCCGAGTCGCGTGAGGCGAAAGCCCTTCAACTCGGACGCCGCAATGGGCGGAATGTTCACGTTGAACAGCGTGTTCTCGGGAAAGACGGGGAGCGACGTGATGTGCCGCAGGATGCGCTCCATCGTCCCGATGTGATCGTCGAGCTGCGCATCGGCGCGCACCACACTGCCGGCGAACGAGAAGGCGATGGCGGGAACGCCGAGGGCAAGTCCTTCCATGGCCGCCGCGACCGTGCCGGAGTAGAGCACGTCCTCGCCCATGTTGGGGCCGTGGTTCGCACCGCTCAGCACGTAGTCGGGACGTTCCGGCAGCAGCGCTTCGAGCGCGAGCATGACGCAGTCCGTCGGCGTCCCATCCACCTGCCAGCGCCGGTCGCCAATCTGCACGGGGCGCAGCGGATGGTGCATGGTCAGCGAATGACTGGTGGCGCTCTGTTCGCGGTCGGGGGCCACCACGTACACGTCGCCCAGCGCCAGGGCCGCGCGCTCGAGCGCGGCGAGGCCGCGCGCCAGAATACCGTCGTCGTTGCTCAGGAGCAGTCGCATCAGCGGTCCGCAGGGTCGCGCAACGAGGCCATCAGCTCGTGCAGCTGCGCCTCGAGCGCCAGAATGGTCTGAAGATCGAGTCCGGTGCGGGCCGCCGGGCGCACACCGCCGGCGCGGCGGTAGTCGTCGAGCTTCTGCCGCGCGCCGTCGATCGTGTACTTCTCGGTGTAGAGGAGATGCTTGACGAGCATCACCACTTCGACTTCACGGCGGGAATAGACGCGATTGCCCGACCGGTTCTTCACGGGACTGAGTCCCTTGAACTGGCTTTCCCAGTAGCGCAGGACGTGCGGCTTGAGTTCGGTGAGCTCGCAGACATCGCCGATGCTGAAGAATTCCTTGACGGGTTCGGGTAGACTGCCAGCCATCAGTCACGCTCCCCGCGCAGTTCGCGCGACATGAGCCCGACCATCGCCCAGCGCGCGGGCTGGTGCTCGAACAGCACGCGGTGCACGGCGTTGACGATCGGCATCTCGACGTCGCGCGACAGTGCGAGTTCCTGCGCGCTCTCGGTGGTCACCACGCCCTCGGCCACCGTTTCGCGCCCGGCGAGCACTTCGGGAAGTGTCGCCCCCTTGCCGATCTCCAGCCCCACCTGCCGGTTGCGGCTCAGCGCGCCGGTGCAGGTGAGCACGAGATCGCCGACGCCGGCGAGTCCGGCGAACGTCTGCGGATGCGCGCCCATGGCGACGCCCAGTCGCATCATCTCGGCGAGGCCGCGCGTGATCAGCGCCGCGCGCGTGTTGAAGCCGAGTCCAAGTCCGTCGCTGATGCCGGTGGCGACCGCCATGACGTTCTTGAGCGCGCCGCCAAGTTCGACGCCGACCAGATCGTCGTGCGAGTAGACGCGGAAGTGCGGCGCGCTGAACGCCTGCTGCGCGAGCGTGGCCGCCTCGGCCTGGGCCGACGCGGCGACGACGGCCGTGGGGTGCCGGCTCGCCACCTCGGCGGCGAAACTCGGCCCCGACAACGCCACGACGGCGTGCCCGGGCAGTTCCTGCTCGACGATCTCGGACATGAGCGCAAAGGTGTGCCGCTCGATCCCCTTGGTGGCGACGACGACCGTGGCACCGGGCGCCACCCAGGCGCGCGCATGCGAGACCACTTCACGCAGCACGTGCGACGGCACCGCGAGGAGCACGAGTTCGGCGCCGTCGAGCGCCTCGGCCTTGTCGGTCGTCGCGCGAAGCGTCTCGCACAGCATCGCGCCGGGGAGGAACCGCGGATTGGCCGCCGAGTGCGCGATGCTCTCGGCGACATCGGGCTCCAGACACCAGATCGTCGTGTCGTGCCCATTCTCCGCCAGCAGACTGGCGAGCGCCGTACCCCACGCGCCCGCCCCCAGCACCGCGCACCTCATGCGCCCTCCCGGGGCGGTGTTCGCCCGAAGCGATGTTCGGTGCCGGAGCGCAGCCGGCGGATGTTGGCCCGATGCGACCAGTAGACGAACAGGCAGACCAGCCCCGCGACGATCGTGAGCGGTGACGTGACGCCATCGATCCAGATCAGGAGCAGCGGCAACGTGACAGCGGCGGCGAGCGACCCGGCCGACACGTAGCCCGTGCGCCACAGAACCGTGGCAAAGACGATAAGCGCCATGGCGAGCGGAATGGGCGCCACGGCCGCGAACATGCCGGCCGCGGTCGCCACGCCCTTGCCGCCGCCCTGCCAGAGCAGGAAGACCGGCTTGGCGTGCCCGACGATGGCGGCGATGCCGAACGCGAGCGCCAACCAATGCGCGCGGTCAGTGCCCAGCGCCGACGCCGGCAGCACCGCGGCCGGCAACAGCGCCGCCGGCAGCGCGCCCTTGAGCATGTCCACCGCGAAGACCACCGCCGCCACTCTTGCGCCGAGGGTGCGGTAGACATTGGTGGCACCGAGGTTCCCCGAGCCGACCGTGCGGAGGTCGATGCCCTTCACGGCCTTGCCGGCAATGTACGCGGACGGGATGGAGCCCGAGACATACGCCACCAACAGCGCCGCGGCGGCATTCATTCGCGGGTGACTCCGCTCTTGCGCTTGAACGTGAGCCGCAGGGGATTGCCGGAAAAGCCCCACACCTCCCGGAAGCAGTTGTGCAGATAGCGCACGTAATGCTCCTGCAGCAGGTCGGGGTTGTTGCCGAAAATGAGGATCGTCGGCGGCGCCGTTTCGACCTGCGTGCCGTAGTTGAGCTTGATTTCGAACCCGGCCGCCTGCGGTGGCTGGCGGCGCCCGATGATCTCCTGCAGCGCGTCGTTGACCTGCGACGTGCTGATGCGCTTGTGGCGCTCCGCGTTCACCTCGAGAATCACGTCGAGCACCCGGGTGACGCGCTGGCCCGTGAGCGCCGACGTGAAGATGAACGGGACGTACTTGAGGAACGGCGCCTTCTCGCCGGCCTCCTTTTCGAACTTCGCCGACGTCTTGTCGTCCTTCTCCTTCAGGTCCCACTTGTTCACGATGACGATGAGCGCCCGCCCCTGCTCCCAGGCCAGGTTCGCGATCTTGAGGTCCTGGTTCTGCAGCCCCTCCACCGCGTCGATGAGCAGCAGGCAGATGTCGGAGCGGTCGATGGCGCGCCGCGTGCGGAGGGACGAATAGAACTCCACGCCGTCGTCGATCTTCGACTGCCGCCGCAGCCCAGCGGTGTCGACGAAGATGATGTCGGTGCCGTGGTACATGAACGGCGTGTCGATCGAGTCGCGCGTCGTGCCCGCGATTTCCGACACGACCAGGCGCGCTTCGCCGAGCAGGCGGTTGATGAACGACGACTTGCCCACGTTGGGCCGGCCCACCACGGCGACGCGCAGCGCGTCGGCGTTCTCGTCACCGGCCGACTTCGGCATGCGCTCGACGATCGCGTCGAGCAGGTCGCCCGAGTTCTTGCCGTTGGCCGCCGACACGGGGAATGGCTCCCCCGCCGCCAGCCGATAGAACTCGTAGTAGTCCGTCTCGCGCGGATCGTCCACCTTGTTGGCGACGATCATGAACGGCTTGCCCGACTTGCGCAGGAGGTCGACGATGCGCGCGTCGCTCGGATGCACGCCCACCTGCGCATCCGCGACCATCAGCAGCAGGTCGGCCTCCTCGATCGCCTGCCCCACCTGCCGCCGGATCTCGAGGTCCATCGGGAGCGTCGAGTCTTCCGTCAGGCCGCCGGTGTCGACCAGCCAGAACTTGCGGCCGTTCCACTCGGCGAGCGCGAAGTGGCGGTCGCGCGTCGTGCCTGCCTCGTCGTCGACGATGGCCTGATCGTGGCCGATGATGCGATTGAACAGCTTGGACTTGCCCACATTGGGGCGGCCGACAAATGCGACCACGGGGATGTTCACTGGCACTCTCCGGCGACGGATGCCACCGGCTGGCCTTGCAGCTCGAGCACGTCGATAAAGTCGTAGGATGGAAAGACGGGAACGGCGAGGCGTTCGCGCAACGCGGCGAACTCCGCATCGTCGAGAAAGACGCCGTCTTCGTTGATGGACTCGGCGGGAATGAGCGCGAGGTCCGCCCCGCCGCAGTCGGCGAGCGCGCGCTCGATATCGGCGCCGACCAGCAAGCCCGCGGTGGTGACGGTCGGCCCGAAAAGCGAGTTGGTCGTGGGGCGCAGTTCGAACTGCGCCCCGGTGGCGGTCGCCAGCTGATCGAGCATCGCCGGCAGGTGCGGCGCCATCGACGTGCCCGTCACCACCACGATGTGCTTGCCGTCGAGGCGCGGTAGCCGGTCGAGCCCCGCCTCGAGCCGATGCCGCAGCATGGCGAGCGCGCCGACGCCGTTCTCGATCTGCGGAAAGTCGCCGTAGTGCTCGAACGGCGGCAGGTCACGCTCGGCGAGCAGGTACAACTCGTCGGATCCGTAGACCCAAGCGGCGCCCCGCGCGTGCTCAGCGCGCTCGGCCCATCGCGTCGTCACGTCGACGAGCGCCGCGGCGGCCGCGCGGTCCATCGAACGACCCGTGTACAGGTGCGAGAACTGCGTGAGCCCCACGGGCACGAGTGCCACCGAGAGGCACGCGTCGCCAAAATCCCACAAGTCGCTCAGCGACTGCTCCAGCACCGCACCGTCATTGAGTCCGGGCACGACCACCATCTGGCCATGAAACTGGATGCCGCCCTCGACGAGCCGCCAGAGCTGCTCCTTGATGTCGGGGACGCGCGGATTGTTGAGCAGGACCTTGCGAGACTCCCACGGCGTGGCGTGCACCGAGACGTACAGCGGCGACAGCCGGTATTCGATGATCCGCTGCTCGTCCTTCTCCTTCAGGTTCGAGAGCGTGGCGAAGTTGCCGTACGCAAACGACAGACGGTAGTCGTCGTCGCGGATGTACAGGTTCTTGCGCAGCCCCTTGGGGAGGCCCTCGATGAAGCAGAACTCGCACCGGTTGGCGCAGCGACGGACCGAGGGCGGCTCGAGCTGGACGCCGAGCGGAATGCCCTCGGGGCGCTCGATGTCGTAGACCACCTCGTCGCCGTTCGGCAGGACGGCCTCGACTTCGAGCGTGTCCTCCGCCGTCAGGAACTCCCAGTCGAGAAAGTCGGCTACCTCGCGCCCGTTGACGGACAGCAGGTCCGTGCCCGGGACGATGCCCAACTCCGCTGCAATTGTGTCTGGAAGAACCCGTGCCACACGAACCATGCGATCCTCGGAAGCCAACGGGGAAAGGAGGTTTCGATCCCCCTTTCCCCGTCATCAGAGCGTCCTTGAGAACGCCTCAACCAAGTTAGCAAGCAAGAGGGCGGAAGTCAATCTCAGCCAAGGACTTCCGGTGGCCAATCACCGCATCGTGTAGCGCCAGGCAACGGGCGCGGCGCCAACGACCGGCACGGTGAACTCCTTGACGGACTTCGGCGCAAGAGACTCGACCGCGACGGTCGAGGTGCCGACTCCCGCTCCGGTCTTGTCCACCAACTCGAAGATGATCGTGTAGTTCGCGGCGGCGGCGGCAAGATTCTCGATCGACCCGGCGATGGTGGCCTTGCCGTCGCGGCCCACGGTGAACTGATTCACGAGCACGCGCGCCGGCAACTTGCCCGCCATCTCCACGTAGGCCATCGTCGAATCCTGCGCCATCTTCTTGGCCTTGGGGTCGGTGGCCTGCCGTCCCCGTTCCTGCCAGACGGCGCCGGCCAGACGGACCACATCGGGGTTCATCGGATCGATGGCGCGCAGTTTCGCGATCACCGGCGCCATCTTGTCGGGCTGATGCAGGGCGAAGTAGACATTGGATACGTTGAAGAGCGCGTCCCGGTAGTTCGGGTTCATCTGCAAGCCCGCTTCGTACACCTTGGCCGCATCGTCGAACTTCTTGCCGTTGGCCATCACGACCCCGGCTTCGAAGAGTTGCAGCGCGGTGTACCGGGCCGGATTCGCCATCATGTCGGCATAGATGCCGGCCACGGCGACGGTATCGCCGGCGTCCTGCAGGGTCCGCGCGTACCCGGCGCGCGCCGTTGCCGCGTTGGGGCCCTCCGGCGCGAGGTCGAGAGTGTTCTTGAACAGGCCTGCCGCACGGTGCAACCCGGCCGACCGCGCCTCGCCGTCCTGCTTCATCGCGTGGTCGCGCGTGAGAATGGCAAGGTTGAACGTCGCCGTCGCCCGGCCCGGCGCCGAGGCGGCGTCGGTTCCCATCTTCGCGATGGATTTCTCGAGACTGCCGATCGCGCCCGCGAGGTCGCCCTTGGCTTGCGACGCGTTGGCGAGCACCTGATACGCCGCCCCCAACTGCGGCGAATGCGGATTGACCCGCAGCGCGTAATTGGCGTACTCGATGGCCGGATCGTACTGCTTGGCATTGAAGAACGCGATCGAGGCGTTCAGGACCTTGCTCAGGACCGCGTTCCGCAACCGCGCGGTGCTGTCGCTGCAGGCCGGCATTTCGCGTTCGATGGCGCCCATCGCCTCATCGAGCGCCGCAGGAAGAAAGAACTCGCCGTCCGGAGTGTCGGAGAACCCGAGGTCGCCGCGTTTGGCGCGCAGCACGGGCTTGGAGCCCTGATCCTGGAACCAGCGCACGTACGCGCCGCCGAGCAGGTAGTTGCGGCCCACCTCGTTCTTGATGCGCTCCGGATTGTCGGTGAGCACCCGGACGGCCTGCTTGAGCAGCTTGTTGCGGTCGTCGTCATTGGTCTGTGCGTCATGCTTCTGGATGTACAGCACGGCGCTCGCCAGCTGATACGGCTTGCGGGTCTCCATCTCGCAGGTGCCCTGCGCCATCAGGGGTGCGGCGCAGGTGGCCGCCACCGTGGCCGCAAGGGCGATGCGAATGACGTTCATCGGGGCAATCCTCGAAATGGGGCTGTCGTGGTGGCAGCCGAAGCGGGAAATCTACTACCGTAGTACACCGGTCACGGGAGGGGTGGTTCCGCCGCGCGCCGGGCGCGTTCGGCCACGTCGGGCGCCGGCCGCCCGAGCGCGCGGGCGGCCGACTGCACGTCGTCCCACTCGGGCTTCAGGCGCGTCGATCCATCCGGCAGCGTCACTTCCTTCACGCGAATGGACTGGCCGTCGACGACGACCACCAGCTCGCGGCGCGCCAGCGCCCGCCGGCTGACAATCGTCCGGCGCACGCCGATGGACGAGCTCTCGCTCAGGAGGACCGACTCCAGTCGGTCGGCGTCGGCCAGCGCGCACAGCACCTCGAGACGCACCCCGGGCCGTCCCTTCTTCATCACGGTCTGCACGAGCGTCACGTCCGCGGCCCCCGCGGTGCGCAGGGCCTCGGCGGCGCCAGCCACGAATTCCCCGCCCATGTCATCGATGTCGCAGGCGAGCAGCGCCATCGGTTCGGCCGGTGCCATCCCGTCCGCGCTGTCGGCGAGGATGATACGCAGCGCATTGGCGCGACCCGCCGGGTCGCGCGTGCCCGCGCCATAGCCGCTCTTGCGCGGCGTGAAGGCGGACGGCGGAGCACCGCGGGACAGGACGCGCACCAGGACGGCGCCCGTGGGCGTGGTCAGTTCACCCGCGCCCTCGGGGCCCGGCCGCACGGCGATGCCCTCGAGCAGGCGCAGCGTGGCGGGGGCCGGCACCGCCATGCGCCCGTGCGCCGCGTCCACGAAGCCGTCGCCCAGCGTCACCGGCGTGTTGAACACGGCGTCGACGCCAAGCAGATGGAGTCCCCAGACGGTGCCCACGACATCGAGAATGGCATCCACGGCGCCGACTTCGTGCAGATGCACCTTTTCCCGCGTGGTGCCGTGGATGGCCGCTTCCACATCGGTGAGCTGCGTGAACGCCTCCATGGCCGCGCGCTTCACTGCGTCGGGTGCCGACGATCCGTCGACAATGGAGGCGATGTGCGCGAAGTGCCGTCCGTGCGGCTGCGGCGGGATGTCGAAGTCCACCTTCTTGCACGCGATCTCGCCGCGCTTCACGTCAGCCACGCGGACCGAGACGCCAGCGAGGCCGAGCGCGCCGGGCAGCGCGCGCAACCAGTCGACGTCGAGCCCGACGTCGACCAGCGCACCGAGCGTCATGTCGCCGCTGATGCCGTGCGAAGGGTCGAGGATGGCGATGCGCATCTGATTCCGTGATCAGAACCGGTAACTCGCGCCGCAGCCCGTGTTGAAGACCACCACCGTGGCATCCGCACGAAGCCGCCCGGTCTTGACCAGCTGCGCGGTCGCGGCCAGCGCACAGCCACCCTCGGGCGCGGCGTCGATGCCGCCGCGCGACCCGAGCGTGAAGGTGCCGGCGCGAATGCCGTCCTCATCCACCGCTTCGGCGTCGCCCTGGCTCTCGCGGAGTGTGCGCAGCGTCCAGCGGTCGCCGAACGGGCCAGGCACGCGCAGACCGCTCGCATGCGTCACCGGATTCTCCCAGGGCGTCGCCTTGTCCTCGCCCGCGTGGAAGGCACGCACGAGCGGGGCGCACCCCGCCGCCTGCGCGACGATCATCCGCGGCTTCACGGCGTCGCCCGGCAGCCAGCCCCACTCGATCATCTCGCCGATCGCCTTCCAGATGCCGATCGTGCCCTCGCCGCCGCCGGTCGGGTAGACGATGACGTCCGGCAGGGCCCAGCCCAGCTGCTCCGCGACTTCGTATCCCATCGTCTTCATGCCTTCCACGCGATACGGTTCGCGCACCGTGGCGACATTGAAGTAACCGGTCTCCTTGGCAAATTGCTGCGTGGCCTTGCCCGCATCGCCGATGTGTCCATCCACCAGTTCGAGTTCCACGCCGTAAGCGCGGATGCTGGCAAGAATGGGGGGTGGCGTCGTGCGCGGTGCGTAGATGCGGGCCGGCAGTCCCGCGGCGGCGGCATACGCGGCCAGCGCGATGCCCGCATTGCCCGCCGTCGGCACGCACACGCCAGGGAGTCGCAGCGCCTTGGCGCGCGTCACCGCCATCATCAACCCGCGGGCCTTGAAGCTGCCCGTCGGATTCTGCCCCTCGTCCTTGACCCAGAGCTGGCGCACGCCGATCTCGCGGGCGAGCGCCGGCAGCGGAATGAGGGACGTCGCGCCCTCGCCCAGGCTCACGCGAGCCTCGCCGTCGGCGATGGGCAGAGCGGCCGCATAGCGCCACAGCGACCAATCCGAGCCAATGGCCGCACGCGGCACAGGTGCATCGTACTGCACGGCCAGCGGCTGCGAGCACGTGGGGCACAGGGAAGCCAGTTTTTCACCCGGCGCGGAATAGCCGCAGCCGGTGGTGCAATGCAAGGTCCAAGGCATGGGGAAGACGGTGGACGGTAGATGGTGGACGGCAGATGAACGACTGCCGTGCCAACAAAACTACGGCGCGCGCTCGTTCTCCGCTGAGGGATCGACGAGTGGCGTCCCCGGCTCGGGCCGATCGGGCGCGGAGCGCTTGAGTGCCTCCAGGAGGGCGGTCGCCGACACCGCGGAAAAGCCCTTGAGCGCGGCCACCTGCTCCACGGTTGCCGCGCGCACGCCGTCCACGCTGCCGAAGGCGCGCAGCAACTCGCGGCGCTTGGCCGGGCCCACCCCCGGCACCTCGAGCAGCGCGGACGTGATGGTGCGCATGGTGCGCCGTTTGCGGTTGTAGCCCACGGCCGTCCGATGCGCCTCGTCGCGCGCTTGCTGCAGGAGGTGCAGCGCCGGGGAGCGACGCGACAGATGCAGCGGTTCGGCACGGCCGAAGACGAAGACGTCCTCCTCGCGCTTGGCCAGCGCAACGAGCGGCAGCGCGCCCAGCGCGAGGGCGTCGAGCGCCGCATGCGCTGCCGACAGCTGTCCCTTGCCGCCGTCAATCACGACCAGGTCGGGGAGCGGCTTTGCCTCGTCGAGGCGGCGGCGGAAGTACCGTTCCACCACCTCGCGCATCGAGGCGAAGTCATCGGGTCCGTGCGCCTCATCGACGCTCGTCACGCGCATCGTGCGGTACTCGGACCGACGCGGCCGGCCGTTCTCGAACCAGACGACCGAGCCGACGTTGTCCTTTCCCTGAGCGGTCGAGTTGTCGAAGCAGACGAGCGCGCGGGGGATCTTGGCGAGGCCGAGGGCGCGCGCGAGTTCGTACACCGGATCCCCCGCCCGCCCGTCGGATTCGTCCTCGGCCAGCTTGAATTCCTCGAGCAGGTGCCGCGCGTTCTGTTCCGCGAGATCGAGGAGTTCCCGTTTGAGCCCGCGCTGCGGCAGGAGCACGTGCGTCGGCTTGAGCGCGGGCTCGAGGACGTCGAGATCGTCCGGCGCGAACGGCAGCAGCACCTCGGGGGGACGCTCGCTGAGGGCGCGGTAGCTTGCCGCGAGATATGCCGCCAGCACGGCGGCATCCGGTTCGCCCTCGGCCTGTTCGAGATAGCGCTGGTCGCGCGCCAGCAGCTTTCCGCTCCGCACCTTGAGGAGCGTCACGCAGGCGTCATCGCCATCGCGGGCGAAGCCGACCACGTCGCGGTCATGTCCCTCCACGTCGACGATGAGCGCCGGCTCCTCATATCGCTCGAGGTGCCGCAGCGCGTCGCGCAGCTCGCCGGCGTGCTCGAAGTCGAGGGCGGCGGCGGCCGCCGCCATGCGCGCGCGCACCCGGCGCATCACCTCGTCGGGCTTGCCGTCGAGAAACGCCACGACCTCGTCGATCATCGCGCGATAGTCCGCGTGCGACTGCGCGCCGATGCACGGCCCCTTGCAGCGCTTGATGTGATAGTCGAGGCAGGCGCGCTCCGGCAGTTCGAGCGGCATGTTCCAGCGGCACGACCGCACCGTGAAGACGCGCTGCACCACGTTGAGCGAGCGCCGCATCGCCCCGACGTCGGTGAACGGGCCGTAGTACCGGGCGCCATCGTCGAGCACGCGCCGCGTGACGAGCACCCGGGGGTACGGCTCCTGCACGGTGACCTTCACGTACGGGTACGTCTTGTCGTCGCGCAGCATCACGTTGAACCGCGGGTGGTGCTCCTTGATGAGGTTGCACTCGAGGATCAGCGCATGCGTCTCGCTCGGCACGACGATCGTCTCCAGGTCGGCGGCATGCTCCATGAGCACGCGCGTCTTGGACGCCTGGGGATGCTCGGTGGAGACGTAACTCCGGACGCGCTGGCGCAGGCGCTTGGCCTTGCCGACATAGATCACGGCGCCGTCCGCCCCCTTCCACAAGTACACGCCGGGCGTGTCGGGCAGGTGCGCGAGCTTCTGCAGAATGGCGTCGGGGACGGTATGCATGGGACCTCGCGCGAAATCTAGCGCCGCGTCAACGCCGGCCCATCAACACCGGCCCATCAACGCCGGCCCGTCAGCCGCTTTACCCAATCCGCCAGCGCCGTCGTCTCCGCGATACCCATGGCGGCGGTGGCCCCGAGGTAGGTCACGCCGTACAGCGGAAGCGCTACCGCGCCCAGCATCAGTGGATGCTCCACGCCAAGCACGAGCTTGGCGCCCCACGCCGCCACCGCCGCGGCCGCGGCGGCCCCCCACAACCTCGCCTGGTACGGCCGGTCCACGCCGACGTCGCCGATGCGCGGGACGAGCGACCGGCGCAGCAGCAGGCATTCCACCCACGCCGCGATGCCCGCCGAGGCGGTCAGTCCGGCCACACCCCAGCGCGGGTCGAGGCCCACGGCGCCCGGAAGCCAGAGCGCGGCCAGCCATCCGAGGGCCAGCGTGAGCGTCACGCGCAGCAGCGCGAACTTGAGCGGGGTGCGCGCGTTGCGCAGCGCATACCACGTGGAGGCATAGAGCCGGCCGAGCGTCCCCGCCAGCAGGCCGACGGCCGATCCGGCCAGCACGCCCCACATCCAGATCACGTCGGCGCGCCCGAAGCGCCCCGACTGGTACAGCGTGGCGCCCACGATGTCGCCGATCGAGATGAACGCCACCGACGAGGGCACCACGTAGAACGCGATGCGATGCAGGCCGTCGCTCAGTCGCCGCCGAAGCTCGTGCGCCACGTCGTCGTCCGCGCCCATCGTGCCCGACATCGCCGGCAGTTCGGCCGCCGACACCGACATGCCGAACAGCGACACCGGCAGCATGGTGATCACCTGCGCGTACGACAGCACGGCCACCGCCCCGCTGCTGACCAGCGACGCCAGCACGTTGTCCACGTATGCGCTGATCTGCACGACGCCGCGCCCGACGAACACGGGCGCGAACTGCGCCAGCACGCCGCGCACATGCACATCCGACAGGGCCATACGCAGCCGCATCCGCCGATCGACGCGGAGCACGGTGGGCACCTGCACCGCCAGCTGGGCCGCGCTGCCGAGCACGGACGCCCACGCCAGCAGCCCGGTCAGGCGCGCCTGGCCGGTTGCGTCACCCGCCAACGCGGGGCCAAAACCGAGCAGCGCCGCAATCATCACGACATTCATCGCCACCGGCGATGCGTACGGCAGGAAGAAGCGCCGGTGCGAGTTGAGCACGCCGAGCGACCACGCGGAAAGCACGAGCAGTCCGACGCCCGGAAACATCACCTGCACCAGCCGGATGGTCAGCTCGCGCTTGTCCCCGGTAAATCCGGGAGCGATGACGGCCACCGCGTACGGGGTCAGCACGATCCCGACGAGGACGAGCACCGCGCTCGTCAGCGCGAGCAGGGTGCCAATGGCGCCGGCGACGCGCCCGGCCTCCTCTTCATCCCCTTCGGCCAGCAGACGGCTGTACGTCGGGATGAATGACGCCGACAGCACCCCTTCGCCGAACAGGTTCTGCAGGATGTTCGGAATGCGAATGGCGGCATTGAAGGCGTCGCCGGCGTCGCTCGTCCCGAGAAAATGGCCGAGCAGCCGATTGCGGACGAGCCCGAAGAGACGACTCAGGAGAATGCCGGCCGCGACCAGCGTAGCGCCGCCTGCCGCGCGTGGTGACGCGCTGCGCGGCGACGCGCTGCGCCGCGACGCGCTGCGCCGCGACACGCTCACGCGCCGCCGAGCAGCTGGGCGGCGTGCGCGGCCGCGCCGGCGCGCAGCAGGTCCATGAGCGCCTCGCCGTGCCGAGCGACCAGCGGCAGCGGATTGAGCACGCGTTCCTGCCGACGCCCGTCGGGCATCAGCGCCGCGCGCACGCTGCTCAGGTCGCGCACGGCGGCCGTTTCCGCCTTCAGCGCGGACGTGCGGTACCGTCGCTCCAGCCGGTCGATGCGGAACTTGAGCTGGTGCCGCGCGCCCTCGATGGTGGACGGCTGCACCATCGACACCCCTTCGACGGAATCGCGCAGCGCATTGAGCCGGGCGTCCACGTCGTTGCGCAACGCCTCGAGCGTGTCGCGCAGGAAGGGAGGCATCGCGCGGTCGCCCACCCGGCGTTCGGCCTGGTGCGGCGGCTTGATGTCGTCGAACACCATGCCCAGCCGGCCCAGCATCCGGTCGATGACGGGTTCGATGATCGTCGCCGACCAGCGCGGCAACACCATGGGGACCGGCAGTCCGAGCGCCTCGGCCACCGCTCCTACCTGGGCGAAGTACGCCACCTCACCCGGGCCGCCGAAGTAGCCGATGGTCGGCAGAATCGCGCGCTCCACGACCGGCCGCAGCAGCACGTTGGCCGACAGCACCAGTTGCGGCTGCACGGCCACGTCGCCCGCATGGGAGAGGGGAATGCGCTCCTTGACCCCGTTGCCGGACACGCGGAAGACGAGCGACAGCTTGGGCACGCGGGCCACCTGCGCCCGGAAACCGGCGCGCTCGATGGCGACGCTGCGCAGCGACACCGCTTCATCGATGACCGCCGCCCGGCGCAGGGCCTCGACGAGCGTCGGCCGCGCCGCGTCGCGCACGGCGGGATGCCAGGCGTCGAGCACCGCGATGCCCATCGGCTCGAACAGGGCGCGCAGCAACTCGACGTACGCTCCGCCGATGGAGTTCTCGGCGCGGTAGGCGCGCCGCGCGTGCTCGATGATGTCGAGGTGCGGCGCCGACCCGGCGGCGGCAAGGAGGTCCTCGAATTGCCGGCTGACGTCGCCCAGCGGTTGGGCGGCCATCACCTGGCCGTCGAAGCCCTGCCGTTCGATCCGCAGCTGGCGAACCGCATCGTCGAGCGCGACGGCGGTCCAGCTGGCCTCCGCAAAATCGGCGTCATCGGTGGCGGCCCAGAAGACCGGGGCGGCCGGAATCCCCGTCGCCTGCTCGATGCGATCGGCGAGGGCGCGCGCACTGAGCGCCTTGAGCCACGTGTAGCCCGGCCCGCCGAACAGTCCCGGCTGCTGCCCAGTGGTGACCACGACACCGCGTCCCTGCGCCACCGACTCCAGGCGGCGCGCGGCCGCACCGCTGGCATCGAACGCCGGCGCAAGTGCGGTCAACCAATCGGTGTTCCCCTGCGCCCGCACCTGTTCGGCATGCGCCCGCCAGGCGGCGGCCCCTTTCGGGCGTGGCGCGTACCAGCCCGCTGGCGTCCGCCCCTCGACCGCGGCACGCGCCAGCGGTCCACCGCCAACCGGCTCGGCGACAACCCGCGGGGGCGTCATGCCGCCCCCCCACGACCGATCCTCTGCCTCTGCTCGCCTCGACAGTCCATGCGTTCTCTGCCTCCGGGGGTGCGCAGCGCGAGCCCGCCGCGCCGAAACATAAGCTAACCGCTGAACAGGGGGTGGCGGAATGCGAGTCCGGTCACTTGTGGTACGGCTCCCGCCGCACGATGGTCCCGGCCCGGTACAACTGTTCCGCCAGCACCAGCCGGGCCAGTTCGTGCGGCAGCGTCCATGGCGCGAGTTCGAGTCGCAGCGTGGCGCGCTGCAGCAGCGCCGCCGACAAGCCGTACGCCCCGCCGATCACGAACGCCACGTCGCGTGCGCGTTCGCGCTGCTCCTGCAACCAGGCGGCGAACGCCATCGAGTCGAGGCGCTTGCCCCCCGGGTCGCAGCAGACGACGATTGCGCCCGGCGGTATGCGCTCGGCCAGGCGTTCCCCTTCCCGCGCGCGAACGAGGTCCGCGGACACCGACTTCGCCGGTTCCTCGCGGACCTCGATGCGTTCGAGCGGCCAATAGCGCGCCGCCCGCTCCTCGTATGCGCCGGTCGCCGCCGAGAGCCCCGCGTTGCGCGGCTTGCCGACGGCGACCAGAAAGACCTTCATGCGCCGCGCCGTGCGCTTCGCGCGTTACGCGTAGATGCCGCGCAGCTTGTGCACCGTGGACACGCGGCTGATCGACAGCATGTACGCCGCCGTCCGCATGTTCACCTTGTGCTGCTTTGCCAGCTTCAGCACCTCGGCGAACGAGTTGACCATGATTTCCTTGAGGCGGTCGTTGACCACCTGCTCGCTCCAGTAGTACCCGCCGCGGTTCTGGACCCACTCGAAATACGACACGGTCACGCCGCCGGCGTTCGCCAGGATGTCGGGGACCACGAAAATGCCCTTCTCGTCGAGAATCGAGTCGGCGCCGGCCGTCGTCGGGCCGTTGGCACCTTCGCAGACGAGCTTCGCCTTGATCTTCGCGGCGTTCTTGGTCGTGATCACGTTCTCGAGCGCCGCCGGCAGCAGCACGTCGCACTCGAGTTCCAGCAGCGCCTCGTTGGACACCGCGTCGCCGACGTTGTAGCCCTCGAGCGTCTTGTTCTCGGCCACGTACTTCATGGCGTGCTTGACGTCGATGCCCTTCTTGTTGTACCAGCCGCCCGTGCGGTCGCTGATGCCGATGATCTTGCAGCCCTCGTCCTGCAGCAACTCGGCGGCGATCGAGCCGACGTTGCCGAACCCCTGCACGACGACCGTCGTGCCCTTCACGGGCATGCCGAGGTGCGCGAGCGCCTCCTTGGTGGCGATCATGCAGCCGCGCCCCGTGGCCTCGCGCCGCCCGAGCGATCCGCCCATCGCGATCGGTTTGCCCGTCGTGACGGCGTTCACCGTGTAGCCGACGTGCATCGAGTACGTGTCCATCAGCCACGCCATCACGCGCTCGTTCGTGTTCACGTCCGGCGCCGGGACATCGGAGTCGGGACCGAGCGTCGCGATGATGCCCGCCGTGTAGCGGCGCGTCACCCGCTCGAGTTCGCCGATGCTCATGCTCAGCGGGTCGCAGATCACGCCGCCCTTGGCGCCGCCGAACGGAATGTTCACGACCGCGCATTTCCACGTCATCCACGCCGCCAGCGCCTTCACTTCGTCGAGCGACACGTTCTTGTCGAAGCGGATGCCGCCCTTGGCCGGACCGCGCGACGTGTTGTAGAGACAGCGAATGCCGGTGAACACCTCGACTTCCCCGTTGTCCATCATCACGGGAATGGAGACGATGATCGTCTTCTCGGGGTTGCGCAGCACCTTGTAGATGCCGGGCTCGAGGTCGAGCAGCACGGCGGCGCGATCGAAGCGCGCCATCATCGCCTCGAACGGATTGATCTCGCTGTCGCTGAGGAAGCGGTCCTTGTCGGGCCGGACGATCGTATTGGTGGGGAGAAGAAGGTCAGCCATTGGGTTCGCTCTTTGGGCCAGCCGCAGCCGGCGTGGTGGGAGCCGTTGGGTGGACCAGACGATCGAGCATTGCGTCAATGCCCGTCGCACCGGTCTCGATGACAACCGACTGTGAAAGGTACCACAGCGGTGGATTTCGCGCTGGCCATATGGGGCCCAGCTTTACCGCATCCTTCAGAGTGCAAACCACGCGATCGGCGTCCGCCGCGCGCGACGCAATGGCCTCCACGTCCTGTCGTGAATACGCATGATGATCGCCAAATGTCGCAGCCCGCGCATCAGCGCCTGCCGCACGAAGTTGTCCGAGAAATGCCGCAGGCGCGCCGATGCCCGACACGGCGACCACCCGCTGCCCGCGCAGCGCCTCCACGTCGACTTGGGCGCCGTCCGGCCACGCACAGAGACGATCGAATGCGAGATGCATCACGGCAACTGGCACTCCGCCTGACGCACGCGTCAGGCGTTGCATGACTTCGACTGCGCGTGCCGCCGACGCGGCCTTGCGCGTCACGATGATCAGGTCCGCACGCCGCAGCGCCATGAGCGGCTCCCGAAACGGACCGGCGGGCAACAGCCGCACCGGCTGGTCGGTCCACAGGTCCGCGCTCACCAGCACGACGTCCGCATCGCGCGGCATCTGCCGGTGCTGGAACGCGTCGTCGAGCACGAGCGCATCGGCGCCCGCCGCCAGCGCCCACGCCGCTCCGCGCCGACGATCGGCGTCGGCAATCACCGGAACGCCGGGGTTCAGCCGCGCATGCACCAGCGCTTCGTCGTCGCCGTAGCCACGCAGGAGCAGCGCCGGCGTTCGGCCGCGCGCGTGCAACTGCGACGCGAACCACGCGGCAATCGGCGTCTTGCCCGTGCCGCCGACCGTGAGGTTTCCCACCGACACTGTGGGCACGACCGTCGGCCCGGCGGCGCGCGCGCGCCGCGCGAGCACGACCAGGCTGGCGGCACCGTACATCCACTCGAACGGCGTGAGCGCCGCACGCGCGACCAGCGCGCCGAATCCGTCGCCATACCAGAGCGTGCGGGCGATCGACTCACGCACGGGCCATCGCCTCCGCCGCATCCATCGCCGACGCGAAGCGTTCGACCTCGCCGCCGGCGAGCGTGTCGCCGTCGAACCGCGGCACGAACGGCTCGCCGATGGTCACGCAGACCCGGGCAAACGGTTTGGGAATCGCGTACCGGTCCCAGCTGCGCAGGTGCCAGGCCCGCGCGGCGTGCATCGACATCGGGACGATGACCGTGCCGGCCCGGTGCGCCGCGACGAACAGGCCCGCCTGCGCCACGCGGGCCGGGCCGCGCGGCCCGTCGGGCGTGAACGCCACCGACCGCCCGGCGCGCAACGCGGCCACCAGCGTCATCAGGCCGCGCAGTCCGCCGCGCGAACTCGATCCGCGTGCCGGCGGCGCGTAGCCGAGCCGCTCGAGAATGCGCGCAATGATTTCGCCGTCGCCGTGCTCGCTGGCCAGCGCCATGATGCCGCGGTTCCGCTGCGTCCAGATCGGCGCGAGCATCAGCCCGTGCCAGACGGCGACCACCACGGGACGCCGCGCTCCGTCCATCGACGGCCAGTGCGATTCGCCGCGCAGTTCCAGGCGCCAGGTGCGCGCCAGCAGCTGCACCGCCCAGTACCCGGCAAGCGCGGCCCACCGCACTTTCCGCTCGCGCACCCGAATGTCGTTCACCGCGTGTCCATCGGCGCAGGCAGCATGGCGCTCGCCATCTCGGCCACGCGTGCCGCCGCGCCGGGCGTACCGAGTGCGCGGCGAATGTCCGCCATCCCCTGCACCATTCGTGCGCGCGCCGCACTCTCCGGCGCGAACAGCGGTTCGAGCGCGTCGGCCACGGCCGCTGTACGGAACGCATCCTGCACGAATTCCGGCGCCACCTCGCGCCCCGCGACGACGTTGAGCAAGCCGATGTGCGGAATGCGCACCAGCCGGCGCGCGATCTCGTAACTGATGCGGCTCGTCTGGTAGACGACGGCGCACGGACAGCCGGCGACCGCCGCCTCGAGGGTCGTCGTGCCGCTCTTGCACAGTGCCACGTCGGCCGCGCGCAGCACGTCGAACGACTGGGCGCGCACCATGGGAAACGGCAGACGCGACGCGTCGAGCCGGATCGTCGGCGCCACGCTCACCACGACCTGCAACCCCGGACGCCGGCGCTGCAACTCGCGCGCCACCGCCTCGAAGCCCTGCAGATGGCGCTCGATCTCCTGCGCCCGGCTGCCGGGAAACAGCGCCAGCACTTCGCCGTCGATCGGCAAGCCGATGCGGCGGCGCGCCTCGGCGCGGTCGGGCAGCGCGAGCGCGCGGTCGAGCAGCGGATGCCCGACGAACGTGGCGTCGATCCCCGCCCCGCGCAGCAGCGCTTCCTCGAACGGCAAGATCACCGCGGCCCGCGTGATCACCTCGGCCATCATCTTCAGGCGGCCGGCCTTCCACGCCCAGACTTGCGGCGTGATGTAATACAGCACCGGTACGCCGGCATCGTGCGCCGCCCGCGCGACGCGCAGGTTGAAGCCCGGATAGTCGATGAGCACGACGAGTCCCACGCGTCCGCTGCGCAGCCGCTCCTTCACCCGGCGCAGCAACCGCAGGTGCGCCGGCAGGTGCTTGAGCACCTCGACGAACCCGACCACGCCCTCGGCGCGCTCGAACAGTTCGACGCCTGCGGCGGCCATCCGGTCGCCACCCATGCCGGAGAGCGGCACGTCGGGGCGGAGCGCGCGCAATCGCTCGGCGACGCCGGCGCCGTGCAGGTCGCCCGACGCCTCGCCGGCGATGATCAGCAGCTCACGCACGGGTCCCGTGGGCCGCCCCCGTCATGGCTGCGCGCGACCGCTCGATCTCGGCCACGATCCGCAGCGCCACGTCCAGCGCGTCCCGTCCATCGGCGCCGGTCACCGGCACCGGCGCCTCGCCGCGCGCGGCCGCCACGAACGACTCGAGTTCGAGCCGCAACGCATCGCCGTCCGGCGCCTCGAGCGGAATGCGTTCGACGAACGCCGACACGTCGGGCTGCGCCTGTTGCGCCAGCACCGCCACGTCCACGTCGCCGCGCAGGCGGAACAGTTCGCCGTTTCCCGCCGCGAGATCGAGGGTCATGTAACCGTTGCGCTGAAAGAGACGCAGCTTGCGCGTCCGCTCGCGTGAAATGCGGCTGGCCGTGATGTTCGCGATCGCGCCGTTGGCGAACGCCACGCGCGCATCGGCGATGTCCACGCTCGGCGTCAGTACACCGACGCCCGCCGCCGAGACCTGCGTCACCTTCGCCTGCGTCAGCGTGAGCACGAGGTCGATGTCGTGGATCATGAGGTCCAGCACCACGGCGACGTCCGATCCGCGCGGGTTGAACGGCGCCAGGCGCTCGCTCTCGATGAACAGGGGACGGTCGACGTACGGCCACGCAGCGCGGATGGCGCGATTGAAGCGCTCGATGTGCCCGATCTGCACCAGTGCGCCCTTCGCCGCCGCCAGCGCCAGCAGTTCGTCGGCCTCGGCGAGCGTCGTCGTGATCGGCTTCTCGATCAGCACGTGCTTGCCGCGCTCCAGCGCCGCTCGGGCGACGGCGAAGTGCGCCGGCGTCGGCACCGCAATCGACACCGCGTCCACGCCGTCGAGCAGCGCATCGAGCGACGCGGCGGCCGGCACCCCGAGTTCCTGCGCCACCTTGGCGGCCCGGGCCGCATCGGATTCGTGGAAACCGCACACCGCCGCGCCGTCCAGCGTGCGCAGGTGCCGCAGGTGGTGGTACCCGAGCGCTCCCGTGCCGATCACCCCCACCCGTAGCGCCGCGGTCACAGGACGACGCCCCGCTGGCTCTCGTCGATGAAGTCGACGAACGCCTTCACCTCGGGGCTCATCGCCAGTTCCGTGCGCGCCCGTTCCAGCGCTTGCGCGACGTTCAGCTCGCTGCGGAAGAAGAGCCGGTACGTCTTCTTCAGTTCGTGGATCAGGTCGGGCGAAAAACCGTTGCGCTGCAGGCCGATGCTGTTGAGCCCGTACAGCTTGATCGGGTTGCCGACCGCCTTCACATATGGCGGCACGTCCTTGTTCACGCGCGACATGCCGCCGATGAACGAGTAGCGGCCGATCTTGCCGAACTGGTGCACCGCGATGAGCCCCGAGATGATCGCCTTGTCCTCGACGGTCACGTGCCCGGCCAGCTGCGTGCCGTTGGAGATGATGACGCCGTTGCCGACATGGCAGTCGTGCGCGACGTGCACGTACGTCATCAGGAAGCAGTCGCTGCCGACGGTCGTCTTGTACGACTGCGACGTCCCCCGGTTGATCGTCGAGTATTCGCGGATCGTCGTGCGGTCACCGATTTCGACCCACGTCTCCTCGCCCTTGAACTTGAGATCCTGCGGCAGGCCGCCCAGCACCGTGCCGATGCCGACCTTGACCTCGCGTCCCAGGCGCACGTACTCCTCGAGGATCGCCCGCGTCCCGATCACGCAGCCGTCGCCGACGGTGCAGTGCGGGCCGACGATCACGTCGGCGCCGATCGTCACGTCGGCGCCGATCACGGCGCCGGCGTCGATCACCGCGGACGGATGAATGCGGCCGCTCATCGATCCCTCACCATCGCGGCCATCTCGGCTTCGCAGACGACGTCGCCATCCACCTTGGCCACGCCCTTCATGCGGCAGATCTTCCCGCGCACCTGTTGCATGGCCAGCTCGAAGCGGAGCTGATCGCCCGGCTTCACCGGCTTGCGGAACTTCACGTTGTCGAGCGACATGAAGTAGACCACCTGCGATTCCGGATCCGTGACCATGCCCATCAGCAGCATGCCGCCGACCTGCGCCATCGCTTCCACGATGAGCACGCCCGGCATGATGGGATGTCCGGGAAAATGCCCCTGAAAGAAGGGCTCGTTGATGGTGACGTTCTTGATGCCGACGATATACTTGCCCGCTTCCATCTCGAGAATCCGGTCCACGAGGAGAAACGGATACCGGTGCGGCAGCACCTTCATGATCTCTTCGATTCCGAGCACCTGTTCCTCCCGCCGGACCTGCGCGAGCATCTCGCGCACCAGCAAGACGGTTCCGCGATGGCTGGGCCTGGTGGCTGTGATGCGCGCCAGCACCCGCTTGCCGGCCAGCGCCAGGTCGCCCACGAAGTCCATCGCCTTGTGCCGGACAAACTCGTCCGGCCACCGCAGCGTCGTCCCGACGACGCCTGTCGCATCGAGCGCAACGCAGTTCTCCGTCGACGCGCCCTGGATCAGCCCCTTCTCGCGCAGCGCCTCGACCTCGCCGAGGAACCCGAACGTGCGCGCCGCCGCCAGCTCGTCGACGAACGTGTCGGGGGTGATGATCCAGGTGCCCTGCTGTGCCCCGACGAGCGGGTGCGCAAACGCGATGCGCACCTCGATCGACAGCGCGTCCGCCGGCCGCGCCTCGTACACCGACTCGCCATCGACCACCCGCACGGGATGGCGCAAGCGAAGGTACTCCACGGCGCCGTCATGTTCCACCATCCCGGCCGACTGCAACGCGCGCACGAACGGCAGCGAACTGCCGTCGAGGATGGGCGGCTCCGGGCCTTCCATCACGATCGTCACGTCGTCGACGCCGCATCCCGCGACCGCCGCCAGCACGTGCTCCACCGTGTGGAGGGCCGCGTCCCCCGAACCGAGCTGCGTGCGTCGTTCGGCGAGTTCCGCCATCGAGACGTGCGCCGGCGTCTCCGGCGCCCCCGGCAGGTCGATTCGCCGAAAGACGACCCCCCGCCCCGGTGCGGCCGGCTCGAACGTCAGCCGGCACGAGCGCCCGTAATGCAGGCCCACGCCGGACACCGCCGTGGCACGCGCGATGGTCCGGCGACGGCTCACAGCTTGGCGCGCTCCAGCAACAGGTCGATGCGCTTGAGCAATTCGGGCAGCTTCAAGAACGCGGCCGACGCGCGCAGCGACTCCTTGTGCGGGCGCGCGGGGTACCCCGACCAGGTCTCGCCGGCCGGCACATCGCTGATCACCCCCGCCTGGGCGCCGATCTGCGCGCCGGCGCCGATCGTGAGATGACCGCTGATCCCCACCTGCCCCGCGATCACCGCGCCATCCTCGATGCGCGTGCTCCCCGCGATCCCCACCTGCGCCAGCAGCAGGCAGAGCTTGCCCACGCGCACGTTGTGCCCCACGTGCACCAGGTTGTCGATCTTCGTCCCGGCGCCGATCACCGTATCGTCCACGCTCCCGCGGTCGATGGTCGAGTTGGCGCCGATTTCCACGTCGTTCCCGATGATCACCCGCCCGATGTGCGGTATCTTCACGTGCGCCGGTTGCCCCGCCACGACCTTCTGCACGTAGCCGAACCCATCCGCGCCAAGACGCACGCCCGAGTGCACGACCACCCGGTTGCCCAGCCGGGCGTGCGGATAGATGGTGACCTGCGAATGAATCTGGCAATCGTCGCCGATCTTCGTCCCGGCCCCCACCACGCTATGCGTCGCGATCCACGTGCGCTCGCCGATGACCACGTCATCCTCGACCACCGCGCCCGCCTCGATGCACACGTCGTCGCCCACCAGCACGTTGCGGCCGACGCGCGCCGCCGGGTGAATGCCCGTGGGATGCACCACCGGGCGGTACAGGCGCGGGATCAGCGCCAGCAGTGCCTCGTGCGGATTGGGCACGACGATGCGCGCCCTCGGCGTGCCCGGTGTCTCCCTGAGGTCCGGAGACACGAGCACCACGCCCGCTCCCGTTTCCTCGAGCAGCGGCGCGTACCTCGCCGACGACAGGAAGCTCAGCTCCTCCGGTCCCGCGCGGTCCAGCGGCGCGATCGCGCGCACCGAAATCGACGCGTCACCGATGAGCTCGCCTCCCGTCGCCTCGGCGAGTTCGGCGGCGGTCATCGAGAGCTGCTCTGCATGCGACGTCATGTGGCCTTCCGGGGTGGGGATGCCGTCGTCTCTCTACAGCGTCGGCGGTACCTTCGGCTTGGCGGCGCCAGCCGGCGCCGACACCGGCCCGGCCGGCGGCGTGGTCGGCTTGGCGGCCGCGGGTGCGACCGGCGCCTTGGGCGCCGCTATCTGCGGCACGGGCATCGCGCGCAACCGCACCAGCACCTTGGTCGTGATGTCGAGGTTCTTGTCGATCGCCACGATCGGGTTCCCCTGGCTGCCGACGTCGAAGATGGCGGTCAACCCGTCCTCCTTGCGGACGTCCTCGAGGGCCACCTTGATCTGCTCGATGATCGGCTGGAGCAGCTGTGCCTGACGCTGTTGCGCCTGAATGTTGAGCGCCTGGGTGCGCGTCTGGAACTCCTGGTCCTTTTCGCCGATCCCCTTCTCGCGCGTGTCGCGAGCGGCCGGACTCAGTCCCGCTTCGACCTTCTTGTAGGCCGCGAGCATCGCCTGCAGAGAATCCTGCATGCGCGTCACCTGGTCATCGTAGACCTGCGCCTCCTTCTTCCACTGCGCGTCCGCATCGGTCCGGCCGGGGGCCTTGTCGAGCAGTTCGCGCGTGTCCACGTACGCGATCTTCACGGGCGTGCCCTGCGCGACGGCGGCGACCGGCAGGATCAGGAGGGTGACGAGAGCGCCAAGCAGCGCACGAGCACGAACGGGCATCGCAGACTCCGGGTGTTAGAAGAACTGTCCAAGGCGGAAGTGCAGCTGGAACTTGGGATCCGGCCGCCCGAACAGGTCGGTGCGGTCGAACCCGTAAGCCCAGTCGAGACCAAGCGGGCCGAGCGGTGTCACCACTGAGGCGCCGACGCCGGCGCCGCGGTACAGGCGCGACGGGTCGATTTCGCGGGGGTTGGCCCAGATATTCCCCGCGTCGTAGAACATGTTGAGATACAGCTGCTGGCTGACCCGCAGGCCGACCTCGGCCGTCGCCGTGAAGAACGCGTTGCCGAACGAGCTGCGCTGCGCGTTGTACGTCCCCGTCTGGCCGGAAAATCCGCCCGGCGTCACCGAGAACTCCGGGTAGCCGCGCAACATCTCGCCGTACTGGACGCCGCCCAGCGAGAACGACTGCGAATAGAAGAACGCCCCCGGGTCGCCGAACACCGCGCCGGTCTTCGTGGTCAGCCCCACCGTGAACTTGAGCGGGTTGGCTCCCATCTTCTGGCCGCCCACCGTCCCGAGCAGCGCATACGATCGCATCTCGGTGTAGTAGCGCTGGAAGGTGGACGTGCCGCCCAGCAGCCCGCCGTTGAAGTCGGCCTTGACGCTCTGCATGCTGCCCTGCGTCGCAAACGGCATGTCCACGCGCGTATCGCGTTGCAGCGAAAAGCCGAGGTTGGACCGGAAGCACCGCGAGCAGGTGGTGGTGGTGGCCACGGTACCCAGCAGGCCGTCGCTGCCGAACTTCACTCCCTCCGCGCCGTACGAAACGAACAAGCGAGTGAACCGCGAGTTGGCCACCGGAAAACCGGCCTGCAGGCTGGCGCCCGTGCGGATGGTCCGGCCGAGGTCGGCAATCCGGTAGCGCGCCTGCGAGTTGTACGCCGTGACCGTGCCCGACACGCGGCTCTTGCGGATGGCCGGGTCGGTGTAACTGAGATTGAAATCGTTGATGTAGCGCCCGTACTGCCACTGCACCGAACCGCGCTTGCAGTTGCCCCAGAGGTTGGGCTGCTCCAGGCCAATGAAGCCGCCGATGCCCGTTCCCTGCCCCATCGACGCGCCGAAGTTGATGTTGCCGGTGCGCTTCTCCTTCACGCGGAAGACCACGTCGACGTCGCCCGCCTCATTTGCCTGCTTGGTGTCGGGCGGCGGTATCGGCGTTTCGAAAAAGCCCATGTTGCCGAGACTCTGATACGAACGGATCAGGCGGTCCTGATTGAACACGTCGCCCGGAATCACGAACAGCTGCTCCCGGATGCACCCTTCGTTCGTGTAGTCGTTGCCCAGGATATCCACGCGATTGATGATCGCCGGCTGGTTCTCGGTGATCTCCCATCGGAGGTTCACGCGCGGCAGCGAATCCGGCCCCGGCGGCGCCGGTTCGGCCACGGGACGGATCTGGGCGTAGATGTACCCTTCGTTCTGGTACATCGTCCGCACCTTTTGCGTGGCGTCATCCCACTGCGTCCGGTCGAACAGATTCGACGCCGCCTTCTTCCGGCGCGCCAGCGCCACCACGCGCTGCGGCAGCGTCGCCTGCGTCGCCGTGAACGGGTAGGCCCGTTGAATGTCCTCGGTGGAGAAGTGCTTGTTGCCGTCGACCGAGAACGCTCCCACGTTGTACCGCCGCCCTTCGTTCACCGTCAGATCCACCAGGCCCTTGCCCCGGGTCCGGTCGATGAGCAGCGTGTCCTTGAGAAACTGGAAGTCGACGAACCCCTGCTTGGCGAACAGCGCCGGAATCCGCTCGCCGAGGTCGCCGGCGTACTTGTCCTCGTCGAACGCGCCCTTGCGCCACCACCAGAATCCCTCGGGCCGCGTCTTCATGGCCTGCACGATGGACCGCGACGACACCAGCGCGTTGCCGCTCACCCTGACGCCGGACACCGCCAGGCGGCGCCCCTCGTCCACCCGGAAGAGAATCTTGATCTTGTCGCCGACCGACGTCGTCTCCGGCTTGACCTCCGCCAGGTAGAATCCGTTGGCCTGGTACACCGAATCGATGCGCGTAATGGCCAGCGCCACCTGCGACGGGTCGACGGGGCGCCCGATCAGCAGGTCCACGCGGTCGCGTACCGTGCGCAACGAAACGACCGAGGGCCCCACGACGTCCACATCCGACAGCACCGGCCGCTCGACGACGGTAATCAGCAGCGTCGCGCGCTGTCCGTCATTCGCCAGCAGGCACGACAGCCGGACGTCGTCGAAGTTCCCGGCCATGAACACGTTGCGGATGGCCCGCTGCAGGGTCGGGTAGTTGAGTGCGGTTTTGGCCTGCAACGCGGCGTCCGACAGGATGGTCGACGTCGGAACACGCTTGTTGCCGGCAACGGCGATCGTGTCCGGTGTCTGGCACCGTCCATCATCGGGTTGCTGCGCGGCCAGCGGCAGGGTACCCGCCAGCGCCACGAGCGCCAGCGCGGGAAGCATCGGTCGAAGCATAAGTCTGGAAATATACACAAAGGGACCGGTCGGATTCACCTGCAACCCGCCCGGTCCCCCGGGGTTCCCCCGCGTCACGCTTTGGGCGTGCTGGCGGGCACCCGGAATTCGAGCCGCGTCCCGTCCGCACTCACGTCGACATCGACCTCGTCTCCCCGCGCGAACTCGGCGAGCAGGATCTTCTCCGACAGCGGATCCTCGATGAACCGCTGGATCGCCCGCTTCAGCGGCCGCGCGCCGTACGCCTCGTCGTATCCCTGCTTGACCAGGAAATCGAGCGCGGCATCCGACAGCTTCATCACCAGCTCCTCCTCCACCAGGCGCTTCTGCACGTCGCGCATGAGGATGGTCACGATCTGCGCGATGTGCTCCCGCTGCAGCGGGTGGAAGACGATGGTGTCGTCCAGCCGGTTGAGGAACTCGGGGTTGAACGTGTGCTGCAGCTCCTCGCGCACCTTCTCGGCCATCTTCTCGAACTTCGACGGGCCGCCCTCGCTGCCGAACCCCACCGTCCGGCTCCTGGTGATGTCCTTGGCGCCGACGTTCGACGTCATGATCACGACCGTGTTCTTGAAGTCGATCACCCGGCCGTAGTTGTCGGTCAGGTGGCCTTCGTCGAGCACCTGCAGCAGGATGTTGAACACGTCGGGGTGCGCCTTCTCGATCTCGTCGAGCAGCACCACGCTGTACGGCTTGCGCCGCACCGCCTTGGTGAGCGCCCCCGAGTCCTCGTACCCCACGTACCCCGGCGGCGCGCCGATGAGGCGCGACACCGAGAACTTCTCCATGTACTCCGACATGTCGACGCGGATCAGCGCCGATACGTCGGCAAACAGGAACTTGGCCAGCGCGCGCGCCAGCTCCGTCTTGCCCACGCCCGTAGGCCCGCAGAAAATGAACGACCCGATGGGACGCTTGGGGTCCTTGAGCCCGGCGCGGCTGCGCCGGATCGACCGCGCGATCGCCTTGATCGCGTCATCCTGCGCCACCACGCTCTCGTGCAGCTCCTCTTCCATGCGCAGTAGACGGGCCGTCTCGGCTTCCTGCAGGCGCGTCACCGGAATCCCCGTCCAGCGGCTCACGATGAACGCAATCTCCTCCTCGCCAAGCACCGGCCGGAACGACTGCCGCCGCTGCTCCCACGCCTCCTGGCGCGTGCGGATTTCGCCCTGCAGTTCGCGTTCGCTGTCGCGCAGCGACGCGGCGCGCTCGAAGTTCTGGTCGCGCACCGCCGCGTCCTTCTCGGCGTTCACCTGTTCCAGCTTGGCCTTCAGCTCGGCCACCTCCGGCGGCGGCACCTGCGCCGCCAGCCGCGCCCGCGCCCCCGCCTCGTCGATCACATCGATCGCCTTGTCGGGCAGGAACCGGTCGGTGATGTAGCGTTCGCTCAGTTTGGCCGCCGACACCAGCGTGTCGTCGGGAATCGTCACGCGGTGATGATCCTCGTACCGCTTCCGCAGACCCTTCAGGATGTCGATCGTCTCGTCGATCGTCGGCGGCTCGACCACCACCGTCTGGAAGCGGCGCTCCAGCGCCCCATCCTTCTCGATGTACTTGCGGTACTCGTTCAGCGTCGACGCCCCCACGCACTGCAGCTCGCCGCGCGCCAGCGCCGGCTTGAGCATGTTGCTCGCGTCGATCGCGCCCTCGGCCGCTCCCGCGCCGACCAGCGTGTGCAACTCGTCGATGAACAGGATGATCTGCTTGTTCTGGGCGATCTCGTTCATCACCGCCTTCAGGCGCTCCTCGAACTGCCCGCGGTACTTGGTGCCGGCAATCACGGCCGCCATGTCGAGCGACAGCACGCGGTGCTCGTGCAGCGAATCCGGGCACGTGCCGTTCGCGATCAGCTGGGCCAGTCCCTCGACGATCGCCGTCTTGCCGACGCCCGGCTCGCCGATGAGTACGGGATTGTTCTTCTTGCGGCGCGTCAGCACTTCCATGACGCGCTCGATCTCCTTGAACCGGCCGATCGTCGGATCGAGCTGCCCTTCGGCGGCCAGCGTCGTGAGATCCCGGCAGAAATGGTCGAGCGCCGGCGTCTTGGACTTCTTCTCGCCCTTGCCGCCCGGCGCGCTCGGCGCCGGCGCCGGCGCCGGCACGCCCGGCGACGACGGGGGCGTCCCGGCCTGCGGCATCTCGGCGCCGCCGAGCAGGCGCAGCGTTTCGGCGCGCGCGGCCTCGAGCGACACGTTCGCGTCGGCCAGCACCTGCGCCGCGATCCCCTTCTCCTCGCGCAGCAGACCCAGCAGCAGGTGCTCCGTGCCCACGTACGAATGGCCCAACTCGCGGGCCTCGCCCATCGCCAGTTCCAGCACCTTCTTGGCCCGCGAGGTATACGGTAGGTCGGGGCCGGTGGCCTGCGCCGCCTTCCCCTTCTTCACCGTCTCCTCGATCTTCTGCTGAATCTCCTCGAGTTCGACGTTGAGGTGCTGCAGCACGGCGGCCGCCACCCCCTCGCCCTCGCGAATCAGCCCGAGCAGGATGTGCTCCGTGCCGACATACTCGTGATGCAGGCGGGCCGCCTCCTCACGAGCCATCGACAGCACTTTCCGCACGCGTTCGGTGAAGTTGTAGCCGTTCATCGTGCCCCCGATCCCGGTAGGCGGTCCGCCTACGCCTCGCCCGCTTCCGCGGCCAGCACCCCGCGCACATGGCGCGCGCGGGCAAGGTTGGCCTCGATCTCCGTCAGCGCCCGTCCCTCGGCCAGCGAAAGGTGCGCCAGCTGGCTGAACACCAGCAGCTTGTTCAGCGTGTATACACTCAAGCCGCCAATCAGGTACATCCCGACGGCCAACCGGACGCCGCTGAGGAGGTTCATCGCCTCGTCAGCCCCAAGACTGCGGGCGTAGCGCAGCGTGCCGTAGGCCCGCCACAGCTTGTCCTCGATAATATAACCGGCGTCCCGGCTCAGAACACGCCGCGCCTCGGCTTCCCGCGAGATCACGTGGGCCACCACCCGGGCCAGATGGTCGCACAATTCGTCCTCCGTACGACCCAGCGTGGTCTGGTTGGAGATCTGGAAGAAGTTCCCCACCACCTCGCTCCCCTCGCCATACAGGCCGCGATACGTCAGCCCCATCTGCTGCAGCCCGGTGAGCACCTTGCCGATCTCCTGCGTCAGCACCAGCCCGGGAAGATGCACCAGCACCGACGCGCGCAGCCCCGTCCCCACGTTGGTCGGGCACGACGTCAGAAAACCGAACTCCGGGTGATAGGCCAGGGGCAGACGCTCGCCGAGTTCCCGCTCGAGCAGCGCCGCCCGCTCCCAGGCCCCGCCAATGTCGAACCCCGACCGGAAGACCTGCAGCCGCAGGTGATCCTCCTCGTTGACCATCAGCGCGGCCTCGTCGCCCACCAGCACCGCCGATCCGCTGCGCGCCACGGGCGCATCGAGTTCCGCCAGCTCCTTGCTCACCAGGTGCCGCTCGTGCAGCAGCCGCCGCTCGTTGGCCGTCATCTCGTCCAAGCGCAGCAGCACGGCGCGGGACAGCAGCGCCGAGTGCGACGCGGCCTCGCGCACCTGAGCGAGCACCCGCAGCCGCTCGTCGTCGCGCGCGCGGGGGCTGAACGCGAACCCCGAAACGTTGCGCGCCAGCCGCACCCGCGACGACAGCACGATATCGGCATGCGGCCCGGAGGCCGTGATCCACGGGATGCCCCCGTCGGGGAGCAGCGACAGGTCGAGCGTCATTCGAGGGCCCGGATCTGGTCGCGCAGCCTGGCGGCCGTCTCGAATTCCTCGGCCGCCACGGCCCGCAGCAGACGCTCCCGCAGCGCGTCGAGCGCCGCCGCGCCGTCCGACGCCGGCGCCTGCGCCTGCGCCGCGGCGGGTGCCTCGTACTCCCGGCCGCGGTGCAGGGCGGCGCCATGCACCCGCCGCAGCAGCTCGCGCAACGCCCCTTCGAACGCGGTATAGCAGTGCGCGCAGCCCAGCCGCCCGGACGTCCGGAAGTCGCGCAGCGTCGTCTGACAGTACGCGCAGCGCGCCTGGTCCCCCATCGCCGGCGGGGCCTGCTCCTGGACCGCGTGCAGGAAGTCGCCCAACGGATGCTTGGGCATCGCCACCGTCGTCTCGATGCCCTTGGCCGCGGCGCACTTCTCGCACAGGTGAAGCTGCAGCACCTCGGCGTCCTTGATCTGCGTGAGATGCACCATGGCATCCCGTTCCTTGCACTGGTCGCACAACATCAGACCAGCCCCTCGCCGTGGGTCGCGTGCAACACGCCGTCCTCGAGCAGCAGGATGCGCTCGGCGCGCGACGCCAACGATCGGTTGTGCGTCACGACCACCAGCCCCACCCCCATTTCGGCCGCCAGCGACGCGAAGAGTCCGTGCAGCGACTCGGCGTTGGCATGGTCGAGGTTGCCCGACGGCTCGTCGGCAAGAATGAGCGGCGGCGCCGCCGCGAGCGCCCGCGCCACGGCCGTGCGCTGCTGCTCGCCCCCCGACAGTTCGCCCGGCCGGTGCTGCATGCGTCCGGCCAGTCCCACCCGCTCGAGCAACCCCCGTGCCCGTGCCTGTGCCTTGAGGTAAGACTCCCCCCCGATCCGAAGTGGCATCATCACGTTCTCCAGCGCCGTGAACTCCTTGAGCAGGTGGTGGAACTGGAAGACGAACCCGACCGACCGGTTCCGGAGGCTCGCCAGTTCCGTTTCGGGCACCTGGCTCACTGCGGTCCCCGCCAGAATGACGTCGCCCGCCGTCGGACGCTCGAGCGCGCCCAGCACCTGCAGCAGCGTGCTCTTGCCCGCGCCGCTGGCGCCGACGATGGCCACCATCTCACCGCGCGCCACCTGCAGGTCCACCCCGTCGAGCACGCGGATTTCGCCCCCATCCCCGCCGACAAAGACCTTGCGCACGCCGCGCGCTTCGAGCATCGGAGTCATTCGTCGCGGATGGCCTCAATCGGGAAGAGACGCGACGCCTGTCGCGCGGGATAGAGCGTGGCCAGCGCCGCCACGGCGAAACCCAGCAGCGCCATGAGCACCGTGTCGCCCACCTCCAGCCGCACCGGGAGGTGGTCGATGAAGTACACCGTCGGGTCGAGCGAGATGAGCCGATACCGGTCCACGATCAGCCCCAGGGCAACGCCAACCCCCGTGCCGATCAGCGTCCCGACGCAGCCAATCACCGTCCCCTGTATGAGGAAGATGCGCCGGATCGACCCCTCGGTCATTCCCATCGCCTTCAGGATGCCGATCTCGCGCGTCTTGTCGCGCACCACCATCGTGAGCGTGCTCACGATGTTGAACGCCGCCACCACGATGATCAGCAGCAGGATCACGCCCATCCCCATCTTCTCGAGCTTGAGCGCGCGGAACAGCGAACTGTTCTGCTCCTGCCAGTCCACGGTGTGGTACGGAAAGTCGAGCGCGGCCTTCACGCGTTCGGCGACCGCGGGGGCCGACCAGCGATCGGCGGTCGCCACCTCCAACCCGGTCACGGCACTGTCGAGGCCGGCGAACTCCTGGGCCGCCGCGAGGTCCACGTACACGTACGCGTTGTCGTACTCGAACATCCCGGTCTCGAAGGTCCCCGTCACCTCGAACTCCGCGAGCCGCGGCACCGGCGTGCCCATCACCGGGTCGACGCGCATGCCCGAGATCCCGATGAAGGTGAGCTTCGCCCCCGGCTTGCCCGGATACGCCCCGAGTCGCTCCGCCAGCAGCTTCCCGACGACGGCGCCCCGCCGCCGCCCGTCCGCCGTTACGAAGGAGAAGTCGCCCGTGATCGCGTGCTGCCGGATGCTCGTCACCGCTCGCCGCACCGCGTTCGTCGGCTCGATCCCGGCCACCTGCGCCACGTCCCCGTAGTCGCTCCCCGCCTTCACCAGGGCCTGCGTCAGCACGAACGGCGCCACGGCCACCACGCCGTCGACCCGGGCCACCTTCGCCTGCACCGCGCGCCAGTGATCGATCTTCAGTTCGTCGCCGTACACCAGCACGCGCAGGTCGGGGCTCCCGACCAGAATCTTCTCGCGCAGGTCGGTCTGCAGGCCGTTCATCACGCCGATGATGAGGATCAGCGCGCTGACGCCCACCACGATACCCCCGATCGCGATGACCGAGATGAACGACAGCCAGCGCGTGCGACCCCGCGAGCGGAGGTAGCGCCAGGCGATCTCGAGTTCCAACCGGTTCACCAAGCGCTCACGCCCTCCTCCTCCTCCCCGTCCCGTGCCTCTACTGTGCCCCCGTCCCGTGCCTCTACTGTGCCCGTGTCCTGTGCCTACTCCGGCCTCATCGTAGGAAACAGAATCACATCCCGAATGTGCGCCGTCCCCGTGAGGTACATGAACAACCGGTCCATCCCCACACCCACGCCCCCCATCGGCGGCATGCCGTATTCCATGGCCCGCAGGTAATCCTCGTCGACGCCCGTCGCTTCCTCGTCCCCCGCGGCCTTCAGGCGCGCCTGCGCCTCGAAACGCTGCCGCTGGTCGATGGGGTCGTTCAGTTCCGAGAAGGCGTTGGCCATCTCCCGGCCGCTCGCGAACAGCTCGAACCGTTCGGTCAGCGCGGGATTGCCGCGCTTGGGCTTCGCCAGCGGCGACAATTCCTTGGGGTAATCCACCACGAACGTGGGACGTTCGATCCGGCTCTCGACGTGATGCTGGAACAGTTCGTCCATCAGCTTGGGTCGCGACAGCGACGCGATGCCATGCACGCCGGCATGCTCCGCTGCGGCGCGGAGTTCCGCGTCGCTCAGGTGCGTGACATCCGGTACATGCAGGGCCTGCGAGAGCGACGGCAGCCATTCCATTCGGGCGAACGGCCCCTGCAGCACGGCCGGGTCGAACGCCGGCGCGTCGGTGGCAAGGCCCGCCGCCGACAGCGCGTCGCGCACCGCCGTCGCCGCCGCGATCAGCAACGCCTCGACGCGCGCCATCATCACCGTGTAGTCGGCGTACGCCTCGTAGAACTCGAGCATCGTGAACTCCGGATTGTGCGTCCGGTCGATGCCCTCGTTGCGAAAGTCGTGCCCGATCTCGTAGACGCGATCGAACCCGCCGATCACCAGCCGCTTGAGGTAGAGCTCATCGGCGATCCGCAGGAACAGCGGCAGGTCGAGCGCGTTGTGGTGCGTCACGAACGGCTTGGCCGCGGCGCCGCCGTAGAGCGGCTGCAGCGCCGGCGTCTCCACCTCGAGATAGCCGAGCCCATCGAGGAACGCGCGCACCGCCGTCGTCATCCGCGACCGCGCCGTGAACAGCGCGCGCACCTCGGGATGGACCGCGAGGTCGGCGTAGCGCTGGCGCGACCGCTGTTCGCCGTCGGCAAAGGCGGAGTGCCGCACCACCTTCCCGTCCACCACCTCTTCCTTGCCGAACGGCAGCGGACGCAGCGACTTGGCCAGCAGCTCCAACCGCTCCACCCGCACCGTCACCTCGCCGGTGCGCGTGCGGAACAGGGGACCCCTGACGCCGATCACGTCGCCCAGATCGAGCAGATCGCAGAGGGCATAACCCGCGTCGCCCAGCACGTCCTGCTTCAGGTAGAGCTGCACGCGCCCCGACGCGTCGCCGAGGTGCGCGAACGTCGTCTTGCCGTGCGCCCGCCAGGCCACCACGCGCCCGGCCACCTGCACCACCGGACCCTCGGCGGCGTCGCCAAGCAGCGCCGCGCAGTCGCCGGCGAGATGCTGCCGGTCGAAGCCGTACGCGAACGGCGCGATGCCCAGGGCCTCGAGCGCCGCCACCTTGTCGCGCCGCGAACGGAGCACGTAGTTCAGGTCATCGCTCACCGGGCCGCTCCGGCGTTCCCCGCCATCTTGAGGTACGCCTCGATGAACGGGTCGATCGCGCCGTCCATCACCTTTTGCACGTCCGTGAGCTTCAACTCCGTGCGGTGGTCGTTGACCATCGTGTACGGCTGGAAGACGTAGCTGCGAATCTGGCTGCCGAAGGTGACGTCCGCCTTGTTCGCGTCGAGCTTCGCCTTCACCGCCGCCTGCTTGTCCAGTTCCATCTGGTAGAGCTTGTTCTTCAGCTGCTTCATCGCCTGCGCCTTGTTCTTCCCCTGGCTGCGCTCCTGCTGGCACGCCACGATGATCCCCGACGGAATGTGCGTCAGGCGCACCGCCGAGCTCGTCTTGTTCACGTGCTGCCCGCCCGCCCCGCTCGCCCGGAAGACGTCCATCTTGATGTCCTCGTCGCGAATCTCGATGTTGATCTCCGTGTCGACCACCGGGTAGACGAAGATCGACGCGAAGCTGGTATGCCGCCGCGCCTGCGAGTCGAACGGTGAGATGCGCACGAGGCGGTGCACGCCGGCCTCCGGCCGCAGGAATCCGTACGCGCAGGCGCCCTTGATCTCCAGCACGGCGCCCTTGATGCCGGCTTCCTCGCCCTCGCTGAGGTCGAGAATTTCCACGGCGTAACCCCGCCGCTCGGCCCACCGCGTGTAGAGCCGCATCAGCATCTGCGCCCAGTCCTGCGCCTCCGTGCCGCCGGCCCCCGCGCTGATCTCCACCTGCGCGTCGCGAAAGTCGTCGCGTCCCTGCAGCAGCGACCGCAACTTGAACGCCTCCACCTCGTCGTGCAGCGCCGCCGTCTCGCGCTCCACCTCGGCGATCATCTCCCGGTCCGGCTCGCTCTCGAGCATCTCGTCCAGTTCGAGCGCCGACTGCACGCGCCCCAACAGCCGGTCGAACGGGTCCACCCACCCCTTGAGCAGCTTCATGTCCTGCACCAGCCCCTGGGCGCGCTCCTGCGCGTCCCAGAAGCCCGGCGCGGTCATCTCGGTCTCGAGCTGCGCCAGCCGTTCCCGCTTGCCGTCGAGGTCAAAGAAACCTCCGCAGCTCGGTGAGCCGTGCCTCGTCCTGCCGCAGGGATTTCGCGCGTTCGCTGTCTGCCATCGGGTTGGGTCACGGTGTGAGAAACGCCGGCTCCGGCGCTGGGAGTCGGCGCAAGCGAAATTTAGCGACGGGCAGCGCACGGAACCAGAGCTCGTGTGCCAGCCTAGAAGATCTTCTTTCCCCCGGCCAGCACGTCGTTGAGCGCTTCCTGAAAGTGCATCGTCGTCTCCGCGAACTCCTTGCCGATCTGGTCGCAGAACTCTTCGTAGCTCTTCTTGATCTCTTCGCGGAACAGTTCCTTCAACGTCCCGTTCTTCAGTCCCTCCTCCCGCTTCTGCGGCAGGTACGCCACCATGTCCGACACCAGCGCGCGGGCCAGTCGCTTGGCCTTCTGGTTCGGATCGTTATTCAGGAACGGGTTGACGACGCGCCGCGGAGTGGCGGCCAATCCCGCGGCTGGCGTCCCCGCAGGCAGCGTGGCGCTCGCCGACGGGACAGGCGGCGGCGCCGCCCGTGGCACCAGAAGCGGCGTCACGACCCGCGTCACCGCCGCCGGCATGGCTGGCGGCATGGCTGGCGGCATGGCTGGCGGCATCATGCGCGGTTGCGTAGCGCGCGGCGCCGGCGCAGCGGCCACAGGCGGCAGATCTGGCCGAGCCGGCCGTGGCGCGCCGCCCGGCGGCATCGGCGGCATGAACCCCGGCCGCCTGGTCGCGAACGCGGGCGGCGGACCGAACCCGCCCACCAACGGTGTCGGCGTGACAGATCGCGGCGGCGTGAACGGTCCCGGCGCCCCCGCTCGCGGCGGCGGCGGTATGGCTCCCGCGGGCATGGGCGCCGGCAACGGCGGCATCACCGGCCGCGGAATGGCTGTCACGGTTGGCGGCGGCGGCTCCGGCACGGGCGCCATCGGCCGCACCGCCGTAGCAGGCAACGACGTGCGCGCTGCGGGCACGCCGCCAGCCGCAACGCCCGCTGATGCGCCCGCTGATGCGTTCCCAGGCGCGTCAATCGTGATCACGCCACCGCACACCGAGCACCGTGCGCGCACGCCGACCGTCGGCACCTTCGACGGATCGACGCGGAAGACCGATCGGCATTCAGGACAAGAGACGTTCACTGCTCCTCCGTCACGGTGGCCGCACCAGGTATCCCGGTCGACGGCTCGCCTTCGCCTGCGGCAGTGTCGCCGCGACGGTCAATCGTGAACACCGAGCCGGTCAGGCTCTTCGCGTAACTCTTCATTTCGGTCGCCAGTTCGCTCACCTGCGACGGGTGCGTGAACCGCCGCCGTTCATTCGTCACCACGCCGATCGACACGGTCATCAACGGCACCTTGTGCAGCTGTCCGCGGCGATCCTTCCCGAAATAATAGCCTGCGCGCCGGTCCTGTTCCGAATACTGGTACGGCACGATGGTGTCGAACACCGACACGATCTCGGCGCACACCTCCTGCACCGCGTCCACCGGAATGACGAACAGAAAGTCGTCGCCGCCGATGTGCCCGACGAACCCGCGCTCCTCCACCGTGCCCTTCACCACGTCGTGCAGGATCTTCGACAGGATGCGGATGACGCGATCGCCGTCGTAGTAGCTGTACCGATCGTTGTATTCCTTGAAATGGTCGAGGTCGGCGTAGCACGCCGCGAACGGCTCGTCCGTCTCGAGACGGCGCATGATCTCCGTCTCGATCTCGAGCCCGCCCGGCAGGCGCGTCGACGGATGCACGTACGTGTCGCGATCCGACCGCCGCAGCAACGCCTCGACGCGCAGCGACACCTCGGTGACCGGCGTTCCCTCGCGGATCACCTCGTCGGCCCAGGCGTCGAACGCCGCCGCAAAAGAGGTCGGATCGTCACGCACGAGCACCAGCGCCGGCACGATCCCGGTGAACGAGTCGGCCTTGAGCCGTTGACATCCCTTCAGGCCGGCCACCGGGTGCGTGCGCGCGTCGATGATCGCCATCCGCGGACGCGACCGCAACGCCGCCGCCATCAGGTCGTCGGCCATCGTCACCGTCACCGTGGGCAGTTGGTGTTTCTCCAACCACACACGGATGGACTCCGGCACAGCCTGGCTGTCCGGCGAAAAAACAACGGCGGTGGTGTGCGTCACTCGGTCCGGTCAGCTCCGCTCAAGTTTCGTAACGTACGCGATCACCGCGAATGTGTCAAACACAAGCAAAATCACGACTTGCGCGCCACCAACCGGCGCCCGCCCGGCGCGCCCCGCACTCCGCGCGCCACGTCGGCCGACGCCCGCCCGACGCCCGCCCGGCGCCTGCCCGTCGCCTGCCCGGCGCGCGCGCCACTCACCGGAACGGAACGCTGCCGCGGAGCGCCACGCCCCGTCCATTGAGCCCGTCGAGCCCCTCAACGCGCAGCGTGACGAAGGCGTCGATCGACGACAGCATGTGGTTGGCCAGCATCAAGCCCAACGCCGTGCGCGCACTGCTCAGCGATGAGTTGTAGCGGCGGATCGTGCGCACGTACAGGTCCTGCTCGAGCTGGGCGTTCCGCCACGACCACCGGTAATTCGGTTTCACCGCGCGCGCCTGGTAGGAAGTGAGCGCCCGCCAGTACTCGACGCTCGACGTCGGCGGCGGAACGTTGGGATCGACCCAGTACGTCCTGCGCGCCCGCAGCCACATCGTCCCATTGAAGGTGCTCTCATCGAGGTCCGGGTCGACATCGCCGCCCGGGATGCGATCGAACACGCCGCTTTCGAGATAATGCTCCATGTCCTCGTTGTACGCCCACGGCCCTTCCGGATAGGGCGGGCCCCATGGCGCACGCGCCACCTGGCGCGCCAACGTCAGAAATCGCGATTGCTCCGCGCGCGCCTCGGCACGCTGGTTGGCGAACTCCAGCACCGCCCATGCTTCCAGCGCCAGGTACGCGACGAACCGGTCCTGGTGCAGCAATGCCTGCCCCGTCCCCGGCAGCAGCAGCGATGCCACCGGCGCCCACCGCCGCCGCTCCGCGGCACTGCGTGCCGAACCTTCTGCGCGCCAAACCGGCAACGCCGACCCCACGGGCACCACGGGCACCACGGGCACCACGGGCACCACGGGCACGGCGGGCACCGCCCGAGGCGCTCGCGGCGCGACCACACCGACGGTCGCGCGTGCCGCCAACTGCGCCCCTGCCGGGCTCCAGGCCACCGACAGCGCGACGAGGCTGCCCACCGCCAGCCGGGGCGACACCGCCATCCAGCGCGCCGCCCCTCGGAGTGCCACCCCGCTCACCAGCTCACCCGCAGGGTCAGGAATGTCGGTGGCAGTCCGAGATCGGACGAAGCGCCGCCAAAGACGCGCGCAAAATCCAGCGCCAGCTTGCCCCGCACGAACCCGAGGCCGATCGACCCGCCCGAGGCATCGCCCGTTCCGGAGACGTAGCCCGCGCGGAGATACAGTTGCCGCTGCAGCCCGAGTTCGGCGCCGACGTGAACCGACGGGTCGTTCAGCGACGTGCGATTCACCATCTCCACCGCCCAGCGCAGCTCGGCCCCCGGGAGCGCGCGGGCCATCGCCGGCACACGCGCCCCCACGCCGAGGTTCAGGCGCGTCGGCGGCGGATCCGCCTGCGCGTTGTCATTCACCTGCATCTTGAGTCCGAAGTTCCGTAGCGCAAAGCCGAACGTCAGGCTGTCGGCGCGATGCGTCAGGTACTGTAATCCGGCATCGAGGCCGTACGTTTTACGATTGAAGGTGCTGACGTCGCTGCACGGTCCCGTGCAAGCGAGCAGCTGCTGCACCACCTTGAACGTCACGCCGGCGCGCAGAAAAGGGCCGAGCGTCGCAGCGTACGCGGCGACGTAGACGCGCGAACTCGGCACGAGTTCCCCGATCGCGCCGCTTGGATCGGTGGTGTGCTCCTGGGGGCCGCCATCGTCGTACAGCTGGACGCCGAATCCCAGCACCCCCGCCCTCCCCGCCGGATAGACCACGGCGAGCGCCATGCCGTTCTCGACGAAGGTCTTCGAGTAGAGAAGCGCCATTTCGGGACGCGTCATCCGGGCAATCCCGGCCGGATTGCTCCACAGCGACTCCGACCCCGCCTCCGATGTCACCGCCGCCTGCCCGCTGCCCGCCGTCCGCGCGCCGACGGGAACGAGCAGAAAGAGCACGCCCTCGGTCGCCAGTCCGCCCTGGGCACGCAACGCCCCGGCGGTGGCCGCCACGGCCAGCGCCGTCCACCATGCCGCGGCGAGCGCGCGGCGCACGTTAGAGTGGCGAAGCCTCATCGACGAGCATCACGGGAATATCGTCTCGCACCGGATAGCGAAGCCGGCACGCCGGGCAGTCCAGCGCCAGCTCCGTCTCGCGGTACGCCAATTCGCCTTTGCACTTGGGGCAGACCAGGATCGCCAGCAGCTGGGGTGAGATTGTCATCGCGAGTCGTCAGGGGGCAGCGGGTATCCGAGGCGGGCCAGCGCCGCCGGATTCCGCCGCCAGTTGGGAAGCACCTTCACCCACAGGTCCAGGTAGACCGCGCTGCCAACCAGACCCTCGATGCGCGAGCGGGCCGACGTGCCGATGGCCTTGATGCGCTGGCCGCCGCTCCCGATGAGGATCCGCTTCTGGCTGTCGCGCTCCACATAGAGCACGGCACGAATGTACACTGGCGCACTGGTCTCCCGGAACTCCTCGATGTCGCAGGCGAGCGCATGGGGCACTTCCTCGTCCAGTTGCTCCAGCGCGGCCTCGCGCACCGCTTCGCGGGCGAAGAACCGCAGATGCTGCGTCGACAGGTCCTCTTCGGGATAGAGGAACGGGCTCTCCGGCAGCCGTGCGGCGATGGCGTCGATCAGCGCCGGTACGCCGTCGCCGGTGCGCGCCGAGAGGACCAGCGCCTCGGGATGTGCCGTCGCGATGGCGCGCCGATCCTCGGCGCGCAGCAGGTCGCCCTTGTTGAGTACGAGCAGCACCGGCGCGGCGGGCGGCGCCTCGAGTCCGGCCACATCGGCCAGCGGAACCACCGGGTCGCGCGCCGCATCGACCAGGTGCACGATCACGTCGGCTTCCCGCAACGCGAGGAGCGCGGCGCCGCGCATCGACCGGTGCAAGTGGTGTCTCGGTTCGAGCAGCCCGGGCGTGTCGAGCAGCACCATCTGCACGCCATCGGCCGTGCGCAGGCCGACGATGCGGTCGCGCGTCGACTGCGGTTTGGGGCTGGTGATCGCGAGGTGCTGACCGACGAGGCGATTGAGCAGTGTGCTCTTTCCCGCGTTGGGTTTCCCCGCGACGGTAACGATGCCGGCGCGCGTAGTCATCGGTAGGAGACGATTGGGCGGTGGTCAGAGAAACGACGGGGCATGGGGGAAAAAAGTCGAACCCCCCAGCCGAGCGATCTCGACTGGGGGGTTCGAAGGGGGTGCCGGCGACGGCCTACTCTCCCGCGCCCTCTCGGGCGGAGTACCATCGGCGCTGTCAGGCTTAACGACCGTGTTCGGAATGGGAACGGGTGTGGCCCTGACGCTCTAATCGCCAGCGAATTCGTGACAAATGGAATGGGAAGTGTTCGTGGGGGTGGTCTCGCTGATTTCGCGTTGTATCGCGAATGCTCTGCGAAGTATTCCTTCTTGCGAAGGAAATGGGGAGTAGTCAAGCCTCACGGGCGATTAGGATCGCTGCGCTCGGAACGCATTGCTGCGCTTCCACGTGCGACCTATCGACGTCGTAGTCTCCGACGGCCCTTCAGGGTGCTCAAGGCACCAGGGAGAGTTCATCTTGGGGACAGCTTCCCACTTAGATGCTTTCAGCGGTTATCTGTACCGAACATCGCTACCCGGCGTTGCATCTGGCGACACAGCCGGGACACGAGCGGTTCGTCCGACTCGGTCCTCTCGTACTAGAGTCCGCGCCCCTCAACTCTCCAACGCCCACAGCGGATACAGACCGAACTGTCTCACGACGTTCTGAACCCAGCTCATGTACCACTTTAACCGGCGAACAGCCGGACCCTTGGGACCTTCTCCAGCCCCAGGATGTGATAAGCCGACATCGAGGTGCCAAACCGCGCCGTCGATGTGAACTCTCGGGCGCGATAAGCCTGTTATCCCCAGCGTACCTTTTATCCGTTG
>Ga0315268_10000298_pt1 | contig 57145 bp, 45 predicted proteins | sample C1_top_MG_FD_204535 | JGI IMG/M metagenome (GOLD analysis project Ga0315268, IMG submission 204535) | Sediment microbial communities from Yellowstone Lake, YNP, Wyoming, USA - C1_top | ecosystem: Environmental > Aquatic > Freshwater > Lake > Sediment | place: USA: Wyoming | collected 2017-08-01 | reverse complement strand
CCGGGCGGGGCGCTATGAGCTTCCTCCAGGAACTGGGCGTTGTAAAGCTTTACCTTCCCGCCCTGGAAAGTAGTGGTAGCCCCGGGCTGGGGGTCGCAGCCGCGGATGAAGTTGAAGACCTGGAGGCCCGGCTGATTCCAGTTGATCCCGGCCACCTTCTCGTCGCAGGGGGGATCGTAAGTGGCCTGGGAGTGGTCCTGGGGGAGGCGAGGGGCCTTGCTCTGGGCGACTAAAGCCACGGCCTCCAGCACCGCGGCCACCCCCAGGGCGTAGAGCTTGTTGAAATAAACCTCCCCCGTGGTCTCGGAAGGCCCCACCTCCACTTCTTTTTGCAGCAGGATGTCGCCGGTGTCGATGCCCTCGTCCACCCAGAAGATGGTGAGCCCGGTCTTGGGCTCGCCGTTGATGACCGCCCAGTTGATGGCCGACTGGCCCCGATATCTGGGGAGGATGGAGGGGTGGTAACAGATGGAGCCGAGTCGGGGGGCGTTGAAGACCCGAGCCGGGACAATGTCCGTGACGAAGGCCAGCACCCCCAGGTCGGCCTGAAGGCCCGCCATCTGCTCGTAGGCTTCCGGGTTCCGCATGTGCCCCGGCTGGAAGATGGGGACGCCCGCGGCCAGGGCCGCCTCCTTCAAGGGGTCGAGCTTTTCACCCCGGTCCGGCGGGCAGAAAACCCCCGCCACCTCCTGGCCCTGCTTTAGCAAACCCTTCAACACGTCCGCACCAAAAGCCGCCTGACCGATCAGAGCAATACGCATGGCTACCTCCCTATGAGGTTGATGATGCGGTTGGGGGGAGGGTGCCACGGGTGCCTGGCCCTCCCCCCCAAGAACCATCCATCCTCAATGGTGGTGGTGTTCTTCTTCGGTTTTTTCCGGTTCCATGGTGGCGGCCCAGAAGCAGATGAGGCTGGCCACCAGCACCGCGCCCACGATGACCAGGGCGCTGCTGCTAAAGAAGGCTGCGCCCAGGCAGAGGAAGACCAGGACGCACAGCACGGCCTGTTTCTTCCGGTAAGGCTGAATTTCTTTGGCATGAGGAGCGGGGTCATTTGCTGCGTGTGCCATATGGAGAACCTCCTTAGCTTTCCCTATAGTAGAGAGGATTGGAGCCTAAATATCACGGAGCGGCCTTTTCCGCCCACTGGATGGCGTGCTTTAGCCGGGTCAGGGTCTCCTGTTTCCCGAGGATAACGATTATATCATAAAGGCCCGGACTAGCCGTTTTGCCCGTTAAGGACACCCGCACGGGCTGGGCCAGGTTCACCATCTTCAAGCCGGTCTCTGCCGCCAGGTCGTTGAAAAGCCGGGTGAGGGCCTCTGCCGTGAGCGCCGGCAGGGCTTCCAGGCGCCGGGCAATTTCCCTGAGGCGGGGTGCCGTCTCCGGGGTGAGGAATTTGGCCTCGGCCTTCTCCTCGTAAGGCCGGGGATCCTGAAAGTAGAAGCGGGCCGCCTGGGCCATCTCCACCAGGGTCTTGCAGCGGGTGTTTAGGGTGCCGGCCACCCGGGTGACATAGTCCAGGTCCGGGGCCTGGATTCGTAAGGCCGCCAAAAAAGGCTCCAGGGACCGGGCCAGGTCAGGCAGAGGCATCTCCTTGAGGTAGTGGGCGTTGAGCCAGGAGAGCTTTCCCTCGTCGTAGATGCCCGGGGACTTGGTGACGTGTTCCAGGGAAAAATATTGAATCAGCTCCTCCCGGGAGAAGATCTCCTGGTCGCCGTGGGACCAGCCCAGGCGGGCCAGGTAGTTTACCAGGGCCTGGGGGAGGAAGCCCGCGTCCCGGTAGGCCAGGATGGGCAGGGCGCCGTGGCGCTTGGAGAGTTTGGCTTTATCCTTGCCCAGCATCAGGGGCATGTGGGCGAACAGGGGGGGCGGGGCCCCCAGGGCCTGGTAGATGAGGAGCTGCCGGGGGGTGTTGGGGATGTGGTCTTCGCCCCGGATGACGTGGGTCACGGCCATGGTGATATCGTCCACCACCACCGCGAAGTTGTAGGTGGGGATGCCGTCGGCCCGCATGAGCACCAGGTCGTCCAGCTCCTGGTGGTCAAAGGCGATGGGGCCCTTGATGAGGTCGTCCCAGTGGGTGACGCCCGTCTGGGGGCCTTTGAAGCGCACCGCGGTGTCCGGGCCGCGCGGCAGGCTCCGGTCCCGGCAGCGGCCGTCATACTTGGGCTTGTCCCCCCGGGCCAGGGCGGCTTTGCGGCGGGCATCCAGCTCTTCCGGGGGGCAGTTGCAGAAGTAGGCCGCTTCCTTCTCCAGCAGGCGCTGCACGTATTCCTCATAGAAGTGCAGCCGCTGGGACTGGCGGTAGGGGCCCTCGTCCCACTCCAGGCCCAGCCAGGTGAGGGACTCGAGGATTTCAGTAACGAAGCGCTCCTCCGAGCGCTCCTTATCGGTGTCCTCAATGCGCAGGATGAAGGCGCCCCGGTGGTGCCGGGCGATGAGCCAGTTGAACAGGGCGGTGTGGGCCCCCCCCAGATGGAGGGAGCCGGTGGGGCTGGGAGAAAAGCGGGTGCGCACCTGGGCCATTGACTTAACCTAAAGAAGGCTTGTGATTTTTATCATAAATGGCGGTCAAAGACCAGGAATTTCCAGACCGCGTTTCTCCGCGCTTTTCCCTGGCGCCGCGGGGCTTCAGTCCTTATATTTTGTCAAAGCGACGGATGCCGGAGGCCGGGAGAGGCCCCTGCCGGGGCCTAAGCCACGCCTGAGGTTCGGCAGGAAACGGGGGGTAACATGGCAGCAGCATTGAAGATTGTGGTAGTGGGCGGCGTGGCCGCGGGGCCCAAGGCCGCGGCCCGGGCCCGGAGGCTGGACCCCCGGGCGGAGATCACCATCCTGGAGCGGGGCGACTACATCTCCTATTCCGCTTGCGGGCTGCCTTACCTGATTTCCGGTGAGGTGCCCGAGCTCAAAAGCATCCTGGCCACGCCCGTGGGGGTGCCCCGGGACGCCGAGTATTTCCGCACCGTCAAGGGCATCGAGTTCCTCACCGGCAAAGAGGTGGTGAGCCTGGACCGGGGCTCAAAGGTGGTGGCGGTCAAGGACCGGGCCACGGGGAAGGCGGAGGCCTACCCTTACGACAAGCTGGTGCTGGCCACGGGGGCCAGCCCGGTGCGCCCGCCCTGGCCGGGCATTGACCTGGCGGGCGTCTTCGTGGTGCGCCAGCCCCGGGACGCGGTGGCCATCCTGCAGGCCCTGAAAGAGACCAAGCCCAGCCGGGCGGCCCTCATCGGCGCCGGCCCCATCGGCCTGGAGCTGGCCGAAGCCTTCGTGCAGTGGGGCCTGGAGGTCCTGGTCATCGAGGCCCTGGAGGAGGTGCTGCCCGGGGCCCTGGACCCGGAGATGGGGGCCCTGGTGCGCCGCCACCTGGAGAGCCAGGGGGTCAAGGTGCACACCGGGGAACGGGTGGCCAGCCTGGGCAGCGGCGAGGACGGCTGGGTGGCGCGGCTTTACACGGATAAGGGGGAGTACCCCGCAGACCTGGTGGTGGTGGCCATCGGGGTCAGGCCCAACGTGGAGCTGGCTCGTCAGGCCGGCCTTAATATCGGGGCCACCGGGGCCATTGCCGTGGATAAGCACCTGCGCACCTCCGACCCGGACATCTATGCCGGGGGAGATTGCGCCGAGAATTTCCACCGGCTGCTTAAGCGCCCGGTGTTCGTCTCCTCCGGGCAGCTGGCCAATGTCCAGGGCCGGGTCATCGGCACCAACGTGGTGGGAGGCCAGGAGGTCTACCGGGGCATGGTGGGCACTTTCGTGGCCAAGGTCTTCGACTACACCGTGGGGGCCACGGGCCTCACCGAGGCCGCGGCCCGGCGGGAGGGCCTTAAGGTGGTCACCGCGCTGGTGCCCGGGCTGGACCACGCCCACTACTATCCAGAGGCCCGGTTCGTGGGCCTGAAGATGGTGGCGGAGAAGGAGAGCGGCCGTCTCCTGGGAGTGCAGGTGGCAGGGCCGGGGGACGGCGCCAAGCGCCTGGACGCGGCCGCCACCGCCCTCACCCTGGGGGCCACGGTAAAGGAAATGTCCCAGCTCAACCTGGGGTATTCGCCGCCTTATTCGGTGGCCATCGACCTCCTGGTGAACGCCGCGCAGGTGATGGACAACAAGCTCAGCGGGGTGGCCCAGGCCCTCTCGCCCCGGGAAATCCAGGAACTGACGGACGCGGGGGAAGACTTTCTCCTGCTGGACGTGCGCACCCCCCGGGAGTTCCGGGAAGTGAGGCTGAAGCACCCGAAGGTCTTCACCATGCCCCTGGGGGTACTGCGGCACAAGGCCCCGGCCTTTCCCAAGGACCGGCTCTACATTCCCTTTTGCCAGTTCAGCGTACGGGGCTACGAGGCCCAGAAGATCCTGGAAGGCCTGGGCTTCACCAGGGTGAAGTTTCTGGACGGCGGCGTGGCCCACTGGCCCTTTGAGCTGGAGAGCTGAGGCGCCAGGGGAAAGGCCGCGGCGACCTGCCGCCAAGCCGGGAAGGGGGCAGCCCGGGTTATTTCCGGCCAGCCCCCTCAAGAACTGCCAGACCAAGGCTTTGATATCGCCTGGATATCAAAGCCTTCCAAATGTCTCGATATTGGCAAGCTATCCGCTATCCTGCTTAGTTCTCCTAAATAAATTAAATCACCCCGGTGCGAAGGGAGAGGCGGCGCCGGGCAGGACGCTAATCAAACAATCCTACTAAAAAAGAACCTGCATTGCGCTGATTGATCTTGGTATTTGTTCTTGACAAAAGCCCGAAAGGGTGCTTGGCTTCAAGCTGCTGTTTTCTCCGGTTTTCCCACATCGCGCCGAGAGGCCTGGCATAATGCTCCTGGTCCGGCAATCCTGGTTGCTTTTCTTAAACACCCTCTGCCCCTCCTTCGCCCTGGCAAGTTCGCTCGTACCGGGCCGTGGCCAGCAATGCCTACTCATAATGCTTTGCATAACCGCCTTCGCCTGGGAAAGCTTAGGCAGCATCAAAGCCCCGGCCTGGTATTAGATTTTTAGCCGCACCATTCGTACCGGTTTCTTCCATCGCTGCAACATTAGAACCCGCCCAAATCCGGACGGGGGGGACTGGTTTCTCTAGATGGCGCCGTGAAAACTTAGTTACTGGGGGCCCCCATGAAAAGAACATTTTCTCTTTTTGGCGGCATTTTAGCTTCTGCTCTCCTCTTGGCCTGGCTGTTCCTGCCCGGCGCGGCCCAGGCCAAGCCCACCACCGCGGCCCAGGCCCAGCGGGTGGTGCAAAACTGGCTGGCCCTGGCCCCGAAACACCTGGACACGGAGTTGAACCAGAGAATCCAGGGGGTGGAAACCTTCCGGGACCAGGCCGGCAAACCCCTCTATTACGTGGTCCATCTGGATCCGGCGGGGCTGGTCTTGGTGCCCGGGGACGACCTGGTGGAGCCCATCATCGGTTTCCTCCCGGAGGCGGAAGAATATGACCCCTCGGCGGACAACCCTCTTGGCGCCCTGGTGAGCCAGGATATCCCCGGCCGGGTGAACGGGCTCCGGCAATCCCAGGCCGCGGCCCAGGCCAAGGGTCAGGGATTCGCCGCCACGGCGCCGATGCAGCAGGCCCAGAAGAAGTGGGACCTGTTAAATAAAGCCACCCCGCCACCCATCTCCGCGTTTGGCGCCACCTATCTTTCCGACGTCCGGGTGGCGCCCCTGGTGCAGAGCAAGTGGGCCCAGGACTATGTGGGTTCCAACTACTGCTACAATTACTACACTCCCAATCATTATTATTGCGGCTGCACGGCCACGGCCATGGCCCAGGTGATGCGCTATCATCAGCACCCCACCGCGGGGGTGGGCACCGGCTCCTTTGCCATCAAGGTGGACGGGGTGCAGCAAACCGCCTCCCTGCGGGGCGGCGACGGCAGTGGGGGACCCTATAACTGGGCCCTGATGCCCCTGATTCCCGATGACTTAACCCCCCTGAGCCAACTCCAGCAAATCGGCGCCCTGGTCTATGACGCGGGCGTGGCGGTCAATATGGAATACACCGCTTCAGGCTCAGGGGCAGCTATAGACAATGGGCATGCCCTCCAGAATGTCTTTAATTATGGCAATGCCGTAGATGGATGGAGCGGGAATAACCCGATTCCCTGGAATAACTTGTTTGCAATGATCCTTCCCAACCTGGATGCCGGGCTCCCGGTCTTGCTGGGCATCACCGGCTCCCCCGGGCCCCATGCCATCCTCACCGATGGTTACGGCAAAGACCTGGGAACCTCATATTCTCATTTAAACATGGGGTGGGCGGGGCTGGCGGATGCCTGGTACTCCCTGGGTTATATTGACTCCAACTCCTACGGCGGCCCGGGGCCGTTCAGCGTCATTTATGATTGCGTTTACAACATTTACCCCTACGGCACCGGGGAGATCATCAGCGGCCGGGTCCTGGACGGTTCGGGCCAGCCCCTGGCCGGCGCCAGCGTCAGTGCTAACGGCGGCCCCCCGGTTACCACCAATGCCAAAGGAATTTATGCCTTTACCCATTTAGCCTCAGGCACTTCCTACACTCTCAGCGTTACCAAGCCTGGCTACACTTTCAACCCGCTAACGTTTAGCACCGGGACCTCTACTTATGGCACCACAACTGTGGGAAATGTCTGGGTGGCTGATTTTCTTCCTACAGGCGGCACCGTGAAATGGGGTTATTACACCAATGGTTCCGCTTATTCTCCCCCGGCCCTTAGCCCCGACGGCGCCACCGCCTATATGGGCTCAACGGATGGCAAGCTCTATGCCATCAATACCGCCGACGGCAGTCTGAAGTGGAGCTATTCCACCGGACTTTTCGCCTCCTCCCCCGCCATCGCCCCGGACGGCACCATCTATGTGGGCGGTACTGGCGGGCTATACGCCCTCAATCCCGACCACAGCCTGAAATGGAAGTATCTGATCCCGTATGGAACGACCAGCCATTCCCCGGCCATCGGCCCCGACGGCACCATCTATGTGGGTTCTGGCAGGGGTTTCCACGCCATCAATCCCAACAACACCCTGAAATGGGAATGGAAGACTCCTAATCCGGAATTTCCTAATAATGATTATAGTTGGGCGAACAGCGACCCGGCCATCGCCGCGGACGGCAACACCGTCTACGTGGGTTTGGCAACCGCGGATAGCAGCACCACACAATACTTTATCCGGGCCTTCAATGCCGCCAACGGCACCACAAGTTGGAATTGTGGTCTGGCAAATCCAATTGGATTCGCCCCCGCCATCGGCTGGGACGGCACCATTTACGTGGGCGTCGAAAACACTATATACGCCCTCGACCCGGCGAGCGGCAACAGCATACACCAGTTTTCAACCGGTGATTGGGTTGGTTCCCCGGCCATCGGCGCGGACGGCACCGTCTATGTGGGCTCAGGCGATAATCACCTCTACGCCTTGACGGCTGACCTCACCCAGAAGAAGTGGCAATATAATGCCGGGGGAAAAATCGGCGGCTACGGCGAAGGCGCGCCGGCCATCGGCAATGACGGCACTATTTATATAAGTGCCTGGAACGGTGTCCATGCGGTCAATGCCGACGGCACCCAGAGATGGCTGGATTCTTCGTGTTGGACGGATTCCTCCCCGGCCATCGGCCCGGACGGCACCGTCTATGTGGGCGTCGGCTGGTCCCTGATCGCCTTTAAAAGCACTTCCACGGGTCTGGCCAACTCCCCCTGGCCTATGTTTCACCACGACGTAAGGCATACCGCGTTTCTTTCGGGCACGCCGCCGCCACCGCCGGACCCGCCCGTGGCCAACTTCAGCGCCAGCCCCGGCAGCGGCTATGCCCCCCTGACAGTGCTGTTCCAGGACACCTCCACCGGTCTGGTCACTAACCGGTCCTGGGATTTCGGGGACGGCACCGGCGGCGCCTTCCCGACCAAGTCCCCCAGCCCCAGCCATACTTACAAGGACCCCGGCTACTATAATGTCACCTTGACCGTGAGCGGGCCCGGGGGCAGCAGCCAGTGGAGCCAGGCCATCAACGTGACGGCCCCGCCCCTGCCCGCGGCCAACTTCAGCGCCAGCCCCAGCAGCGGCCCGGCGCCGCTCACCGTGCAATTCACCGACACCTCCACCGGGTATGTTACCGGCCGGTACTGGGACTTCGGCGACGGCGCCGGCATGCCGGTGCGCAGCCCCAGCCACACCTATACGGTCCCCGGCACTTACACGGTCACCCTCTACGTGTCCAACTACACGGGCACCAGCAGCAAGACCGGCACCATCACCGTGAGCGGCGCGCCGGTGGCCGACTTCACCGCCGACCCCACCCAGGGCATGGCCCCGCTGACGGTGCAGTTTACCGACCTTTCCACCGGCGATATCAGCACCTGGTCCTGGAACTTCGGTGACGGCACCACCCCCAGCGGGGAGAAGAACCCCAGCCACGTCTACAAGAAACCAGGCACCTATAACGTCACCCTGACCGTGTCCGGCCCGGCGGGGTCCAGCAACAAGAGCATGACCCTGGACGTCTATAAGAAAGGTCCGCCCAAGGCCAACTTCACCGTCAGCGCCAAGAGCGGCAAGGCCCCGCTGACGGTGGATTTCACCGACGCCTCCAGCGGCTGGATCACCGGCTGGTCCTGGACCTTCGGCGACGGCGGCACCAGCACCGAGCAGAGCCCCAGCCACACTTACACCGCGGCAGGTAAATGGAAGGCCACCCTCACCGTCACCGGCCCCGGTGGCTCCAAGAGCAAGTCCGCCACCATCAAGGTGACGCCCTAAACGGGAACTAATGAGCCCATAAATTTACCACTAACAGTCCTCCGGGATTCCATGAGGCAGGGTCAGAGACGGCCCTGCCTCTTTCTTTTATGGCCCCGAAAAAAATCAGCATGTCGGAATCGAAGCTGCGGATATCTGCTATGACTGGAAACTTATCAGACGTCCAAAAATTCAACCTATCCATTTCATATCTGGAACTTCTATCTCTTCTCCGGTAATTTTCGCTCCCGGCAAGGTATCTTGAAGTTTTTGTCATCCCCAAAAATGGCGCAGGAAACTTGCCATCCTAAAGGTCTTGGTCTCGAAGACTAGGCCCTTGTCCTGGCGGCGCCACATTCGGTTGGCCGAGAAGACCGGGGCCCATTGGCCTAAAAGCTTACCATCATTGGACCAACGTCTAATTGTGCCTTCCTTTACCCCCCCCTAAATTTATCCTTACCAAATTATTCTTTCCCGAATTATAATTAGTAGGTCTGACAAGATCAGGCTTGGTTTTCTAAGGGGGCATCTGGACCTCTTTTCGGGGCGACGCAGACCTAATACCATATTCCGGCTAGTTCTCATTGGTCAATTAGTGCGAAGGATTTTTCTATGAATGTCTTCATGGTTTACGTTAGAGACGAAAACTTTTGTCAATTACTCCCTGAGGAGCTAAATAGATCGCGGCCTGACGATGAGCGGACCAAAGTGATGGCGTTTCCTCCCCTGGGGATCCAGACCCTGGCTCCGGTTCTGCGCCGCCATGGTCACCGGGTGCGGCTGTTCGATACCTGTCACCCGCAGATGAAGGTGGAGCACATCGCTCAGGCTGTAGCAGAAGAACGGCCCGACGTCATGGCACTCTCCTTCCTTTCTACGACCACATACCCTGCGGTCAAAACCATGGCCAAGCGACTAAAGTTAGCCGCACCGAAAATTCCGATCATCGTGGGTGGAACGTTTGCCACCATGAATTCGGACCACATCCTGAGGGACTGCCCTGACATAGACTGCGTAGGGGTCGGAGAGGGCGAAGAGCTGCTGCCGGATTACTTGAATAACCTTGATGATCCCAGCGCCGTAGCGGGCCTGGTCTGGCGCCACGCCGGCGATATCGTCAGGAACACCCCGCGTCCACTGCTCCAGGATCTGAATCAGTTTCCTTACCCCGACCGGACCAGCCTGCCCATCGACTACATCGAGTCCCTGCCCCTGGACGTCCCCGCGGTCCTCTCTCTGGATAAATTCTGCACCATCCAGACTTCGCGGGGTTGCCCCTATTCCTGCATCTACTGCGATATTCCGTCCTTGTCGCAAGGCAAATGGCGCTATCGTTCCGCGGAGCATGTCTTGGGGGAAATGCAGCAACTGAACGATCTAGGCTATCGCTCGATTTACCTGACCGACGATCACTTTCTCCTTAACCGCAATCGTATCGGCATGATTTGCCGCGGCATCATTGAACGCAAACTAGAGTTCCGCTGGGGCTGCGAAGGCCGGGTGGATGCGGTGGCGGTGGATCAACTGTCGCTGATGAAAAAGGCCCACTGCAATTTCCTGGCCTTTGGGGTGGAGGCAGGGACCCAAAAGGTCCTGGACCGGCTGCACAAGAGGCAGACCCTGAAACAGGTGGAGCATGCAGTCAGTGAAGCGAAGCGCCATGGCATCCAACGGGTGCACGGGTTTTTTGTCATTGGCTCTCCCGGCGAGACCGAGGCGGACATCATGGCCAGCTTCCGCTTTGCCGCCCGGCTGAAGCTGGACACCTTCGGCTTCAATCGCTTATGCGCCTACCGGGGCACCCCTTTATGGCAGGAGTATATCGACCGCGGGATCATTGACGAGGGACGAGATTGGCACAAATGGTTCAAGTGCTCGGACATCGACTGCACCGCCCTGTCCGGCGCGGTGGTGAACCGAGTCCGCATGAAAGGCTACGCCTTGCTGTTTGCCCGGCGGATTTTCTGGCGCCCCATTAGCACCTACAAGCTCCTGCGCCTTTTCGGCAGACATATGAAGTGGTCCGATATCTTCAAATTGCTCTGGAGCCCTTTCCGACGGCGGACTTTGAGCCGGAAGCCTGATCTCCCGGCCAGGATGATTGATTTAGGACTCGAAGAGCCCGAAAGGGGCGCCGCCTCCATCACGTGAACCGAACTGTCCTGTCGTTGGCAGAAACTGGCTTGGACGGCAGGCGCTTTAACTCCCACCCATGTTGATGCAGATGGTGGCTGCAAAAAAAGGCCAGGGTAAGCCTGGCCTTAATCATTTAACCTAATTGGCGCGCCCAGAGGGATTCGAACCCCCGACACATGGATTCGTAGTCCATTGCTCTGTCCAGCTGAGCTATGGGCGCGCTTATAGAAACTTCCCTGAATTTATAACAAAATGAAGGCCCCAAGGCAACTCCCCAGAGGCGCAGGGCACCGCCGGTCCCTTTATTCAACCTAGCGGTTGCCGGGCCTGCCCGGGCATGGTAAATTCCCCTGACCCATCAACCGTGCCCAGGAGGTCTTATGCCCGAGGCGCCCAAAGAGACCTGGATTCAGTGGGTGGCCCTGACCACCACGGTGCTGGCCGTGTGCGCCGCCATCAGCTCGCTCAAGACCTCCAGCTACTCCACCAGGGTGCAGATTTTCACCACCCGGGAGGCCAACCAGTGGGCCTACTACCAGGCCAAGAGCATCAAGGAGCACAGCTTCCGCCTGAACCGGGACGTGCTCACCGGCGTCCGCCTGGAGACCAAGAACCCCGGGGTGCAGAAATACCTGGCCGGCAAAATCAAGGAATATGACGGCGAGATCTCCCGCTATGACAAAGAGAAGGAGCAGATCAAGAAAGAGGCCGAGGACCTCGTCCGGCAGCAGGAGCTCTTAAAGCGCCACAACGGGGCCTTCGCGCTGGCGACCATGCTGCTCCAGATCGCCATCATGTGCTCCGCGGTGGGGGCCCTGGTGAAAAAGAAAATCCTGTGGTATGCGGGCCTGCTCCTGGGGGCATGGGGCGTGGTCTACATGGCGAACGGCTTTTTCCTGTGGTTCTGAGGTAAAGCGTCGGCCAGCCTCAGTGGTGGAAGAAGGGGAGGCGGAAGAGCAGCAGGTAGCCGTTCAGGGAAAGCAAGGCGCCGGCGGCCGCAGCCACCAGGGAGAAGTAAAAGACGGGCCCGGAGTGGGCCAGGATGGCCACGGAAGCCATGACGATGGCGATCTGCAGCAGCACCTCGGCGAAGTCGAAGTAGGGGTCCTTGCCGCGGTAAAGGTCCCGTTCGTGCTCCAGCTTCCTGGCTTCGTGCTCGATGTCCTTTTTCTCGCCCCGGTAGCGCTCTTCTTCTGCCGCCATTTGCCCGAGCAAGGCCTGGTACTGCTGGCGGACCTCGGGCTTCAAGCTCTCCCGTTCCAGGAGGTCCAGCTCGAGGCGCATCTTCTGACCCCGGTAAAAGTGTTCCCGGATGGCCTTGGCCTGGTAAAAGGCCCACTGGTCCGAGGCCTGCTGCTGGGCCAGGAGCATCTCCTTCATGGCGTTGTTGCCGCCCAGGGAGCTGATGGCCAGGATTACCGCGTAAATAGCCGTGGTCAGGGCCACCCGCCGGGTAAAGGGCCGGCCCATTTCCTCTTCCAGTTTCTCCAGTTCGGGCATTTCCACTTCCGCCATGGCCGACCTCGCCTTCACCTGACGTAGAGTTTCAGGTCCACGGCCAGGGCTCCGTCCAGGCCCAGCTCGTGGTCCCATTGGTCGTACACCTTTTTGCCGCCCTGGACGTCCCTTAAGAGTCCGGCCCGGACGAGGGCGTGCTTCACCGTCATCCCGGGGAGAAGCTCCAGGGGCCGGTCGTTGACGTAGACCCGCATCTCAGTCTACTTCCTTGATGCGGCCTGCCGGCGGGGGGGTCACCTTTTTGTGGGCCTTGAAGTAGTCCGCCACCAGGTCCCTGAGCCAGCGGCCGGGGTCGGAGTAGGCCAGCCTGGGGCCGTGGAGGAAGGCCTCCGGGCCGGCGCCCTCCCCGGGAGGTTCCAGGGCCTGGGCAAAAACGGTGTAGCCGTCGCCTCCCGCGGCGACGAAGTCATTGGTGGCCACCACGTACTGGCCGTCGGGATTAAGGGGCCGGCCCCGGACGGTGACGTCTCTGACCCGGGCCCCCGGCGCCGCGGCGGGGCTGTAAGTGAAGGTGAGCCCCGAGACCTGGGGGAAGCGGCCGGAGTTTTCTTCCAGGGCCGAGACGCCGTGCTCCAGGGCTTCCCGGACCTCGCTGCCGCTGAGGCGCACGGCCACCGGGTAGTTGTCAAAGGGCAGGGCGTCATAAAGGTCCTTAAGGCGGACCTTGCCCCGGGGGATGCCGGCCCGGATGCTGCCGCCGTTGATGAGCGCGAGGTCCGCGCCCGCGGCCTCCCTGAGCACGTCGGCCACCAGGTCCCCCAGGTTGGTTTCCCGCTGGCACACGTGGTCACGGTCCAGGTCCACCAGCGTTTCCCCGACGACCCCGCCCAGGGCCGCGTCCACCTCCCGGCCATACCTGGCGACGATCCTTCCGACCCGGCGGTCCGCCAGGCCGGGGGCGGGCTTGACCTCCTGAAGGTAGCCGTTGAACCAGACCACCTTACCGTCTTTGATGAGCAGGTCCAGGACGCCCAGGGCCTTGGCATGGTCCCAGGCCTGGACGATGATGGTGCTGCCCACCGTCACCGGGGAGTCGATTCTGGTGTGGGAATGGCCGCCCACGATAACGTCGATGCCCGGCACCTTCTCGGCCAGGGCCCGGTCCCCTGGCAGGCCCTGGTGGGACAGGACCACAAAGATCTCCGCCTCTCCCCGGAGCTCTTTCAGGTAGCGGCGCACGGTGTCCTCGGGGGACAGGAATTTCAGTCCCGCAACATTGCGGGGATTGGTGGTAATGGGAGTGTCGGGGGTGACCACGCCGATGACGGCCACCCTGACGCGGCCCACGGTTTTCACTACATAGGGCTTGAGGGCCGGGAAACCTTCCACGTTGGCCGCCAGGACCGGAAAGCGGGCCTCGGCGAGGCGCCTCTTCAGGACCTCCTCCCCGAAGTCGAATTCGTGGTTGCCCACCACCATGGCGTCAAACTTCATGGCGTTCATGAGTTCCACCACCCCTTTGCCCCGGGTGAGGTTGGCCCAGTTGTGCCCCTGGAGCATGTCCCCCGCGGCCAAAAGGAGGGTGGGTTTCTCCGGGCGCAGGCGGTCCACATACCCGGCCAGGTAAGCGATGCCGCCCAGGAGCTCGGTCGCCCCGGCGGGGCGGTGGGGTTCGGCAAAGCCGTGGAAATCGTTGACATACAGGATGCGGATGGTGGCCTGCCGCGCCTGGAGGCCGGCCGGGGCCAGGAGGGCCAAGACCAGGGACAGGGCCAGGAAAAGCAGCGAAACCCGTTTCATACCGGCATTTCCCGGGGATTTCCAGGGTCAGCGGTGCGCCAGGCCGCCGGCGGAGAAGGCCGGAACCTCAAAAGGGGAAGGGCCATGGACTTTCGGCCAAGAAGAAGACCAGCCTGGCAGAAAGATAGAGTAACAGAAGGAGGGAGATTAGCAAAGCGGCAAATTTGGCTTTTCTTTGTTCCTGGGGGGACAGCCCTACCCAGATCATGCCCCGCCAGCGGCAATGGCGGCAGCGATAGCCCTTCCAGCCGAGCTGCCTCTGGATTCTTTCCCGCAGCCCCCGGGCATGGCTGCGCCTCAGGGCGGTGGAGTGGCATTGGGGACAAACCAACCGAGCCAACGCAACTCTCCTGGGGGAATAAGTAATCGCTAATAAAAATGTCATTGGCAAAGAAATTTGTCAATGGTCCCGGGCGGAGAGGGTCCTGCGGATTAGCTATGGATTGTCTCCTGAGGAGGCAATTTCCCGTAAAGAAAATGCCCGGCGTGAAAAGACCTTTACGGGCTGAATTTTAATAACGCTGATAAAAAAGTTCTTGACAGGGTAAAAAAAAATTAATTATAAAGCTACGAGCAATTCGTCATATCCTATCATTAAAATAGAAAGGAAGGAAGGTGAACATGCCCAGCGAAGTTTTGAAATTAACCGCGCAGATCGTAATTTCCCATGCCTCCATGACGGAGATGAGCCCCCAAGAATTGATAGAGGAAATTAAAGAAGTTTATAATGCCCTGGCGGTGTTGGAAGGCGGGACGATGCTGGAGGCACCCGCCCCGGCCAAGGGTAAAGAAGCGGCGGTGGTGAAAAAGCCGCCCATCCCCTTGAAGGACATCGTCAAAGAGAAATACGTGGTCTGCCTGGAATGCGGGCAGAAGATGCGCACCTTGAAGGCCCACCTGCGGAAGGCCCACAACCTGCTGCCCAAGGAATATTTTAAGCGTTACGGCCTGGACCGCAAAAAGTATCCCCTGGTGTGCAAGGAATACTCCGAGCAGCGCCGGAAGATGGCCATAGAAAAAGGCCTGGGAGCCTTCCGGCGCAAGGCCCCCAAGGCGTAAAGCCAGGCAACAAGATTTTTCTGCGTTCCCGCATAATCTAGCCGGGCTCTCGCCGGTCTGCCCAGACCAGGCAGGCGAGAGCCCGGAATGCTTTCCTCACTTGGGCTGCGTGGGGTAATTAGCCGCGGCCCATTCTTTCCAACCGCCCCTCAGCACCGACACCCTGGTGAACCCCAGTTCCATGAGCTTGCGTCCCACACGGGAACTTGTGGCCTCGTGGGGTCAAGAGCAATAAAGGACGATGTCCCAGTAATGGGGGTACTTCTTGGCCCAGGAGTCCGCGTCCCCAGGGTCTTCCCGCGCCGCGCACTTGATCTTGCGGTCACTTTCAGCCCAGTCCTCGGGCGCGCGGACGTCGACGACTGTCAAGTTCGGGGAACAAAGACCAGGTTTCAGGTCCTCCTTGGTGATCAAAGGGACTTCCGGGTCCTGGGCGGCCGCGGCGCCCAGGCCCGCGGTGAGGAAGACCAGGGCCGCGACTGCCAGGACCCACCAGGGACGGAACTTGCCTTTGCGCATGTGGCACCTCCAAAATCAGAGAGTTAATTGAAGTCCTGCATTTATTTGCCAAAGTGGCACTTGGGGAAGACACAAGGCTCGCAGGCCAGACAAAAGCCCACTTCCGCCATTTGGGCCAGGTCCAGGCGGGAGATGGCCACTCCTGCACTCCCAGCGCCGGTGGTACATCTCCTCCCATTTCCGGGACTGGCAGCGGCTTTCGGCCCACCACTGGGCAAATTTCTCTTTACGGCTATTTTTCAGGGGGCGGAGAAACCTCCAGGAGGAGAGAAATTGCCTTTTGGTCATGGGGCTAGCCGAGGGCCGGGGTTCTTTTCTAACTTTGTGATTATGTTAAAAAATCTCACTTAAATTAATCATGGCTGCCGGCAAGTCAAGGGAGGATGCAGGGCGACATCCTCTGGCGCATATTGGGGGTGCAAAGTATGCGTGGACGGCGGCGGCTCCCGCCCGGCGATTTGGTAGCCCCCTTTTCTAAGAAAATTCAAGCGAGTGGTAAAGTTAATGGAGAATTCTCTTGACATAAATTCCTTATCTAAATTATTTTTTGTTACCTTGCGCGAAATAGGCGATAATTAAGGTTACTAAAAGGAAGCTGGAGAGGTTTGCCATGACTGCTCTAGAGGCCCAGGGTTTGCCGGACGAGGAGACGCTGAGATTTCTGGACTTGGCGGACATGACATTAACGGCCAGGTCCCTGGGGGAGCTGGCGGATTCGGTGCTGCCGCTCCTGGCCGGGATCATCGGTGTTCCTGCCGCCCTGCTTTACCTGGAAGACCCCCGGCTGCTCACCCACTTCTTTTCCCACACCGGCCTGCAGGCCCATGTGATTCCTTCCCTGGAGGGAGTCTGCGCGGTGCAGTTCCGCCAACCCTCCACGGGGATGCAGTATGTCTCCGTGTCACTGAGTCCCCAGGAGGTGATCAATCTTTCCCTGTTCTCCCTGCAAACCCAAAAGGGAGCCAAGGCCCTGCTGGGCTTGACGTGGCCCCGGAAGGAAACCATAGCCAGCTCGATTTTGGTGGGGAAAGTCCTGTCCCTGCTCAGCCATGCCCTGGACAACTTGCTGGACCGGGCGGACGTGGAGAAGCGCAACCGCTACCTCAACGCCTACATGAGCGTGAGCTCCATGATCGCCCAACCCCTGGACCTGCATGAGCTTCTGGAAACCACGCTGCACTGCTGCAAGAAAGTGGTGGCCGCGGAGGCTGCCTCCATCCTGCTGCTGGATGAGGAAAAAGCCAAGTTCCAGTTTTATATTGTGCGGGGTCCTTCCAAGCCCTTGCTGGAGGCCGCCACTTTTGCAGCAGATAGGGGCATTGCCGGGGCGATCTTGCAAAAGCAGCACTCCGAAGTCATTAACGAGGTTCAGGCCGACCCCCGGTTTTTCGACAAATTCGACTGCGAATCTGGGTTTGTCACCCGGAACATGATTGCCATCCCCCTGACCGCGGGGGAGGAAAAGATCGGGGTGTTGGAAGTTATCAATAAGGCGGGGGCCGAGCCGTTTAATGAAGAGGAGCGTCTGCTGCTGCAGTCCATCGCCGCGGAGATCGCCTTTGCCATCCGCAACGCCAGGATTTTTGATTTCGTGGCGACCCTTTATTGCCAGCAGCGCCAGGGGCGGGCCTCCTGCGAGGGCTGCAAGCGGCCCCTGGGTTCCTGGACTCCTTGTACCGTCTACCGGCGGGGCACCTTGGCCGGCTAAGGGCCGGGTGCCGCAAGTTAATTTTCCCTCCTGAATAACAGGCCAGCGTTGCCCGCCGCCAGTCCCTGACGGCCTAGCTGGGCTCTTCTTTTGCCTTTCTCACCCTTTCGCTCAGGCCCTCCATAATCACATAAAAAACCGGCACAAAGGGGATGGCCAGCATGGTGGAAGCCAGCATGCCCCCAAAGACCACGGCGCCGATGGCCTGCCGGGAGGCGGCGCCCGCGCCGGAGGCCACCAGCAGGGGCACCACTCCCAGGATAAAGGCGAAGGAGGTCATGATGATGGGACGAAACCGCCGGCGGGTGGCTTCCACCGCGGCGTCGGCGATGGACAGGCCTTGCCCGCGCAGGTCCCGGGCGAACTCCACGATGAGGATGGCATTCTTGCTGGCCAGGGCAATCATCAGCACCAGGCCCACCTGGGTGTAGAGGTTGTTGTCAAAGCCCCGGACCAGGAGCATCACGAGCACGCCCACCATGGCCATGGGTACGGTGAGGATCACCGCCGCAGGGTCGAACCAGCTTTCATAGAGGGCGGCCAACACCAGAAAAACCAGGGTGATGGAGAGGGCGTAGATAAAATAGGCCTGTTTCCCTACCCGTTTTTCCTGATAGGCGGTGGCGGTCCAGTCGTAGGCCAGGCCCGCGGGCAGGGTGTTCCCGGCCATCTGTTCCATGATCGTGAGGCCCTGTCCCGAGCTGAATCCCGGCGCCGTGGACCCATAGATGGCCGCGGCGGGATAGAGGTTATAGCGGGTCACCAGTTCCGCGCCCAAAGAATGCCTGACGTCCATGAGGGTGCCCAGGGGCACCATTTGCCCCTGGTTGTTGCGGGCATAGAGGTTTTTCAAGTCATCCGTCGCTAGGCGGTAGCCCTCATCGGCCTGGACATTGACCTGGAACACCTGGTTGAATTTGTTAAAGAGGTTGACGAAGGAAGTGCCGGGATAGGCCTGGAGGGTATTAAACACGGTCTCCATGGGCACGCCCAGGGATTCGGCCTTGGTGCGGTCGATGTCCAGGTAGAGTTGCGGGCTTTGGGCGTTGAAAGTGCTGGTCAGGCGCTGCAAACCCGCCTGCGCCCCGGCGGCGCGGATGATTTCCAGCAGGGCTTTTTGCAACTCCCCCAGGCCCATGGCGCCCCGGTCTTCCACCATCATCTGGAAGCCGCCGGCCTGGCCCAGGCCGCGGATGGAAGGCGGCACCAGGACGCCGATCTCCGCCTCCTGGATGGCGCTAAATTGCCGCCCCAACTCGGCGAGGATGCGGTCCTGGCTCCAGGCGGCGCCCCGCTTTTCCCAATCCTGGTAAACGATAAAGGTGGTGAAGATGTTGGGCAAATTGGCGGCGTCCAGGATGGAAAAGCCGCCGATGGTCACCCAGGCGCGGATGCCCTGGGCCTTTTTCAAGACCTCGGTGACCTTGAGGGCCACCTCCCGCACCCGGGGTTGGGAGGCCCCCGCGGGGAGCCGGGCCACCACCATGGCGTAACCCTGGTCCTCAGTGGGCAAAAATCCGGTGGGATGCATGATGAAGCGCCAGCCCATCAGGGCGATGAAGGCGAAAAAGAGCGCGGCCATGAGTCCGGGGCGGTGCACCATCCAGGCCACCAGGCGGATATAGGCTTCTTCCAGGACCCCATAAACCTTGTTGAAGCCCCGGTAGAACAGGTTTTGTTTGCGCTTCTGGTAGGGGCGCAGCCACAGGGCGCACTGCGCGGGTTTCAGGGTCAGGGCATTGATGGCGCTGATAACTGCGGTGGCGGCAATGACCAGGGCGAATTGGCGGAAAATCTGGCCGGTGATGCCCGGGAGAAAGGCCGCGGGTAAAAATACCGACACCAGGGCCAGGGTGATGCCGAAGATGGGGCCGATGAGTTCTCCCATGGCCTTGGCGGTGGCTTCCTTGGGTGTGAGCCCTTTCTCGATATAGTGGGAGGCGTTTTCCACGATGATGATAGCGTCGTCCACCACGATGCCGATGGCCAGAATCAGGGCGAACAGGGTCATGAGATTGACGCCGAAGCCCAGCATTTTCATGGCCGCAAACGCACCGATGATGGTCACCGGGATGGTGGTGGCCGGCACCAGGGTGGCCCGCCAGTTTTGCAAAAAGACGGTGATGACGATGAGCACCAGGAGGCCGGCTTCGAACAGGGTGCGGTAAACCTCGTTGATGGCCTGGCGCACAAAGATGGTGGTGTCGTAATAGATGCCGTAGGTCAGGCCCGGCGGGAAGTCCTTACTCATCTCCGCGGTGGCCTTTTTCACCAGGTCGCCCACTTCCAGGGCATTGGCGCCGGGGAGGGTAAAGATGAGTATCTGGGCGCTCCTATGGCCGCTGACCCCGGCAAAGTTGCTGTAGCTCTGCTGGCTCAGCTCCACCCGGGCCAGGTCCCGGATGCGCACGATCTGGGCGGTTTCGGCGCGCTGGCTCTTGACGATGATGTCCTCGAACTGCTCCACGTCGGCCAGGCGGCCCAGGGTATTGAGGGTAAACTGGAACACCTGGTTGGAGGGAGACGGCGGCCCGCCCAGTTGGCCCGCGGCCACCTGGACGTTTTGCCCCCTCAGGGCGGCCAGCACGTCCAGGGTGGTGAGGTTATAGTACTGCAGCCGGTTGGGGTCCAGCCAGACCCGCATGCTGTAAGAGCCGGCGCCCCGCACCAGGACCTGGCCGACGCCGGGCAGGCGGGCCATGGGGTTCTGCATGTTGATGACCGCGTAGTTGGAGAGAAAGGTTTCGTCAAAGCGGTCCTCTTGCGAAAAAAGGCTGACCACCAGCAGGAAGTCGGTGGAGACCTTTCTGACGGAGACCCCCTGCTGCTGCACTGCCGTGGGCAGCTGGGCCAGGGCGCTGTTCACCAGGTTCTGCACCAGGGCCACCGAGGTATTGAGGTCGGTGCCCACGTCGAAGGTGACGGTCAAGGTGTAGCTGCCGTCACTGGAACTGGTGGAAGACATGTACAGGGCGTTTTCCACGCCGTTGACGGCCTGTTCGATGGGAATGCCCACCGTGGCGGCCACCACCTCGGCGTTGCCACCGGGGTACCTGGCGGTTACCTGGATGGTGGGCGGCACCACCTGGGGGTATTGCGCCACCGGCAAGATATAGAAACACACCAGGCCGATAATGATGGTGACGATGGCGATGACGTTGGCGAAGATAGGCCGGTCGATGAAGAAACGGGAAATCATGGTTTGGCTTTCTTGGGGGCGGCTTTCTTGGGCGCCGGCGGGGCAGCTTTAGGGGCGGCGGGGGCAGAAGGGGCCTGAGGGGCGGGAGGGGCGAGGTTGTTCTTGCCGGCCGCCGCCTGGGGCTCTTCTTTCTGGGGGCTGACTTCCCTTCCGGGGATGGCCCGGAGCATCCCCTCCACCACCACCCAGTCGGCTTCGGTGAGCCCCTCGTCGATGACGCGCATATTATCCACCTGCTGGCCCGGGGTGACGGCCCGGCGCGCCACCACATTTTTTTCGTTGACCACCAGGACATAATTGCCCAGCTGGTCGAAGGCCAGGGCCACCTGGGAGACCAGGAGGGCGGGGTGGGGGCGGCCCACGGAGGCGCGCACCCGGGCGAAGAGTCCCGGCATGATGGCGCCGTCCGGGTTGGGGAAGATCCCCCGGAGGAGGAGGGTGCCGGTGGTAGGGGTAAGGCTAATGCTGGCGAAGTCCAGGTAACCCCGGTGGGGGTAGCCCTTCTCATTGGCCAGGCCCAAGTTAACCGGCCATTTCCCTTTCTGGGCCGGGCTGGAGGTGGCCTGGATCTCCGCCATGATGCGCAGTAAGTCCTTCTCATTGATGGTGAAGTAGACGTAGATAGGGTCGATCTGGTTGATCTCCGCCAGGACGGTGCTTTCCCCGGAACCCACCAGGTTGCCGGGGTCCCGGAGGCGCCGGTCGATGCGGCCCAGAAAGGGCGCGGTAACCTTGGTGTAGCTCAGGTTCAACTTGGCCAGGTCCCGCTGGGCCTGGGCCGAGATGAGCGCGGCCTTGGCGGAATCCCGTTCATAAAGCCACTGGTCCACGTCGGTTTGGGAGGCGGCCTTTTCCTTCAGCAGGTTGGAATACCTGACATATTCCGTTTGCGCGTGGAACAGGCGGGCTTTCTGGTTGAGGATGTCCGCTTCGGCCTGGCGGAGTTTGGCTTCATAGGTGTCCTGCTGGATGACGAAGAGCAACTGGCCTTTTTTCACCCGGTCGCCGTCGTGGAAGAGCACCTTCTCGAGGTAGCCCTCCACCCGGGCCCGGAGTTGCACGGTATTGATGGCCTGGGTGTTGCCGGTAAATTCCAGGTAGTCGGTGACCTGGCGGGACACGGGCTGGCTGACGGTCACCTTGGGGGGGGGCGGCGGCACATAAGCGGCCTTTTCGCCGCACGCGGCCAGGATTAATATGACCGGCAACAACCCCCACCAGGGGCGGCGGAAACTCACCAGAGGCATGCCTTCTCCTCCCCATGCGCCGCGGTATTTATCAGGCATGGCATCATTCGCCTTGTGGACTCTTCGGGGGCGCGGCAGTGGACGCGGGAGTGAGCAGGCGCCCCCAGTTGGTACGTTTGGCCATTTCCGCCTTCACCGCCTCGGGGATGAAATCCTGCCCTTCCCTAAGCACCCAGCCACCTCCCAGGGCCCGGTAAACGCCCACCAGGTTGGTGGCGATGTCGCCCAGGGTGGAGGCCAGACTGTCCTGTTCACTCAGGAGAGACTGCTGGGCGGTGAGGACGGTGGTGAAATCGGTGATTCCTTCCCGGTATTGCAGGACCGCCAGGTCCAGGGAGCGCCGGGCCGCGTCCACGCTCTCGGCCAGGAGTTGGGCCCGGACCTGGGAGCGCAGAAACCCGGTGAGCGCGTCCTCCACTTCCTGCTGCGCCTTGAGGACCGCGTTTTGATAAGAAATGAGCAGCTCCTGGAAGCGGGCGTCCTGCACCCGCACGTTATTGGTGATGCGCCCGTAGTTGAGGATATTCCATTGGAACGAGGGGCCCACGGTGGCATTGCGGGCCCCCCAGCGGAACATGTCGCCCAGGGCGAAGGTGGCCACGTCACTGGCCTGGAAGCTGAGGGTCCCCAGGAGGGAGAACGCGGGGAAGAGGTCGGCCTTGGCCACGCCGATGGCGGCGCATTGGGCCATGGCCCGGGACTCCGCGGCGCGAATATCCGGCCGCCGGCGCAAGAGGTCCGCCGGGATGCCCACCGCCACCTGGGGCGGCGGCGCGGGAATGTCCGCGGCCCCTGCCAACAAGTCGGTGAGATGGGAGGGGCTCTGGCCCAGGAGGACTGAGAGGGCGTTCTTCCCCTGGCGCAGCTGGATTTCCAGCGCGGGGATGGTGGCCAGGGTGTTGCCCAGGATGGTCTTGGCCTGCTCCACGTCCCGCTGGGAGGTGGTGCCGCCCGTGAATTTGGCCTGGGCTATCTTGAGGCTTTCCTCTTGGGTGACCACATTCTGGCGGGCGATAACCAGGCGCTTTTCCAAGGTGCGGATGAGGATATAGGAGTTGGCCACGTCCCCGGTGAGGCTGACCAGGGCGCTGTCGTAGTCAGCCACGCTGGCCTCCAGGCTGGCGCCGGCGGACTCGATGCCCCGGCGGTACTTGCCCCAGAAGTCCAGCTCCCAGGAGGCTTGCAGGCCCAACTCGGACTGGCGGTAATTCAGGTTGCGGCTGAATGCCGCCTGGGGGGCGCGGTCGCTGATGCGGATTTTTTCCACGGAGCCGAAGGCCTGCTGGGTTTGGGGGAAGAACTCGCCGATGGCGATGCCCAGCTGGGCCCGGGCTTCCAGCACCCGCACCCCGGCAATGCGCAGGGACAGGTTTTGCCGGTAGGCGGTGTCGACGATGCGGTTCAGCGCCGAGTCATTGAAGGCCTGCCACCAGTCCCGGTGTTCCACCGACTCGGTTTTGACCCGCTTATCGCCCACGTCCAGCCAGTTGTCCGTCACCGTGGTGGATGGATGGACGTAATCCGGCCCGACTTTGATGCAGCCCGGGGCCAGGAGGGCGAAGAGCAGGAGGACGCCCCCGAGTCTCCCAGGGCCTTTGGCTTGCGGCATGCTTCCCTGAAGACCTCCCCCAGTGGAGTATTACTGATGCCGCCCCGGAGGCAGGCCATGGCTTTGCGGCCGGGGGGGCAGGAATGTTCATCTGATTAGCAGCATAATATACCCAAAATCATGAGGACATGTAAAAGGTTTTGCGATGGGGGGCAAGATTATGAATTCGCCTGGATCCGGGGGCCGAACCAGAGCGATTATTTGGCCCTCAGAAAATATTCCACCACCGGGACCAACTCTTCCAGGACCTGTTCCCCCTGCTGGTGCTCCACCAGGCACACCAGGATATAGCGGCGCCAGGGCTCGCCCCAGACCAGGATGGAGTCGGAGTGCCAGAGTTGCCACCGGCCGGACTTCCGGTACAGGCGGTTCAGCGGCACTGCCGGTTCCAGGACCTTGACGAACTTGTCGTGGAGGTCCGGAAACGCCAAAATTTTGAGCATCTGCTGTGAGCGTAGGGGGTTGATGAGCCGACCGTAAGCCAGCAGGTAATAGAACCGGCAGACCTGGCGGGCCGTGGCCGCGTGGAGCAGCCCCTGAAGAGGTTCGGGGTCACGCGGGCCGCCGGGCGCGTAGCCGCTTCCCAGCCAGAGGCCGCCGCCCTTTTCCACCTCGTAGAAGCGGTAGCGGGGATGGATGAGGAGCGCCTCAATTTTTTCCAGGCCGATGCGGGCCACCATGCGGCTGGCGGCGGCATTGTCCGAGCGGCGGACCATCTCGATGAGGTCGGCCTGGACCTGGGGGCTGTCTCTCAGGCTCCCGTTTTCGAAGCCCTGAAAAGCAGCCAGGAGGATGGCGAGCTTGGGCAGGCTGGCCGCACCCATCATGGTGTCGCCGTTCACCTGGGCAAAGCGCGGCGCCTCAGGGTCCGCCAGGTGGACCAGGGCCACCGCCATTTTCCCTTCCTTAACCAGGGATCGCCAGAGTTGGTTCCGTCTCAGGGCCCGGTCCAGTTCCGCCTGCAACCCCCGGTCCCCTATTTGAGACAGGGGCCGCCATTGGGGGCCCGGGAGGGTCAGCGGGAGGGGCGGCGCAGATTCTGCCCTGCCAGGGGCGGGACCCAAGGCGAAAACCGCCAGCGCGCCCAACCAGGCGGCAGCCAGAAATTTCAGGCAATTCCCTCCGGCCACCTGGGCTAGTCCCCTGTCTTTCTGGCCGCGAACAGCAGGTTGGAGGTGCCGACCCGGTAACGGTAGCCGATGCCAAAGGGAAGGGGATAAACGTCTTTCCCGCTTTTATAGGCCGCGGCCAGGTCCGGCTGGTAGCGGTTTTTAAAGAGCCTAAAGGGAGCGGTGTAGGTGCCGTAAAATCTGAGGTTCCAGACCGCGGGGTCGAAGTCCTTCAGGGGGATGCCCGAATCGTCCTGGAGCACGTAGCGGCTCCGGTTGAGGATGAACTGCCTGATGTCGGCACTGTAACGGCTGAACAGCAGGTAAGAGGCGGATTTGGTGAAAGCGGTCAGAGGCCCGAAGCCTTTCAGGAAAGAGGCGAACTGCGGGTTGCGCCCAAAGGAATTATTTTGGAGATTCAGTTGAAAGTAATAGAGGGTCTGTTTTTCCGCGGCGCCCGCGCCTGCGAAGACGATGCGCAGCCCCGGGACCCCGGGGCCGGGATTTCTTTCACCGGTGGCCGGCTGCTCTTCAATGGCGCCATCCGGTTTCATGAGCCAATAGCGGACGTCCAGGACCCGGGCGTGTTCCCGGGCCAGAAAAAACAACAGCAGCGGCAGCACGCCCTTAAGCTGTGTTTGGCCGATCTGGGTGGCCATTCTGGCGGTGGCGAAATAGTCAATAGAGAGATACACGGAAAGGGAACGTTGCAGGCTGGCGAAGAAATCCTGCAGGTCCAGGGCGGCAAAATCCGGCAGGGCTCCCACCGGTTCCAGGGCCACCAGGAGGTAAGTGTGCGCCCGGGGAAAGAGAGTATAGATATTGATGAAATCCGGGCCGCTGAAGGGATAAAACACCGTGGAGGTGCCGGCACTGCCCAGTTCCCGGGAGGCCCACTCCCTCATGGGCGCCAGTTGCCTCTGGTCGAACTTTTCCCAACTCTGGTTCATGGACGCGGCAAACTTGACCCAGGCCGGTTTTTTTTCGTAATCAGCCAGGGAGCTGCCCGGAGTGCTCAGGCCGGCGATGAAGCGGGCGCAGTCATCATATTTCGGGCCGGGGCTCTCACCTTTTTCAGCTTGTGGAACATCGCCGGCGCCCAGGCCGCCGGCCGGCTCCGAGTCGGCCCCGGGGGAAGGAAGGGGTCCCAGAAACACGAGCAATAGAAGCGTGAGGCTGCAAAAGAGGAGCGTCTTCCGGGCCGCCATTTTCTTCCTTCCCCTCCATGGAGATTTCCGAACCCGCCGCGGCCGTCAGCTTGAACAAGAGAAGCCCCGCGGCCACTAGGGATTAAAAGACAATGGCAGAAACCGGAGCGCCATGGCCGGCAATCCGCGGCGAGCTGCGGGCGAAAGGAAAAAAAACCAGTGGTGCCGGAGGCGAGACTCGAACTCGCACAGGCCGAAGCCCGGGGGATTTTGAGTCCCCTGCGTCTACCAATTCCACCACTCCGGCAGCTTTTTTATTTTAGCTTTCCGGCCGGGCTCCTGACAAGCCCTTAAATTGCGGTGTTATTGCAGGTGAACCGCAGACCCCCCGGTTGCAGGGGAAGGCAGTACTCGTGTAGGGGGGTGATTCATCACGCCCGCTTTTGGGGCGCAATAAATTGCGCCCCTACAAAAACACAGCCTGGCACAGGCTGGAAAGCCTGCGCCACCAGAGAGTAGATGAGGCAGGGAAGCGGTGGCGGCCAGGGACGGCAGGGGCGGCTTTGGACAGCCGGGGGCGGCTATCCCACATTGGGGTGAGCCGGGCAAGAAAAAGGGGAGCCTCAGGCTCCCCTAAGCGCGACCCGGCCTGGTCGGCGGGCTGGGGTCAGCCCAGCCGGCGCCGGTTGTGTCTAAGGCGGTAGATGTCGCGGCTGCTCTGGTTCAGGAGTTGGTGCAGGCCGAACCTCTCTGCCCGGGTGAGGCGGCCGTCGGCCTTCGCCGCGGCCTCGGCCATCCTGATACGAACCTGCTGCCGCTGCAGGAAGTCGAATTCCCGGGGCGCGAGCTGACCGGAGGCCACACCCTGGTCAAGGCGCCGCTGCTGGCTCCACTCCCGCCGCTTGATGCCGGGGTCGCCGGTGTTGGCCCGGGCCGGCAGGGAGGCCAGGAACAGGCAGACCAGGACCAGGCCGGCCAGGATGGCTTGGGTCAGCAGCGTCATGGCGAAAACCTCCTTCAAGCAAAATGAGCGGCTTCAGAGCCCTGGGTTTCTTTACTGGGGCTGGGAAGGCCGGTAAACCGGGACCTCCCGGGGACCCTTGCCCGGGCCGATGGGCCCCGGGGTCCCCGGCCCTTTCTTGACGCTGCGGGCTTCCCGGAGGATCTGCATCTTGTACATGATGTAGCGAGCCTGTTGCACCGGGGTGAGGACGGCCATCTCCTCCTCGTGCTGGCGCTGCTGCAAGTCGCGGCTCTCCTGCACCCGTTTGTTCATATTGGCCAGGATGACCCGCACCTCCGCCTCCGGGGGGTTGGGATTGGTCATCATCTGCTGGAGCCGCTGCATGTCGGCCATGGCCCCCTGGTTCACCTGACCCTTGAGGGTACGATAACGCTGCTCAATTTGCAGCAGCCGTTCCACTGTGGCCTGGTCCACGCCCAGGGCCGGCCCCAGTTGGCTGCGCTTGATTTCCTGGAGCTGCTCCTGGAAAGGGGCGCCGTACTGGCTCGGAGGGCCGCTGCTGTACTGGCCCTGGGGAGGGCTGCCGAACTGGCCCGGTGGAGGGCCGCCGAACTGGCCCTGCGGTTGGGCCAGGGCTACGGCCGCCCACCCGGCCAGAATCAGGCCCAGGATACCGAGGAGGGCAACGTAACGCATGATCCGTCCTTCTCCTGTGAACGAAGTTTTTTCAGTAAAGCCTCCCGCTCCTTCTCCGTGAGCTGAGCCAGAACCGGGTCCAGGTCCAGGGTGGTGAGGTCCTCGTCCATTTCCGCGGCGCCGGCGCCTTCGTCCATGGTCACCAGGGCGTAGGATTCCTCCACCTGCTCGTCCAGGGGGACGGGGAGGGTTTGAGTAGGTGCCTGGGTCATCTGGGGCTGCTGGATGAGCACCGGCCGCTCGGCCGCGGTGAAGTGCATAATGGCCCACAGGAGCAGGACGGCCAGGGCCGGGGCTCCCAGGTAAAGAGGTATCCTGAATTGCCACTTGGGGGCCGGGGCCGGGCTGGTTTCGGCCTCGTGGGCCGTCTGCACCAGCTTCAGGTGCATCTCCCGGTTGAACTGGGCCCAGAATTCGGGGCCCGGGTCTTCCACGGGCGCGGCTTTCAGGGCCTGCACCACCTGGGCCAGGGCCTCCAGCTCCTGCTGGCACTGGGGGCAGGTCTCCAGGTGGGCCTTGATCAGGCGCGACCAGAAACCCGTCAGCTCACCGTCGAGGTATTCGGGCAACCGCCGCTGGAGCAGTACGCACCGCCATTTCATAGTCGTTCTCACCCTTCAAATATTTCTTCAAGGTTTTCAAAGCCTGGCAGTAATTGACCCGGGCGGCGCCGGCGGTGCCGCCCAGGACCTGGCTGATCTCCTCATAGGAGAGACCCTGCTCCACCTTCAAGGTAATCACCGCCCGCTGTTTGGCGGGCAGGCGGGCCAGGGCCGCGTAAAGGCGCCGACGTTCTTCCTGGGTTACCAGGTCCCGCTCCGGGGACTCATCTGCCGTCAGGGTCACTTCGTCCGCATCCACCATGTCGCCGAATTTTCTCCGGTTCTTTAAATAGCTGTAACATTGGTTAATAGCTATGCGGAAGAGCCAGGTCCGGAACTGCGCTTGCTGGCGGAAGCTCCGGATATGTACAAAGGCCTGGAGAAAGGCCTGCTGGGTCAAGTCCCGGGCTTCTTCCGCATCCGACACCAGGCGGCAGGCCAGCCCATATACTTCCCGCTGGTATTTGCGCACCAGTTCTTCGAACGCCGGAAGCTCTCCATCTTGGGCCCGGGCCACGAGCTGGTAGTCAGTCATTGGGCTGTCGTTGCCGGCTTTCACTAATTAGACCCTGAAGTTGCCGGAAATGTTAAGCAGGGGGCTTGCAGCTGAAGGGCAGGCGAGCCTTTCCTGCGGTTCCTATCATTATCACCCAGGACGCCCGGGTCCTCAAGTCATTTCCAGGGCCGGGGGGCGCCCCCTCAATCTTCCTGGCGCCGCTCCCGCCAGCCCACGGCCCCGGGGATGGTGACCACCAGAAGGCCCAGGCAGACGACCCCGGGCCAGCCCGCCAGGGAGTAAGCCTGGCCGCTCAGGGTGATGCCCGCGGCCCCGCCCAGGTAATAGGCCAGGACGTAGATGGAGTTGGCCCGGCCCCGGCCGGCGGTGAGCTTGCGGTTGAGGGAGCCCGCGGCTGCCGCGTGCATGGCGAAGTGGCCGGTGCAGACCAGGGCCAAGGCCACCACCACCGTGGGCCATCTGGGTACCAGGCTGGTGGCCAGGGCCAGGGCCAGGATCGCGGCCCCTAGGATGATGGTGGCGCCGTTGCCCAGGCGGTTGCTGAGGCGGCCGGAAAGGGGACCGGTAAAGATGCCCAGCAGGTAAGACAGGTAGAGCAGGGTGATGACCTGGGTGGAAGCGCTGAAGGGCGGCTGGGACAGATAGAAGGGCAGGTAATTGAAGATGGAGGAAAAGACGAAAAAACCCCCGAAGGGCACCAGGAAAAGGCGGCGCAGCTCCGGCTGGGAGAGGATGTCCCGGAAGCTCCCGGTCTCCGCCGCGGCCCCGGAGGGGCGGTCCTCAGGAGGCAGCCACCGCAGCGCGGCCAGGCTTACGGCCACCAGGAAGAGGGAAGCGGTGACAAAGGCATAGCGCCAGTGCAGGGGGGGGTGGATCCAGCCTCCCAGGAGGCGGCCGGAGAGGCCCCCGGCCACGGTGGCGGATACATAAGAGCCCATAACCACGTTCAGCCTCTCGAGGGGCAGGGTGCGGGAGAGGTACGCGGCCAGGCAGGTGGTGAGCGCGGGGATGAACAGCCCCTGGAGAAAGCGGGCGGCCACCAGGAGTTTAAGGCTGCCGGTGGCGGCGCAAAAAAAGCCGCAGGCGCCTACCACCGTGCCGCCCAGGAGGATGAGGAGGCGCACCGGGTAGCGGTCGGCCAGCATGCCGAAGGGGAGATTGGCCAGGGCAATGCCCAGGATCACCCCGGACACGGTCAGGGAGGCTACCGATGGGGTCACCCCGAATTCCTGCTGCAAGACGGGCAGGACCGGCTGGGTGATGTATACCGTGGCAAAGGCCGCGGCCACCAAAGCGAAGACCAGGGCCTGCAGCCTCATGAAGCCGGAGTCTTCTCCCGGGAGTGCCAGGGTGGAAAGAGGCGCCATCAAGAAGGGGAGGCCCCGGTCGGGGCGGCGCCCACCAGTTGCCGGATGAGCTCGTAAATCTCGGGGGACACGGAGGTGAAGCGCACCACGGCTTCCCGGGGGCCCTCGTCCAGGGGCTTGACCGCGGCCACCTTGCCGTAGATCTTACCGGGCAGTTCGGCGTCGGCCTCATCCACCAGGTGCAGGCGCACGTCCTCCCACTGCAGGACCTCACCCGGACACACCAGGGTGGCTGCGGTTTCGGAGAGGTGCGTGATCCAGGCTTCCTCCCCGGGTCCGGTGACCACCTTTTTGCTGAGGCGCCAGAGGAGGACTTTTTGCCGCGCCGGCAGGGCCACGAGGGTGTCCTTGCGGTCCTTCAACTGCAGGTGGTAAGGGCCGCTGATGCCCAGCACCTCATAGAGGGTGACGGGGCCGGGGATGCCTTTCATTTCCCCCTGGATGACGTCGCCCACGCTAACGAGGTCCTTGACCAGCTCATAGGTGTTGGGGCCGATGAGGACCTGGCCGCCGATGGCGTAGGACTCGATACGGCTGGTGAGGTTGACGGGGGAGCCCACCACGCTGTACTTGGTGCGCCGCTCGGAGCCGATGTTGCCTACCACCACCTGGCCGGTGTCCACGCCGATGCCCATCTGCAGGTGGGGGAGCCCCTGGGCTTCGTTCAAGTGATTGATTTCGTCCATGGCCGCCTGCATTTGCAGGGCGCAGGCCACGGCCCGCACCGCGTGGTCCTCCTGGGGCTCCGGCGCGCCGAAGAAGGCCAGGATGCCGTCGCCCAGGATTTCGTCGATGACGGCCCGGTATTCCAGGAGAATTTCGATCATCTTGCCCAGGAAGCGGTTGAGGAAGGTGATGACCTGCTGGGGGTGCATGTCCGCGGTGAGGGCGGTGAAGCCCCGGAGGTCGTTGATGAGGAGGGAGACCTCCCGGGTCTCGCCGCCCATCTCCAGGGCGCTTTTATCCTCCAGGAGCTTTCTTACCACCTCCTGGGTGACGTAGCGGCCGAAGGTGTCCCGGATGAAATCCCGTTTCTCAATGTATTCCGTAAGCTGGCGCCCCAACTGGTTGAAGGCTTCGGCCAGGGTGACCACCTCTTTGAGGCCCTTTTCCGGCACGGCCACGGAGAAGTCGCCTTCCCCCACCTGGTGGACGCCGTCCCTGAGGCGCAGGATGGGCCGGGAGATGACCGCGGCGAACCAGAGGCCCGAGAGGCTGCCCATGAGGCACAGGAACACCCCCGCGGCCAGCCCCGCCAGGCGAATGCGGCGGTCGACGCGCCGCACGTGCTGCTCCAGGTCGCCCCGGGCCTGGGCCTTGATTTGCCCTTCGGCTTCCAGGAGCTTCTTCTGGGTGGGCAGGAAAAACTCGTCGATATTGACGATGGCCCCGACGACGAAGGGGGTGCCGGGGACGTGGACCCGGGCGGAATACCGGAGGCGCTCCTTCCCCTCTTTGTCAAAGAAGTTGAAATAGCCGCACACCTGGTCCTCGGTGAAGGAGCGCTTGATCATCTCGGTGGTCTGCGGGTAATCCTGCTCCCAGTCCAGCTGGTTGCGGCCTTCCACCCGGGGGTCGGGGTGGAACAGGATGTAGCCCTGGCGGTCATAGAGGTCGAGGTAGCCCGCGGGGCCCTCCACGGTGTTGAGGGATTGAGTGGCGGTTTGGCGGAGCACCGGGTCCCGGCGCAGGGCGGCGTAGTCCTTGAGGTTTCTCCGGGCCAGGAGGATGGCCAACTCTTTGGCCGCGTCCTCGGCCTTGTCGATGACCACGTATTCCCCTATGCGGGTGAGGACCTGGGTGGTGGCCTGCATCTGCGCCTGGGTGACCTGGTGCACCGACTGCTCGGCCACGCCCATGGCCCGTTCCTTGAGGCCTTTCAAGAAGCGGTCGGCCACGACCCACATTCCCCCCATGAGGAGCAGGATGAGGGCCAGGTAGGAGAGCAGCAGAGAGGTGCGGATACTCAAGGTGCGCAATCTCATGGATTTCTCCCCGAGACTTTTGAGGTGGCAATCCTTGGATTCGGTTGAATTATATAACTTTTCGGCGGGAGTCGGGCAGAAAATGAGTCACACAGGGTGCACCATGCGCACCCTACCAGGCGGGGGAACCCCGCGCCTACGGAAAAATCAAATTACCATGATTTAAGAAAAATGAGCAGGCAAGACGAGGCCGCCAGCGGCTCTCGCCCGGCATCAAGGGTAAAGACGGTCCAGGAGGCGGGGGAAGGGGATGGCCTCCCGCACGTGGTGCAGGCCGCAGAGCCAGGCCACCACCCTTTCCAGCCCCAGGCCGAAGCCGCCGTGGGGGACGCTGCCGTAGCGGCGCAGGTCCAGGTACCACTCGAGAGGCTCCCGGGGCAAATGGTGCTCCTCCAGGCGCTCCAGCAGGGCGTCCAGGTCGGCAATACGCTGGGAGCCGCCCACGATCTCCCCGTAGCCTTCCGGGGCCAGGAGGTCCACGCACAGGGCCAGCCGGGGGTCCTCAGGGTCAGGCTCCATGTAGAAGGCCTTGCACTCCCTGGGGTAGCGGTGCACCAGCAGGGGCTGGGGAAAACTCCGGGAGAGCAGGGTCTCTTCGTCCCCTCCCAGGTCCTCTCCCCAGGGGAGTTCGACTCCTTGGGACTTGAGGGTTTCCAGGGCCCGGGCATAGCTCAGGCGGGGGAAGGGTTGGGCCACCGCGGCCAGGGGCGCGAGGTCCCGCTCCAGCACCTGTAGCTGCGCGGCCTGCTGCTCCAGGACCCGGAGGACCAGGTAGCGCACCAGGTCTTCCGCCAGGCGCATGACGTCCTCCAGTTCGAAGAACGCGGCTTCCGCCTCCGCCATCCAGAATTCGTTCAGGTGGCGCCGGGTCTTGGACTTCTCCGCCCGGAAGGTGGGGCCGAAGCAGTAAACCCTTCCCAAGGCCATAGCCGCGGCCTCCAGGTAAAGCTGGCCGCTCTGGGAGAGGTAGGCCTTGGTCCAGCCCAGGTAGTCGGTCTCAAAGAGGTTGGTGGTGCCTTCGCAGGCGGTGGGAGTGAGGATGGGGGTGTCCACCTGAACGAAGCCCCGCTCGTGGAAGAAGTCGTGGCAGGCGCGGCAGACTTCGTCCCGCACCCGGAGGATGGCCTGCTGCCGGGGGGAGCGCAGCCACAGGTGGCGCCGGTCCAGGAGGAAGGCCACCCCGTGCTCCTTGGGGGCGATGGGGTAATCCTGGGCGAGATGCACCGGCCGGAGCCGGGCGACTTCCAGTTCGTAGCCTCCCGGGGCCCGGGGCTCCGCCTTGACCCGCCCCGTGAGGACCAGGGAGGATTCCAGGGTGAGGCGGTCAAACTGCTCAAAGTCCTCTTCGGGGAGGGCGCCCTTCACCAGCACCCCCTGGACCAGGCCGGTGCCGTCCCGGACCACCAGGAAGCGCACCTTGCCGCTGGAGCGCAGGTGATAGACCCAGCCCCGGACGGTGGCTAACTGGCCCACATGGCGGGGCAGAGAGGCGATGTCCGTGACGGGAGGTTCCGGGGACATGAGGAATACGTTTTCAGTTTTCGGTTTTCAGTTTTCAGTTAAGGAAAATCAAAACGATTCTGAATAGCGGTAGTTATGGTCGTTTTATGCCAAACCCAGAAACCGCAAACCGCAAACCTACAACATGATTTTGATGTGGGCCTTTTCCCGGAGGGTCTTGACCCATTCGCCGAAACGCCGTTCCATGTCCTTCTGGAGCAGCACCCGGCGGATCTCGGGGGCCGCTTCCTCAAAGGAGGGGGGCAGGCCGGACCGGCGCTCCGCCAGTTGGACCAGTTGAAAACCCCCGGGGGTCTGGACGGGGATCAACCCCCCCGGTCTGGTGCGCCCGAGGACTTCCTGAAGTTGGGGTTCCAGGTCGGCCTGGGAGAGAAAGCCCAAGTCCGTTTGAGTGACTGAGAATTTCTCGGCCAGGTTTTTGAAGGAGGTTCCCTTCTCAGCTTCCCGGACAATGGTTTCAGCCTTTTTCTGCAGCTCGTCTTTCTGGCCCTGGGTAGCGCCGGGAGGGAAAGGGATCTTGATCACCCGGAGGTGCACCTGGCCGGCTTCATCCTTGACATGATCGTCGTAGAAACGGCGCACCTCAGCGTCGGTGACGGAGCCTTTGGCGCCCACCGCGGCCTGGAAGAGGCGTTCCGAGGAGAGCTGGTCGCTGATCTGCTGCCGCAGCTGGGCCAGGGACAGGTCAGCCTGGGCCAGGGCCTGGTTCAGGGCGGCGTCGTCCGGAATGCGGTTGCGTTTCTTGAAGGCCTCCAGGGCCTGGTCAATTTCTTTTTGGTTGGGCTCGATGCCCCGCTTCTTGGCTTCGCTGCGGGCCAGTTTCTGGTCGATGAGGCTCTCCAATAGCTGGCGTTTCAGGGCCTGCGCGTCCTGGCTCTTGGCGGAAATGCCGCTTTGCATCATGAACGATTTGGAAGCCTGGTCCAACTCCGACATGGTGATGATCTCGTCGTTGACCACGGCGACGATGCGGTCCACCACCTCCGCGGCCGCGCCGACGGTCAGGAACAGCGGCCCGGCCAGGCACAGGAGCAAGGCCGCCAGCCTTAAAGAAGTTTTCGCCATACCTCACACCTCTGTTTTTGGCTTAACAAATGTCTCCACTTCTTTCAAGCAGTTTTGTAAGCGCGCCAGGGGCGGGCCGGCCTCCGGGAGGCTCACCTTAAGGTGCTGGTCCGGGGTGAGGCGGAAGCGGTCCGGGCGGCTTTTCAGGAGCTGGACGAGGCGCTTCAGGTCCAGCTTCTCCGGGGCCGCGAACTGGAGCACCGCGGCGTGGTCCTGCAGGTCCAGGCGCTTGATGCCCAGCCTTCGCAGCACGTACTTGGTGCGCACCACTTCCAGGAGGTTCAGGCCTTCCGGGGGCAGGGGGCCGAAGCGGTCCAGGAGTTCTTCCTCCAGCTCCCGCACCATCTCCGGGGTCAGGCGTCCGGACAATCTCCGGTAGAGGGCCAGGCGCTGCTGGACGTCGGGTACGTAGTCCTCGGGCAGGTAAGCGGCCAGGGGCAGGCGGAGCTCCGGGTCCGGGCTCAGGTCTTCCGGGGGTTCGCCCTTGAACTCCCGGATAGCCTGCTCCAAGAGCTGGAGGTAAAGCTCGTAGCCCACCTCCGCCAGGTGGCCTGACTGGGCCTGGCCCAGCAGGTTGCCGGCGCCGCGGATTTGCAGGTCGTGGAGGGCGATCTTGAAGCCGCTGCCCAGCTCGGTGAACTCCATGAGGGTCTTGAGGCGCTTCTGGGCCTCGCCGGAGAGGGCCGCCTCGTCCGGGACCAGGAGGTAGGCATAGGCCTGCACCGGCCCCCGGCCCACCCGGCCCCGGAGCTGGTAAAGCTGGGCCAGCCCCATGGCGTGGGCCCGGTTGATGATGATGGTGTTGGCCGCGGGGATGTCCAGGCCGGCCTCGATGATGGCGGTGCAGGCCAGGACGTCCACTTCTCCGTGCCAGAAGTGGAGCATGACCTGCTCCAGCTCCCGCTCCGGCATCTGGCCGTGGGCCATGGCCACCCGGGCTTCGGGCACCAGCTCCTTAAGGAAGCGCACCCAGCGGGGCAGGGTCTGCACCCGGTTGTGGACGAAGAAGACCTGGCCGCCCCGGGCCAGCTCCCGGCGGATGGCCGCCTGAATCACCGCCTTTTCGGGGCGGCAGAGATAGGTGCGGATGGCCCGGCGGTGCTCCGGCGGGGTGTTGATGAGGCTCAGCTCCCGGAGGCCGGTGAGCGACAGCTGTAAGGTCCGGGGAATGGGGGTGGCGGTGAGGGTGAGGACGTCCACGGTGCGCCGCCACTCCTTTAAGCGCTCCTTCTGGCGCACGCCGAAGCGCTGTTCTTCATCGACGATGACCAGGCCCAGGTCCCGGAAGGCCACGTCCGAGGAGAGCAGGCGGTGGGTGCCGATGACGATGTCTATCTTCCCCTGGGCCAGCCCGGCGACGATGCGCTTCTGTTCCGCCGGCGGCTTGAAGCGGGACAGGACCCGGACCTCGAGAGGGAAGGGGGCCAGGCGGGGTTTGAAGGTGTCGTAGTGCTGCTCCGCCAGGACCGTGGTGGGCACCAGCAGGGCCACCTGCTTGCCGTCCATGGCGGCCTTGAACGCGGCCCTGAGGGCCACCTCGGTCTTGCCGTAGCCCACGTCGCCGCAAATCAGGCGGTCCATGGGCTTCTCCGAGGTCATGTCGGCCAGCACCTCCTGGACGGCCTGGAGCTGGTCCGGAGTCTCCTCGTAGGGGAAGGCGACCTCAAACTCCCGAAACGCGGGGTCCGGCGGGGTGAAGTGATGTCCCGGCAGCACCCGGCGGGCCGCATAGAGCTCCACCAACTCCCGGGCGATGGCCTCCACGGCTTTCTTCACCCGCTTCTTGGCGCGCTCCCAGGTTTTGCCCCCCAGGCGCTCGACTCGAGGGGCCACTCCTTCCACGCCCAGGTATTTCTGCACCAGGTTGAGGCGGTCCACCGGCAGGTAGAGGCGGTCGCCCCCTTGGTACTCCAGGTCCAGGAAATCGTTGATTTCCCGGCCCACGGTGAGCTTCACCAGGCCCCGGTAGATGCCGATGCCGTGGTCCAGGTGCACCACGTAGTCGCCTTCGGCCAGGTCGGCTAATGAGGTAAGGTCCGTGGGCGGCGGGGACTCTTTGCGGCGCCGGCCTTCGGCGCGAAAGCCCAGGGCTTCGTCTTCCGTGAGGACGATAAGGCCCTGGGAGAGCAGGCGGAAGCCTCCGGACAGCTCCCCCAGGCAAATATCCACCCGGGGGCCGGGCTCCCAGGAGAGTTGCGACCTTACGGCCGCGTCCAGGCCTTCGTCCGCCAGGAGGCGGGCCAGGCGCTGGGCCCGATGCAGGCTGCGGCTCACCAAGAGGACGGTGAAGCCGCCCCCGCGCCACTCGTTCAGGCGCCGGGCCAAAGCGGGGATGAGGCGGCCGGCCTCGGTCCCCTCCCGAGCCAGCTCCTGGGCCAGGCCCGCGTTGGTCTCCAATTGGAGTTCCAGCCCCTCCCCGGGAGCCTCAGGGGGGCCGTAGGGGAGCACGGGGCAAAGGAGGGTGGGAAAAGCCCGGCGCCGCTCTTCCCAGGGCTGGGAATCCAGCCAGCCCGGGGGCTCCTGGGCGGCCTGGCCTTCGAGGTTCTGGAGTTCCCTCGCCAGGTTCAGGGGGTCCCATTCCACCACCAACGTGTCCTCCGGTAGGAACTCCCAGAGGGTTTGGGGCCGGTCGTAAAATTCCGCCAGGAAGCGCTCGATGCGGGGGAAGTGGCGGCCTTCCTGGACATGGTGCCAGAACTTGGGATCCTGGCGGCGGCGGCGCCGGGCCAGGGCGTGCTCCCGGGCGGCCCCGTCCAGGACGACCTCGCTGGCCGGCAGCACCACCAGGTCTTCGAGATTGCCCTGAGACCGCTGGGTGGCCGGGTCAAAGGGGCGCAGGGACTCCACTTCGTCCCCCCAGAACTCCAGGCGCACCGGCTGGGGATACAGGGGCGGGAAGAGGTCGATGACCCCGCCCCGGACACTGAACTCGCCCCGCTCCTCCACCACCGGCCGGCGCTCATAGCCGCCCTCCAGCAGGCGTTGCAGGAAGTCTTCCCGTACCATGGCCTCTCCGGGGACCACGTAGGCCAGGACCTCCCGGACGCGGCTGGCGGGGGGCAGCATCTGGCGCAGGGCCACCCCGGGGGCCACCACCAGGCAGGGCTGGCGCCGGGTCAGGAGCAGGTAAGCCGCGGCCAGGCGGGCGGAGCTCACCTCCGCGTCAAAGCTCAGCTCCTTAAAGGGCAGGACCTCGTGGGCGGGGAACAGGAAGACGCGGGACTCCAGCCCGCCCCCATCGGCGCCTTCACCCAGGAAGAAGGCCAGGTCCCGGGAGAAAGTCTCGTGGACCCCGGAGTTGGGGGTGACTAGCAGCAGGGGCCGGTTCAGGGTGTGAAAAAGGCGGGCCAGCACATAGGCCGCCGCGCCGGGGCTGAGGCCCGGGAGAGAAATCTGGCCGTGTCGGGAAAGGGACGAGGAAAGATCCTGCCAGCCGGATGGTGCTGCGAAGTTGGACGTCATTTGATTAAATTTATCCCGAAGTGCCCTAGTTTTCAAGGTGTGGCCGGACGGCCTGTGGCGCCAGGGTTTGGCATTGTCCTTGCATTTTTTAAAAAGAAAATTTGCGTAATTTCGGACGAATGGCAAAAAATTTTGCCAGAATTGCGCCTGGTAGCGTCACCATTATGCCAATAAGCATAGCTCGTGTCCAAGTTCCTGGACAGGGCTTCGGGGCCGGAGGCGCAATTAACGTTCACAATTATAAACACGCTTAACTCTCGGGAGTGGCAAACCGATAAATGAGGAGGGCAGGGAAAATACCATTGCTGATCCTCACTCGCAAGGTAGGCGAGAGCCTGATCATCGGGGACCAGGTGCGGGTCCAGGTCCTGGGCCTGAAGGGCAGACAGGTACGGCTGGGCATCGAGGCCCCGGAGGACGTGGTGGTCCTGCGGGAAGAGGTGCAGCAGCGCCTGGCCCGGGAAAATCTCCAGGCTGCGGTCCTGGAGATGGCTGACCTGGAGGTCCTGGTGCGGGCGCTCCGGGAGGCCGCGAAACCAGGCGGCGTCCCCCTGTTCCGGTTCCCCGCGCCGGGGGAGGAGGCCACCCAGCTGGTGGCGAGCAAGCATCTGGGGCAGGTTCTGGTGGGGGAGGGGCAGGTTTTCACCTGCAGCCCCGGGCTGGCGGGATTGCCCCAGTTGGGGCGGGTAGCCCTGCTGGAACACCCCCGGGTGGCGCCCTTCCTGTGGCTGCAATCCCTGGAGAACCCGGCCCTGGCCCTGGCGGCCGCGGAGCCTGAGAGGATAGGGGCTGATTTGCCGGCCCCCAGGCCCCTGCCCGGGGAAAGCCCGGCGGACCTCATGGTCCTGGTGCTCCTGACTGCGCCCCCAGGCCGGCCTCATGAAGCCGCGGCCAACCTGGGCGCGCCCCTGGTCCTCAACCGCAAAAGCCGCACAGCGCGGCAGGCGGTCCTGGAGAACTCCCTGCATGCCCGGAAACACCTGGTTTTGCCACCGTGAAAAGGCTTCCCCGTTACGCGTGGGCGGGGAGACCCCGCCCCTACGGAAAAAAGGGCGGGCCCGAAGACCCGCCCTGGCTTTTTTCTGGTGGCTAAGCGACGCTACATGGGCTTGGTTTCCAGAGTGGACTCCTCTCCCAGGGCCTTCCAGGGGGAAGGGCCGGACTCGAGGGAGCCCGTTTCGTAGCCGAAGAGGTCCTTCACCAGGGCGTTGCCCTTCTTGTAGAGGACCCGGAGGGGGATGTCCGCGGGGCAGTTCTCTTCGCACAGGCCGCAGTCGATGCAGCGCCCGGCCATGTGAATGGCCCGGACCAGCTGGAAAATGGCGTCCGGGGGCACACTGCCGGTGCTCATGAGCTCCTGGTGCTCGAGGGCGCACTCCTTGCAGAAACACATGGGGCAGACGTCCCGGCAGCCGTAGCACTTGATGCACTTCTCAAACGCAGCCAACCACTCCTTAAAGGCCTCGTCCTCGCCCAGGGCGTCGATGCGGTCCACCCGCAGGCTCCGGGTGACGGGCTGGCATTTCTCACCGTAGTCGATGACCGTGGGCCAGGGTCCGGGGCACTCGCAGTAGTCGGCCTGGGCCTGGGAGCAGGCCACGCCCACCAGGACCACCTTTTCGGGATTTAGCTGGCCCCACTTGTAGAGCTCATTCAAGCCCCGTTCGTCGCAGCCCCTGACCTGGATGGCAAAGACGGCCTCGGGGTCAGCCGCGGCCACCTGCTGCAGCAGTTTGTCCAGGGGGTAGCGGGCATCGTCCGGGGCGACGATGGCCCGGTCCACTTCCTCCAGGCGGGCCTTGGTGAAAAAGTGGGGCAGGGGGTGGCTGTCCTTGAGGATGTACCCCACATAGCCCGCGACTTTACCTTCTTTCAGCAAGTTCCGGACCTTTTGCCGTAATTTTTCCATAGTTCTGACCCTTATTGATTAAGCTGCCCAGGCCGCCTGTTTCAGGCGGGAGGGGCCCAGGCCCTTGATCTTGTCGGTGAACTTGCGCACCGTGTCCGCGAACTTGGGGCCTTCCGCGGCGGAGATCCACTCGAGATGGAGCCGCCCGGGGTCGAAGCCGGTGAACTTGAGCAGGTCCTGGAGGAAGCGCATGCGCTTGATGGTCATGTAATTGCCCCGGAGGTAGTGGCAGTCGCCGATATGGCAGCCGCCGATGAGGACGCCGTCCGCGCCCTTCTGGAAGGCGCGCAGCACGTGGTGAGGCGAGACCGTGCCGGAGCACATGACCCGGATGACCCGGAGGTTGGGGGGATACTGGAGGCGGCTCACGCCCGCCAGGTCGGCCCCGGCATAGGTGCACCAGTTGCAGAAAAAGCCGATGATCTTGGGTTCGAATTCTTTGTCCGCCATTTTTTGACCTTTTTTTCTTATGTCTCTCGCTAAGGCGCAAAGGATGCCAGGGTTAGCCCGCGGCCTCCTCCATTTCCTCCAGTTCCGCCAGGGCTTCGTCCACCTGGGTGTAAATCTGCTTGTGGCTGAAGCCGAAGAGGGTGATGCACTCGGAGGGGCAGTTGGCGGCGCAGGTGCCGCAGCCCTTGCACAGGGCCTGGTTGACTTCGCAGACGTCCTCCCGCTCCTTGTAGGAGATGGCCCCGAAGGGGCAGACCCCCACGCAGGCCTGGCACCCGGAACACGCCGCGGCGTCGATGCTGGCCACCACGCCGCCGGCCCGGATGGCATCCTGGGCCAGGATCACCGCGGCCCGGGCCGCCGCGGCCTTGGCCTGGGCGATGGCTTCGTCCATGGGCTTGGGGTAGTGGGCCAGGCCGGCGATGAAGACCCCGTCGGTGGCGAAGTCCACGGGCCGGAGCTTCATGTGGGCCTCGAGGAAGAAGCCGTCGTTGGTCAGGGGCACCTTGAACAACTTGGCCAGCCCTTCCTGTTCCTTGACGATGATGGCCGAGGCCAGGGTCAGGACGTCCGGCCGGAGCGTGACGGGCAGGCCCAGGATGTGGTCCTTCACCGTCACCGTCAGGTTGCCGGCCGCGTCCTGCTCCACCCGGGGCTTGTCGTCCACGTGAAAGCGGATGAAAATGACACCCTTTTCCCGGGCTTCCTTGTAAAGGTTTTCCCGCAGGCCGTAAGTGCGCAGGTCCCGGTACAGGATGTAGACGTCCATCTCCGGGTTGAGCTTTTTGAGGGCCAGGGCGCTTTCCACCGAGTGGGTACAGCAGACCCGGCTGCAGTAGGGACGCTCCGGCTCCCGGGAGCCCACGCACTGGATGAACGCGGCGCACTTGGCGTCGGCCACCAGGGGGTTCTGTTCCCTGAGGGCCTGGTCCATTTCCAGGGAGAGGAGCACCCTCGGGTTCTCTTTGTAGAGATATTCCGTGGGCTTGAAGGAGTGGCCGCCGATGGCGATGATGGCCGCGCCGTGCTCCACCTGGGTCTCCCGGCCTTCGGAGGCCACGATGGTAACAAAGTTCCCCACGAACCCCTGGACGTCTTTGACCTGGCTTTTGAGGTGCACGTCGATGAGGGGGTGGTTGGTGACCCTCTGCACCAGATCATCCAGGTAAGGTTGCACCGCTTCGCCTCTCCAGGTGTGGTTGATCTTTCGGGCGTGGCCTCCCAGGAAATCCTTTTTCTCCACCAGAGCCACCTGGTAGCCCTGGCCGGCCAGCCCCAGGGCGGCCTCCATGCCCGCCACGCCGCCGCCGACGACCAGGCCGGCCTTGGTGACGGGCAGGTCAAATTCCTGCAAGGGTGGCTGCAAGGCCACCGCGGCCACGGCCATGCGCACCTGGTCCTTGGCCCGCCGGGTGGCGGCCTCGGGGACGTTCTGGTGCACCCAGGAACCCTGGTCCCGGATATTGGCCATCTGGAAGAGGTACTTGTTCAGGCCCGCTTCCTTGATGGTCTCCTGGAAGGTGGGTTCATGGGTGCGGGGCGTGCAGGACGCCACCACCACGCGGTTGAGGTGATGCTCCCGGATGCGTTCCTTGATGAGTTCCTGGGTGTCCTGGGAGCAGGCGAAGAGGCTGTTTTCCACGAACTCCACATAAGGCAGGGTCTTGGCGTAATCCCTGACCGCCTCCACGTCCACGACGCTGGCGATATTGATGCCGCAGTGGCACACAAAGACGCCGATGCGGGGGACCTCCTGGGAGACATCCCGCTCCTCGAAGACCGGCTTTTTCCGGGCCAGGGAGAAGCGGGCGGGGGAGAGCAGTTCACTGGCTGCGGCCGCGGCGGCGGAGGCCTCCATGACCGACTGGGGGATGTCCTTGGGGCTCTGGAAGGCGCCGCAGACGTAAATGCCCGGCCGGGTGGTGGACACCGGCGTAAAGGAGGAGGTCTCGGCAAACCGGTTGTCGTTGACCTCCACCCCGAGGGTCTGGCCCAGCGCCACCACTTCGGGCGCAATTTCAAAGCCGTTGGAGAGGACCAGCAGGTCAAAGACTTCGGTTTTCAAGGCGCCGGTTTCATCAATGTAACGGATGGCCACGTCGTCGGTGCCCGGTACCGGGTCCACGGTGTGCACCCGGGAGCGGATGAAGCGCACGCCGAATTCGTCCCGGGCCCGCCAGTAATATTTCTCGAATTCCTTGCCGTGGGTGCGGATATCCATGAAGAAGATGGCGGCGTCCAGGGGCTCGTGGCTGTGCTCCTTGGCGATGATGGCTTCCTTAATGGCGTACATGCAGCACACCGCGGAGCAGTAACTGTTGTCGCAGTGGTTCAGGTCACGGGAGCCCACGCACTGGAGCCAGGCGATGCTGGCGGGCTCTTTGTGGTCCGAAGGCCGGACCAGGTGGCCGGAGAAGGGCCCGGCTGCGGCCAGGATGCGCTCAAACTCCAGGCCGGTGACGACATTGGGCAGGCTGGCGTAATGGTAGGCGCCGTAGCGGGTGGGGTCGTAGGGCCGGAAGCCGGGGGCCAGGATGACCGCGCCCACCTGGACCTCCTTATCCACGTCCAACTGGGAGAAATCTACCGCGCCGGTGGGACAGAACTTCTCGCAGGCCTTGCACTTGCCGCCCTTTTGAAAATAGAGACAGACGCTCTTATCAATGGCATACTTGGGCGGCACCGCCTGGGCATAATCCAGGTAAGCGGCCTTGCGCCGGGCCAGGCCCAGGTTGTATTCGTCGGGCACTTTCTTGGGGCATTTCTCGGCGCAGAGCCCGCAAGCGATGCATTTGGCCATGTCGATGTAGCGGGCCTGCTGCCTGACCTTGACGGAGAAATTGCCCGGCTCGCCGCTGATACCCAGGACCTGTGCCGGAGCCAGGATGTCGATGTTAATGTGCCGGCCGACCTCGACCAGCTTGGGCGAGATAATTCACATGGCACAGTCATTGGTGGGGAAAGTCTTGTCCAGCTGCGACATGACCCCGCCAATGGCTGGTTTGGCCTCCAACATGTAGACAAAGAAGCCGGCGTTGGCCAGGTCCAAGGCGGCCTGCATCCCGGCGATGCCCCCGCCCACCACCATGACCGCGCCCACCGTTGCGGTCCCCTGCTTGTCAGCGCTCATAAGTATTCACCTATAATTTACTTGGTCTATACAATGATTTTGTCAAATTTTGTGACAAAATCAACAAAAATAGCCGGAAGAATTCCCTACGAGGCCTTGGGATTAAGATTGTTTTATAGACCGAAGGGCTTTCTGGCGTCAAGAAAAATTCGGATTTTCTAAACACCTGACGGCCCCGGCGGGGTCGCGGAGGGAGCGCCACTTTCCCCGGGAACTTGGGAGTTCAAGCTAACCGGCTGGCATAACTAAAAATTTTGGTGGGTACAGCGGGTCCAGCTCCGTCCCTTCCCTGGGTACAGACTGGGACTTCGTTTGGCAGAAACGATTTTTTAACAGCTTTAAATAATTAGTTGACTTTCCCGTGGGCAGGCATATATTATGCGCAGGAAGGGAGTTTGCGGCTTTTTCTAAATTACTCCTTTGGGGGGGGAAAGCCGGGTACTAACAATTAGCCGAGAGGAGGAAGGAGAGTATGAGGTCAAAACTGGTGGTTGGGTTGGTGGTAGCTCTGGCGGCGGTGTTCCTCATTACTGGCCTCGCCGTGGCTCAACAGAAACCTGGTGCGGGCGGCGCCAAACTGCTTTGCGTTTCCAAGAAGGAGCTCAAGGGGGAAGAGACGGTGGCTTCATGTCTGGCCAAGGGTGAACGGTTCGCCATCGTCGACCCTTACGGCATCGTGCACATCTTGACCCCGGAAGAAGTGGAGCTGACCAAGGCTTTCAATCCCAAGGCCTTCGAGTCCCGGGCTTTTGGGATGAAATACTCCAAAGAAGCTCCGGCGCTGCCGCCACTGCCCGTTTCTCCGGAACAGCAGTAAGCCCTGTCCTTATCGGTGGCAGGTGGGCAGCCCGCCGGGCGACCGCCTGCATAACTTCAAGGTTTTTGAGCCCTCAAAGCCGGCTTTGGGGGCTTTTTTATTAAAAAAATGGGGCACGTATGCTGGAAATTGAAGACCTCTGGGTGAGCATCGACGAGCGGGAAATCTTGAAGGGCATCAACCTCAGGGTCCCCCTGGGGGAGACCCACATCCTGTTCGGCAAGAACGGCTCGGGGAAGTCCACCCTGCTCATGGCCGTCATGGGTTTTAGCCGCTACCAGGTCACCCAGGGGGTGATCCGCTTCCTGGGGCAGGACATCACCCGGCTGCCCACCTACGAGCGGGCCCGCCTGGGTCTGGGGCTGGCGTTCCAGCGGCCTCCCACCATCCGGGGGGTGAAGACCGGGGACGTGCTGCAGGTCTGCGCCCACGGCAGGGTCTCCCCCCAGGCCCTGGCCGCGGCCTACGACTTCACCCCCTTCCTGGAGCGGGAGATCAACTACGGCTTTTCCGGGGGGGAGATCAAGCGCTCGGAACTTCTGCAACTTCTGGCCCAGGACCCCAAGATGGTGCTCCTGGACGAGCCCGAGTCCGGGGTGGATATGGAGAACCTCCAGGTGGTGGGGGAGATCATCGGCCACCTGCTCCAGAAAGAGCGGCGCCGCCAGCACCGGGAGAAATCCGGGCTCATCATCACCCACACCGGCTTCATCATGGACTACGTCAACGCCGACTTGGGCTACATCATGCTGGACGGCCACTTGCTGTGCTCCGGCAATCCCCGGGAAATCCTGAAGGACATCAAGAGCTTCGGCTACGAGGAATGCAGCCGATGTCGGAGATAAAGGACCGGGCGGAACAGAGCCGGGAAAAGAAGGCCGCCCTGGGAGCGGACCTGGACCTGGAGGAGTTCACCCGCCAGGGGGGCGAGTGGGTATACGACCCAGAGTACCGACAATTTCAGCCGGAGGAGCGGCGCCACCTCCTCAAGGCCGGCATCGAGCTCACGGACGCGGACCATGCCGGCACCTACCTCCAGGCGGACACCGCGGTGGTGCACTGCCGGGCCAGTACCCCGGGGGTGGAGGTGCTGCCCATCACCGAGGCTTTGCGGCGGCACGACTGGGCCAAGGAGCACCTGTGGCGCCTGGTGGCCGTGGACGCGGACAAATACACCGCCCGCACCGAGCTGGACCTGGACAACGGCTACTTCATCCGGGCCCTGCCCGGGGTGCAGGTGGAGCAGCCGGTGGAGTCCTGCCTCTACCTGCGCACCGACAGCTTCGAGCAGCACGTCCACAACCTGGTGGTGGTGGAGGAAGGGGCGAAGCTCCACATCATCACCGGCTGCACTGCCCACCCCGGGGTGCGCGCCGGGCTGCACATCGGCGTCTCGGAATTCTACGTCCGGGCCGGGGGCCAGCTCACCTTCACCATGGTGCACAACTGGGCCGAGGACATCCACGTCAGGCCCCGCACCGGAGTGATGGTGGAGGCGGGGGGCCGCTTCATCTCCAACTACATCCTGCTTAGGCCGGTGAAGACGGTACAGATGTATCCCACCGTCACCCTGGCGGGCGCGGGCGCGGTGGCCTCCCTCAACTCCATCGTCATCGCCCACCCCGGCTCGGAGATTGACCTGGGCGGGCGGGTGATCCTGGCTGAGCCCCACACCCGGGCGGAGATCATCGCCCGCACCATCACTACCGGGGGCAGGTCCGTCAGCCGGGGCCACCTGGTGGGCAAGGCCCCGGAGATCAAGGCCCACCTTGAGTGCCGGGGCCTGATCCTGGCCCCCAGCGGGGTGATTTACGCGGTGCCGGAACTGGAAGGGCAGGTGGCCGGGGTGGACATGTCCCACGAAGCCGCGGTGGGGAAAATCGCCGCGGAGGAGATCGAGTACCTCATGGCCCGGGGGCTCACGGAAGAGGAGGCGGTGTCCACCATCGTCCGGGGCTTCCTCCGGGTGAAGATCGAGGGGCTGCCTCAGGCTCTGGAGGAAGAAATCGAGCAGGTCATCCTGGAGACGGGCAGGGGGCTGTGAGGGGGACTACACAAGGAAGGTAGGGGCGGGTTTGAAACCCGCCCCCACAACTCCCATATGTATAAAGGCCGGGAAGGCGAGAGGATTAACCCCACTTTCCCGGCCCTTCTTTTTCCAGAATAGGTTTGCTACTTGGAGGCGGCGGCCTCCTTCACCGGCACCAGCAGGTTGTCCCAGCCCTGGCGGCGGGTCAGGCCCGAGGCGTGGTTCACCAGGCTGGTGAGATACCAGCGCTGCTGCCCGTCGGCCAGGGTGAGGAGCTGGAACCTGGCGGTATAGAGCATGGGCTTATGGCCTTTTTCCGCAGGATTGGTGAGCAGCACGTAAGCCACCTGGGTGGTGCCGCCTTCGGCCGGCTTATGAAACCCGTAAAAATCAGCCACTTTGCAGTAATTGGGGTTCCAGCTGTCCAGGGTTTGCTGGGCGCCGGTGGCGGTCAGGCGCGGCGGGGCCGCTCCCGGAGCCGTGCAGCCCAACACCAGCGTCAGCAGGAGGGCCAGCGCGCCGAGGCAGAGACGGCAGGAGACCTTCATCGCCTTTTACTCCTCCTTGGGACTGAGATTAACGCGCTTAACTTACCGGTTGTCAAATCATTTTCCCGGGGGACCCGGCGTGGGCTCAGGATTCAGGATCAGGGGCAGGCCGTCCCGGCCCCCGACGATGATGAGCTTGCTGTTGGCGGACTCAGCCAGGGCCCGGGTGGTTTCGATGCCCTTCCAACGCAGGAGTTGGTCCGTCAGGCCCTGGGAGATGATCTTCTGGAAGTCCTGGATGCCCTGGGCTTCGATGCGTTTGCGGTCCGCTTCCTGGCGTTCCTTATCCAGGACGAAGCGCATCTGTTGGGCCTGCTGATCCGCGGCCAGCTTGGCATTAATGGCATCCACCACCAACTTGGGCAGATCGACTTTGCGCAGCAAGATGGTCTCCACGATGATTCCCCGCTTGCCCAGGTTGGATTCCAGGTCATGGAAGATTTCGTTGGAGATCAACTCACGGCTGGAGGTGTACAGGTCCTTGGCTTCGTGATTGACAGTGATGCCCCGGATGGCGGCGCGGAATTGCGGGTTCACCACCACCGCCTCAAAATTGGGACCTATTTGGCGGTAGACGTTGGCCGCCTCGGCCGGATTCAGATGGTAGAGGCAGGAGACCTCCAGAGCCACGTTGAGCCCTTCCTTGGAAGGGGCCTCGGCGTGTTCGAAGACCTCCTTGGTGCGCACGTTCATGAGCTCCACGCTGGCCAGGGGGTTGATGAGGTGCACCCCTTCGGGGATGGTGCCGTAGACCTTGCCGAAGAGGATGAGGACCCCCACCTGCCCCGGCTGGATCATCCGGACCATGGAGAAGACTACGGTGAGGCCCAGGACCGCGATGGCCAGGGGCCAGCGTAACCGGGCCAGGAACTGCAGCTGGGGGAGGTTGGGGCCCAGGACCAGCAGGGCCAGGGCGATGAGCACTCCCAGTAACACCAGGTTCATAAGTTATCCTTTCAGATGGGATTTTTCGGTCAGCCAGTCTCTTTTTCCGGTGGGGGCAGGCTGCTGCGGCCGCGGCCCACGTTTTTGAAGACCGCCTGGAAGTCCCGGAACAGCCGCTTGTAGTCCCGCTGGCGGTGGCACTTCTTGAGATACCTGGCTTTGTCGGGGTTCTCGGGCAGAAGGTCCAGGCCCGCCCAGCCTTCCGGCCGGGGATAGGCGTAATAAGGGTAAGCCTTGGGCACGCCCCGGACATAAACCACCTGGGGCACGACCCACTCCAGCCGGGCCAGGTAGAGGCGGTGCATGCCGTCGTTAATGATGAGGCCCACGGTGCCGTCGGCCTCCATGGACTCCTCCACGATGGGGGGATAGAGTTCGTAGTTCTCCTCATCGCCGCCGGGGAGGCGCACCGTGTAAGTGAGGTAGCCGTCCAGGCGGAACATATCGATCCCGTGGGCCGCCAGGCTCCAGCGCAGCTCCTGGGTTTTCCGGAGCTCCTGAAGCCAGATGTAGTTCTGGGCCGGGCTGAGCCGGTCGGTGTGGATGCACTCCAGGGTGATGAGGGCCTGCCGGTAGACCAACACTTCCGGCTGCTTCAGCAGGGGCACCCGGCGCAGGCAATCAAACAATTCTTCCGGCGAATGGCGCTCCAGCGCGACGACGTCCATATTTGCGAACAAACCCGGGTGGAACGGTTAAGACTTGGAATGTTCTGGGGGGAAATATACCACCGATTGCCGGCAGACGGGAAAAAATAGTGGCGGGCGCCAGAGATGGGGGAGGAGGAGGGCCCGCGGGGCCGGCGTTAGCAGCGGCCCCGCAGGAAACGGCTGGGGGAGGCGAGTAAGAAGGGTCCGAACCAGTTGTGGATGATGAAACCGGCAGGCCCAGGGTGGGCCTCCGGAGGCGAGTCCTCTCCCCAAAATTGAACGTAGCTGCCCGCCAGAAGATCCTCCGGAAGGGGCAGGGGGAACCACAGGGGCAGGTCTGCTTCGCTATCCAGAAAGGCCATGTTCTTCTCCTGACGGTATTAATGCAACATCCGTTCCAGGAGGGCAGGGCCGGGTACTAGGCCTCGGGCTCAGGCCAGCCGTTTAAGGGGCAGACCTCGCAGCGGGGCTGGGGCCGGCAGAACTCCTTGCCCAACTTCACCAGCAGGGCGTGGTATTCCTGGTACCGGGGGACCTCCGGGGGCAGGTGGTCCATGAAGAGCCGGCGCAGCTCCTCGTAGGAGCAGGCCTCGGGCAGGAGCCCGTGGCGGCTGAGGATGCGGAAGGTATAGGCGTCCACCACGAAGGTGAGCTTCTCCAGGGCATAAAGGAGGATGCTGTCCGCGGTTTCGGGGCCGATGCCCTGGAGGGCCAGGAGGGCAGGCCGCAAGGTGTCCAGGTCTTCCCGGGCCAACACGGCCATGGAGTCCTGGTGGCGCTCCAGGAAGGCGAGGAAGTTGCGGAGGCGGCGGGCTTTGACGTTGTAGTAACCTGCCGGGCGCAGGCGTCGGGCCAGCTCCGCCTCCGGGAGCTGCCGCAGGGCCCGGGGGTCCAGCAGCCCCGCGTCTTTGAGCCCGGCGATGACCCGGGCCACGTTCTGCCAGTTGGTGTTCTGGGTGAGGATGGCGCCCAGGGCCACCTCGAAAGGGGTCTCCCCGGGCCACCAGCCCTGGGGGCCGAACGCGTCCCACAGGATGTGATACAATTCCCTCAGGAGACTGCCCAAAGGGCCCACGGCCATGGCTGCCTTTCTTAGCCGGTGCATTCCGGGGCGGGAGCCCGTCCCACCCGGTGTGCCCCTCAATTTCCGGTTTTATCTGCCTGGAGGCCTGTGATAGAATGCAACAATTCAGGCTACGGCCATTTTATCTTAAAACAGGACTGACTCTTGGGCAAGCGCGTCACCTTCAATCCCTACGACATCGCCATCGAGGTGGAGGCGGGTGAGAACCTGCTCCGGGCCGCGGTGGCCGCGGGGGTGCACATCAATGCCTCCTGCGGCGGCGAGGGGGTCTGCGGCAAGTGCCGGGTCCTGCTGGAGTCCGGCGAGCTGGACAGCTTCCAGAGCCTGCTCACGGACGAGGAATGGGACCTGGGCTACCGCCAGGCCTGCCAGTCCCGGGTGGTCTCCGACGTGGTGGTGCGCATCCCGCCGGAGTCCCTGCTGGACCGGGCTACCCTCACCCGGCGCCGGGGCGGCATCGGCCTCAGGCCCAGTCCCATCGACCTCGCCGCGCTGAGGGCCCAGGGCCTTTATAACCCCGCGTTCCAGAAAAAGTTCGTCAAGCTGCCACCGGCCACCCTGTCGGACAACGTCTGCGACCTGAGCCGCCTGGAGTCCGGCCTGGAGCGCCAGTACGGCCTGGACCTCCTGGTCCACGACTTCTTCATGCTGAGAAGGTTGGCCCAGGTGATGCGCCAGGAGGAATTCCAAGTCACCGCCACCCTGGACTTCGCCCAGCGCCGCACCCGGAGAGCCAGGGTGGTGCACGTGGAGGCCGGGGATACCACCCAGCGCCACTTCGCCCTGGCGGTGGATATCGGCACCACCACCGTCTGGGTGCAGCTCCTGGACCTGGCCCAGGGAGAGATCGTGGGCCAGGCCGCGGACTATAACGCCCAGCTCAGCTACGGCGACGACGTCATCACCCGGATACTCTTCAGCCAGAAGGAGCTGGGGCTGCAAAAATTGCAGCGCTCCGCCGCGGCCACCATCAACCAGGTGATGCACCGGCTCCTCAAGCGCCACAAGCTGCCGGTCACGGAAATCTCCCACATCACCCTGGCCGCCAACACCACCATGACCCACCTCTTTTACGGCATCGACCCCAAGTACATCCGTCTGGCGCCCTACACCCCCCCGGCCTGCCACTTGCCGCCGGTGCGGGCCCGGGACCTGGGCCTGGAAGTGCCGGAGCACGTCTTTATTTACTCCGTCAGCTCGGTGAGCAGCTACGTGGGGGGGGACATTGTGGCCGGGGTCCTGGCCTCGGGTATCTACAAGGACCCCAAGCTCACCCTGTACATCGACATCGGCACCAACGGGGAGATCGTCATCGGCAACCAGCACTGGCTGGCCTGCGCGGCCTGCTCCGCGGGCCCGGCTTTTGAGGGCGGCGGCATCAAGCACGGCATGCGGGCCACCGGCGGCGCGGTGGAAGAGGTGAGCATCAACCCCGAGACTTTTGAGCCCATGCTGCTGACCATCGACATGGTGAAGCCCAAGGGCATCTGCGGCTCGGGCCTCATCAACCTGTTGGCCGCGCTCATGGACGCGGGCCTGATTTCGCCCAACGGCAAGTTCAGGGACGACCTGCCCACCCCCCGGGTACGCCTGGGGGACAGCGGCCGGGAATACGTGCTGGCCTGGGCCGACGAGACCCAGACCGGTCAGGATATCGCCTTGAGCGAGGCGGACATCGACAACCTGATGCGGGCCAAGGGGGCCATGTTCGCGGGCTACCTGACCCTGCTGGAAAACGTGGGCCTCCACCTGGCGGACCTGGAGCAGGTGATCCTGGCCGGCGCGTTCGGCAACTTCATCAACATCGACAACGCCATCGCCATCGGGCTGCTACCCGACCTGCCCCGGGAGCAATACCAGTTCGTGGGCAACGGTTCCCTCCAGGGGGCCACGCTCCTGGCCTTTTCCCGGGACCTGCTGGAGGAAGAGCGCCGGGTGGGGGACATGATGACCAACTTCGAGCTTTCCGAGACCCCGGGCTACATGAACCAGTACATCGCCGCCTTATTTCTGCCCCATACCCAGATGGAATACTTCCCCAGCGTCAGCGAACGGCTTAGGAGTGGGAAAGAGTGAGTAGTTGAGGGGAGGGGGCAGGGGGACGACGAGTCCCCCGCCCTCCCCTCAAACACCCCTCCCCCCCCCCTGTACGTTGGCCGGGGCTGGCGGGGCTCAACGGCCCCGCCTGCCCCGGCTATGTTTTTGCACCGAGAACCTGTTAATTTGGCCCTTTCCTGAAGCTCGCCAACCAGCGGTAGAATTCATGCTCCCCGCGGCGCCCGGGATTTTCCCGGTCCAGTTCCCAATGTAAGGGATTATTCAGGATATATTCGCGTATTCGGTTCAAAGACGATTCATTACGGATTACATGTTCATAGAAAATTCTCTGCCATACCGGCGCACCGCGGGTATTACGTAAAACATTGATACGGTTGGTTACCGCAGATTTAAAAGCACGAATAATAGCCGGCAACGATCCAGAAACGCCCTTGCCGAATTGTTGAACCGTAGGGGCACAGCGTGCTGTGCCCTGTTCATCTCTTTGTATCCATAATATTCCATGAAAATGATTAGGCATAACCACAAATTGATCTAATCCGACATAAGGTCTAAGTATTGCGATTTTCAACCACTCTTCTTTTATAATATGGCCTTCTTTAGATAATTTCGTTTCGTCGTTTAAAACTTCACCGAATATACATTCTTTATTTTGCGTACATATTGTGACAAAATATGCTCCTGTAAGGGAGTAATCATATTTTTTAAGGCGGATTGAACGACGATTTTTAAGATCCATCGGGCGTACTTTCTCAATCCAGGTTAATAGGAGGCCTAAGGGGCACAGCACGCTGTGCCCCTACAGGGCAAACTCATTACGCTTTCTGTCATTGCAGCTTCTTCATCAGCCAGGCCAGGTTTTCCGCCAGGTTGGTGACGGTCTTCAGGCCTTCCGCGTCCTGCATGACTTCCCCGGGTTTGAGGCCGTAGGCGATGGGCCAGTAGGTGGAGCCGGGCACGAACATGCCCATGATGACAAACCAAAATTGTAATTGGGCGTAAGTGAAGTTGACCCCGGCCCGGCGGGCCACGACGATGGGGCTGCCCACCTTGCGGTAGAAGGGGTTGTCCCCCTGGCGGGCCACGTAGCCGGCCCGATCAAGCAGGGCCATGAGGTTGGGGGTGGCGCAGCCGAAGTACACCGGCGAGCCCACGATAAGGCCGTCGGCCCGGGACATGGCCTCATAGATGGGCATGAAGTCGTCTTCCTGGGCGCAGCGGTTCTTCTCCTTGGCGCAGGTCAGGCAGGCCTTGCAGGGCAGGACCTGCTTGTCGTGCAGGGAGATGTACTCCGTTTCCAGGCCCTGGGCGGCAAGCACCTTGAGGGCTTCGGTGAGCAGGTGGTAGGTGTTGCCCTGGGGCCGGGGCGAGCCGGAAATGGCCAGCACTTTCATGACGGTCTCCCTCCTTGGGGGACAGTGGTTTAGCCAACAGGCCAGCAGCGTCTCCCAGAATTATGTCACCGGATCGACAATCCATGGAGGGGAAAATTATTTCTTTTGAAAAAAAAGCTTGACAAGGGGCCAGAGGTGTCCTAATAAGTGAGTGAGCGCTCATAATAGGAAATATATTCATGGCCCGTGACGGCAGCAAAACCAAGGAATTGATCGCCCGGACGGCCCTGAAGCTCTTCGTGGAGAAGGGCATCACCGAGACCACCATCCGGGACCTCGCCGCCGCGGCCCAGATCGCCGAGGGGACCCTGTACCGGCACTACGAGAGTAAAGACGCCCTGGCCTGGGAGCTGTTCTCGGAAAATTTCACCGCCTTCGCCGTGGAGCTGGACCGCCTGCAGGCGGAGCACGCGACGGCCCGGGCCAAGATCGAGGCCATGGTGCGCCAGTTCTGTGCCTTTTTCGACCAGGATCCGGTCATGTTCAGCTATTTGCTCCTGGCCCAGCACGAGCAGTTCAAGAAGGTGACGCCGGAGATGCCCAGCCCGGTGAGGGTGGTGCGGGAGGTCATTGAAGCCGGCATGGCCCAGGGCGAGATTCCCGAGAAGGACGCCAACCTGGCCACGGCCATGATCCTGGGGGTGGTCCTGCAGGTGGCGGTCTTCAAGATTTACGAAGGCATCGGCCAGAGCCTCTCCAGCCTGGCGGGGACCCTGTTTGAAGCCTGCTGGCGGGTGCTGGCGGGATATGAGCGTCCCGGCGCTTAGAAGACTGACGGCGGTCCCGCCCGGGGGCTGGCCCCGGGTCATTGGCAGACTGATTGAGGGAGGAAATTTTTCTTCTGCTGATATGAGTGAATATTCATTACTGACAGAAAAGCAGGGCTTGTGGCCGTATCTCCCTTGATTTTTGAGGCCGAATGGGCTAATTTTTAAAAGTTAAACTGCGGAGTGATGATGACTTCTGAAGAACTGAAAGCCAAGATCAAAACCGCGGCCCCCGAGGGAAAGATCCCCTGCGCCGCGGCCTTCAAGCTGGCACAGGACCTGGGCCTCTCCCGGAAGGAGATGGGGGAGCTCCTGAACGAGCTGCACATCAAGATCACCCAGTGCCAGTTGGGGTGTTTTTAGGCATGGCTTACCTGTTCGGCCCCGTCAATTCGCGGCGCCTGGGGTGCTCCCTGGGGGTGGACCTGGTACCCCCCAAGACCTGTCCCTTTGACTGCGTTTACTGCGAGGTGGGGCCCACCACGCGGCAGAGCCTGACCCGGGAAGACTGGCACACCCGGGAGATTCTCCTGGAGCTGGAAGACTACTTGAGGCAAGGCGGGACCGCGGACTTTATCACCCTGGCTGGCTCCGGGGAGCCCTGCCTGAACCTGGGGCTGGGTCGCATCATCCGGGACATCAAGGAAATGACCGCGATTCCCGTGGCGGTGCTCACCAATGGGGCCTTGCTGCGCCTGGAGGAGGTGCGCCAGGAACTCATGGCCGCGGACGTGGTCCTGCCTTCCCTGGACACGGCCCGGGAGGAGACCTTCCGGGCTATCAACCGGCCGCTGCCCGAGATGTCCATCAAACTTATTCTGGAAGGGCTTGAGGCTTTGCGCCGGGAATATCCCGGGCAAATCTGGCTGGAGGTCATGCTCCTTGAAGGCGTCAATGACCAGGACGCGGACCTGACCGCCCTGCGCCGGGCCATTCAGGGCATAGCGCCGGACAGGGTGCAGCTCAACACCGCGGTGCGCCCCGGGACGGAGGAGTGGATCGAGCCCCTGTCGCCGGAAGAAATGGCCCGGGCTGCGGTCTTCCTGGGGGCGGGGGTGGAGGTCATCGCCGCCTTCTCCCGGGCCCGAGCCGTGGCCGGTGCCGGCGGCGACGGGGCTTTTCTGGAAATGCTGGCCCGGCGTCCCATGACCGCCAAAGACCTGGCCCAGGCCCTGGGGATGTCGGAGTCCCAAGTCTTAGAAGAACTGCACCGGCTGGAAACGGCCGGCCTGATCTCTTGCGACCGGTATCATGACCGCGGTTTTTACCGCGCCCAAGCACACCTGAATTAGAAACATCGCCTTGTCTTGACGGGGGCGGGGTCAAGAACCTTGACCCGGCCTTGAGGGGATAGGATGATGCAAGGCCCTTACGACCTTGGCCTGGACGTGGGTTCGGTGAGCCTCAACCTGGTGGTGCTGAGCCCGCGGGGGGAGGTCCTCAAAGAGGCATACGTCCGCCACCTGGGGGACACTTTCGGTACTTCTTTAAGAATACTCTCGGACTTGGAGTCGGAATTTCCCCGGGCGCAGTGCCGCCTGGCCGCGTTCACCGGCCTGGGTGGGCAGGCCCTGGCGGAAATCCTGGGCGGCCAGTTCGTCAACGAAGTCATCGCCCAGGCCCGGGGCACCCACCATTTCCACCCCGAGGCCCGCTCCATCATCGACATGGGGGGCGAAGACGCCAAGCTCATCCTGGTGGGGGAGGAAGACGGGCACCTGGTGATCCAGGACTTCGCCATGAACACCATGTGCGCCGCGGGCACCGGCTCCTTTCTGGACCAGCAAGCCCACCGCCTGGGTTATACCGTCGAGCAGTTCAGCGAGCTGGCGCTGAAGTCCACCACCCCGCCCCGCATCGCCGGGCGCTGCAGCGTCTTTGCCAAGACGGACATGATCCACCTGCAGCAGGGCGCCACCCCGGACTACGAGATCATCGCCGGGCTGTGCCAGGCCATGGCCCGGAACCTGAAGAGCAACATCGCCAAGGGCAAGACCGTGGCTCCGCCGGTGGCCTTCCAGGGGGGCGTGGCCCACAACCTGGGGGTGCGGCAGGCCTTCCGGGAGGTCTTCGAACTGGGGGAGACCGGCCTCATCATCCCGCCCCACTTCTGCGCCCTGGGTGCCCTGGGCGCGGTGCTGGTAGCCCGGGAGAAGATGCCGGAACATTTTGAACTTAACCTGGAGCCCCTCAAGGCCCACCTGGCCCGGCAGGCGGAGACCATGCGGCACCTGCCGCGCCTGGAGCCGCCGGAGGCCCTGGGGCCGGAGCACTACCAGGTGGCGGCACTCCCGCCGGAAGGGGAGTCGGTGGAGGGCTACCTGGGGGTGGACGTGGGCTCCATCTCCACCAACGTGGTGGTCATTGACGCCGAGATGCGGGTCCTGGCCCGGGAGTACCTGATGACTGCGGGCCGGCCCTTAGAGGCCATCACCGAGGGGCTGAGAAGAATCGGCCAGAAGCTGCAGGGCCGGGTGCACATCATGGGCGCGGCCACCACGGGCTCCGGGCGCTACCTCACCGGGGACTTCATCGGCGCAGACGTGGTGCGCAACGAAATCACCGCCCAGGCCACCGCGGCCGCGGCCCTGGACGCCTCGGTGGACACCATCTTTGAGATCGGCGGCCAGGACTCCAAGTTCATCTCCTTGAGCAACGGCGCCATCGTGGACTTCATGATGAACAAGGTGTGCGCCGCGGGCACCGGCTCTTACCTGGAGGAGCAGGCGGAGAAGCTGGGGATTTCCATCCGGGAGGAGTTCGGCGCCCTGGCCCTGGCCGGTAAGAACCCGGTGCGCCTGGGCGAGCGCTGCACCGTGTTCATGGAGTCGGACCTGGTGCACCACCAGCAGCGGGGCGCGGCCAAGGACGACCTGGTGGCCGGGCTGTCCTACTCCATCGTCCAGAACTATCTGAACAAAGTGGTGGAAGACCGGCCCATCGGCCGGACCATCTTCTACCAGGGGGCCACCGCGGCCAACCGGGGCATTGTCGCGGCCTTCGAGAAGGTCCTGGGCAAAAAGATCACGGTGCCGCCCCACCACGACGTCACCGGGGCTATCGGCGCGGCCCTGCTGGCCTTCCGGGAGCGCACCTGGGAGACTTCGGCCTTTAAGGGCTTCGAGTTGGCGGACCGGGAGTATAAGGTCACTTCCTTCGAGTGCCAGGGCTGCCCCAACCGCTGCGAGATCCGCCAGGTGCAGGTGGCCGGGGAGAAGCCCCTGTTTTACGGCAGCCGCTGCGAGAAGTACGAGGTGGCCAAGGAGCGGAAGCAGGTGGACCTGCCGGACCTCCTGGCCCAGCGGGAGGACTGGCTCTACGGGCCCGAGCCGCCCCAGGAAGGGAAGCGCGGCCCCGTGGGCATCCCCCGCTGCATGTTCTTCCAGGAGCTCATGCCCTTTTTCCGCACCTTCCTGGAGGAGCTGGGCTTCACCGTGGTCTTCTCCCCCAAGACCAACAAGGCGGTGATCAACCAGGGGGTGGA
>Ga0315268_10000297_pt1 | contig 57212 bp, 51 predicted proteins | sample C1_top_MG_FD_204535 | JGI IMG/M metagenome (GOLD analysis project Ga0315268, IMG submission 204535) | Sediment microbial communities from Yellowstone Lake, YNP, Wyoming, USA - C1_top | ecosystem: Environmental > Aquatic > Freshwater > Lake > Sediment | place: USA: Wyoming | collected 2017-08-01 | reverse complement strand
GCACTCAGGCCCAGCATGAATTTCGAGTCGAAAGCCTGGCAAGCCTCCGTAAAGGTCCGGGCGGGCGTCCGGTGGCACTCGTCCACGATCAAAAAGCCGATATGCGGGGCAATTTCACCGGCGCACTTGTAAATGGATTGCACCAGGCCCACGCTGATCCGGTCCCCCACAATCTGCTTCCCACCCCCGATCCTGCCAATCTCCCGGGCCGGGGTCCCCAGAAAGGTTTCAATGCGCTCTTTCCACTGCTCCAGAAGTTCCCGGGTGTGCACCACCACCAGGGCGGGTTGCTTGCGCATGGCGAAAAGGCCCAAGGCCATGATGCTCTTGCCGCTTCCCGTGGGGGCACTCAAGGTCCCGAAGTCCCTTACGGCCATGGCCTCCACCGCCTCCTCCTGGAAGTCGTGCAGCGTGCCCCTGAAGGTGAAGTCAACCGGGGCCAGGGTGCGGCGGCGGTCGTCAATCCGATACTGGACGCCCGCCCGGTGAAGGATGCCCACCAGTTGCCTGGTGAAGCCCCGGGAGGCGACAAGCCGGTCATCCTCAACCCGATAGCCCCGGACCTCCCGGGGGATATGGCCGGTGTAACGACCCTGGCGCCCCGCCTCCATGAAGACCGGGTTGGAAAAGGTCAACCTCTCCTTGACTTGGCTCACCAAACCAAGCGGCGTCTGGCTCAAGGGGCCCAGAATGAGCCGATTGTCAATCAGAATCCGCACCATGCTTTTCCTTCAAAAGCCCAAACACTCTTGCCGCAAATCGGGCTTGTGCCGGGTATGAGGAATTAAATTAAGCGGGGGGTCTTATAGACCCCCCCCGCTTAATTAATTTCATCCCTTTACCCCAGTTAAGCTAAAGTTTAGTTTTTCCATTCTTTTATCTATTTGATATTTCATGGTTTTTTCTTATTCACTTAAGGCCACTTAAGCCCCTTTTAAGTTTTTGCTGCCTGCTCCATCAGGACCCGAATTAAGGGGAAAATTAAGTTTTGTCCGCTTGTGCTGTCAAAAATTAAGTTTCTTGAAGCCCTCCTGAGTCAGCCTCCCTTCTTTGGTCAGGAAGCCCTCTTTCACCATCTCCCGCTTTAGTTGGCTCACCCTGGCCTCCGTGATTCCCAATTCCTTGGCGACCTCCCTGGGTGTTACGCCTTCACCAATGCGCCTCAACACTTCGATTTTCGTGTTTGCCCGCACATTGCGATAGGTCCAGATATAAGAACCATCCTGGGCCGGCTCCAGACGAAACTCAATGTCCCCCATAAAAGCTAAGGATTCATGGGGGACTCTGGCCTTCTCGAATCGCCAGGTGAACCTGGTCCCGTCTTCGGTCGCATAATTGGCTGGCCGCTCCAGCATGATGATGAGGTCCAGGTTGTCTTCCCGCGCTCCAGTTCCACGCTGGCCGCCGGCGCGGTTGGTATGATGGAGGAAGGTGGTGTTAATCCCTGCAAAGCGGAGGTCAAGGAAAAATTCATTTATAGGTGACCATTCGGCCTGAGAACATTGGTCCACCCCGGGACAGAGAGAGGCGAGGTTATCCACAACCCAGAGCTTCACTTTCCTGGCTAATAAGATTTCCTTCATGCGATCCCGCCATTCTGGATTGAGAAGATTCGCCCGGGGTAGCCCGAGTTGATTCATGTAGGAATCGCAGTAAATATAGATGGGCTGCTGTGGCTTCTCTTTAATAAGCTGCTTCAAGCGGTCCTGGGTATCCTGGTGAGCCATCTCACCGTCCAAGAAAAGGGAAGGAACAGGCGTCACCACCTTCCAGGGACCGAGAGGGTTCCCACTTGATGCGGAGCCGCACATGGAAATTCCTAACTGCGTCTTTCCGATTCCCCGGGGGCCAACGATCATGTTCATCTGCGATTCTTGCAGGAAGGGCTCAATGATGATTTTCTTCTCCGGGAAGTCCAGGGAGGCAAACTGAGAACTGTCAATAACCCCCGAGCTTAAAGGGTTGCCGCCGTTCAGCGAATGATAGCGCCTGAATAAATCATTAATCTGCCCCTCAGTAAAGGTAAGCAGTTCCTCCACGCTACCGTCCAGAGGAAGTTGCTGGCCGAGAGTTGCCAGGCTTCTCTTAATGGCTTTCTCGAGGACCAGTTTAGCGTAATATCTGACATTAGTGGCGAAGGGCACTTGCTCGCTCAGGCCCGTCAAGAACACCGCCCCCCCTACCTCGTCCAGCTTCCCCTGCTCCTTGAGCAGCGCGGTGACCATCACTTGGTCCGCCGGCTCCCCCCGGTGGTGTAGGTCTAGCATCGCCTGGTAAATGCGGCCGTGGGCTCCTCCATAGAAGTCTGCCGGGACCAGTAGGACGCTGATCTGGTCCATCACCTCCGGGCTAACCCCTTTTTCGCCCCTGGCCGCTCACCGGGGGCTTTTGCTTTCATAGGTCCTGGCCGCCCGGCTTCTTTCCAATCTCATCCCCGGCCGCACGGTGTAGATGCCCACCGCTGGGATCATCTCATCGGTAAGGCCGGACCGTCTCAGGTGCCCAAGATGGTGAAGGGCCTGGGTTCATGTCGCCTCCTGGCCAGGGGTGATCCGGCGCTCTTCAAGATATCGCTGCAAGTCGCTCAGGAGATACCCTATCCGGCCCGGGAGGAGCCGAATATACTGGGGGCCGGGGGCGCGGCGGCAGCGCAAATTGGCCAGGGTCTGCCTGGACAAGGACAGGAAGGCGGCGGCCTCACGCTCCGATAAAACCTTGTCTTGCATATTACTATTCATGTAGAGAACCTCCTGTAAGTGGCTACCTGTCCGCCTATATACCACGACCTTTAGACAAAGAAATTCTTCGCCAAATCGGTTGTCTGAGAATTGTTACAGGAGGGCCTTGCCGTTAAAGGGCGAGAAAATTATTAGGATGTCCACGCCAAGGAGTGAGCGGGTCATCCTAAATTATCAACACTATCGAGTGGGGGGGGTATCAACACTATCAAAGGAAAGTGGGAGGGGGCCTTTGCTTCTTCGCAGGCTTTTTTATACTTCTTTTGCAGCCCTGGCAAAGTCATTTTTCCGATAATTTTTCTCTTTCTCAAAGTCCGGCGAATCACTTTCCAGGTCTTACCTTCATCCTTGTATTTTGTTATTCTATCAACATAAGATTCAAACTTAATGTCATTTATTGTAAGAGGGCGCTTCACACCTGTTTCCAAACCGCGTTTAATTTGTCTTAGAATCTTCTTATCACCAAGCGCTTTGTAGGTATAAACAAACTCAAAAATCCACGGATGCCAGATTAAACCGCCCCTAATAGCTTCAGTGATATTTTTGATGTGGTCCTCACATAATCTTTTATAATACTCATCTTCCATTAATAAATCAACTTCCTCTTTTTTTAACCCACCATACTTCTTAAGTTCCGTGATAGAACCTTCGCGGCCCATAAGCAGTTTGATGATGTTCATCTGCTTAGAGGAAAGAGAGGAAAGAGCGGAATATTTTGGTGGCTTAGAATGCTCTTTAACTAAAAAAAGATATAGTTTCCCATTATTTAATCCGTGCTTGATAAAACTTAGCTGTTCAGGGGAAAGGTCTTCTGGCCTCGCTATTCTAACTTTGGTAACCTTGCGAGAATACTTCTCCTTTGGAGCACCGCCGGAGATTAACATTTCATTCTGTAAATCACCAAGGGTGTAATCAGGCTTACCGTCTTCCAAGTTCACCGCCTCCTGCCGCGGCCCTGGTGAGGTCCCGCAGGCGCGGCCAGTTCCCCAGCCGCGCCCTGGTGTGTTTAAAGGCTTTCCCCTATGAGCCCCCCAATTTTATCGGCCTGGCTAATTAACAAAAGGCCCAAGCTCTTGAGGGATTCTCGACTTAACAGCGAATGGGGCTCGTCTGGAAGAAGCGGTGCCTGCCCCGCCTTAATCATGGCGGCTTGCTCTCCGGCCAGAGACTGCAGTCGGCCCTGCATACGGAGCGTTTCGCCGATGGCCGTGATGATTTTCAGGTCCGCCCAGATCTCCTCCGCGGTGGCCCACCTCTCCTTCTCCTCTGCGGTTTCGTCTGCGGGCTTTAGCTGCTCCGCCTCCTGGCCCGGTTTTATGGTAGAATCTTTCTCAGCCATGACATGAACCTCCTTATAGGTTTGTGTGGTGGTTAGGGCCGGCCTGGTGCCCCATAACACCTCGCTGGCCCGCTTATTTTTCCTCCAGGTTCGTCACCTGGAGGGGGCTGCCGTTTGTCGCTTGGTTAATCAAGTTCCCCACCACCTCCGCGGCCTGCTTTAATGCCTGGTCTCTCAGGTGAGCATATCGCATCGTCATGGCGGGGCTCTTGTGGGTTAAGAGCTTTTGCAGGGTGTAGAGGTCCACCTGGCCGGATGAGGCCAACAGGGAGGCGTAAAAATGCCGCAAACCGTGCAAGGCCCGGAAGTCCCTGGGGAGCCCCGCCGCCTCCTTGATCTTGCTCACCTGCTTGTTGATGTCCGTGCGCTGCCTGCCGCCGCGCCCCGGAAAGACGTAAGGGCTGCCGGTCCTGGGGTGATGCAAGAGCAAATCCCTGGCCGCCTGGTTCAAGGGTATCTTCTGATCCTGGCCGCTCTTGGTGTCCCGGAGATTGATAAAACCCCGTTGAAAATCCACGTCTTCCCATTGCAGCCGAAATAACTCACCCCTCCTCATGCCGGTGAACAGGACCAGCTTCATGAGATTGGCGGCCTGGATATTGGGGTCCTGGTCAATGGCTTCCAGGAGGCGGGTCAGTTGCTCGGGGTCCAGGTCCTCAGTTTTGATGTTGTGGACCTTGGGTATTTCTAGATGGAAAGAGAGGGGTTGGCAGAGGTGGCGCCTCACTCCGTAGTTGACGATCCGGCGGAGCAGGGCCAGGGTGAGCTTGGCGGTCTGCGGGGCCTTGTCCTTCAAGATGCGTAGCCGAAGGCGGTCAACCTCCAGGGGCATGATTTCCTGGGGTTCTTTATCTCCCCATACTGGCTTGATGTAGTTTTCAAACCGGCAACGGTCCTGGGCAATCCCCTTAATTTGCCTGTGCTCCGTGTATTCCTGCCACAGGCGGTTGATGGTCCAGCGCCCGGCCTCCGCCTCTTTTCTGGCTTTTTCCATGTCCCTCATTTCCTGGCGAGTGGGTCGCTTCCCTTCAATGCGCTCCGCCCTGAGCCTGTGAGCCCGGGCCGGGGTCATGTCGTCCTGGAATTGCCGTCCGGCCTTTTCCTCAATCATCTTCCCGGCTTTGCGGTACCGGATGTAAAAAATCTTCTCCGGCTTGCCGGTGGCCGGGGAGGTCCCCTCGATATAGAACACGCCGATGTAGTTCGTCCTGATCCTTTTTAAGCTGGGCATAGACAGGCCCTCCTTTTATTCCCCACGCTATTCCCCACACCATAAAACCACTATAAGGGTAAAAATAGGGAAGTCAAGGGAAAAGTGAAAACTGAAAATAGCCTGTTTTCAAGGGGTTTTAAAACTGGCGGGTAAGGTGGGGTAAATGTATCCTTTAGGTCTCCGGAACCAAAGGTCGGGCGTTCGAGTCGCCCATCGCCCGCCAGCAATCTCTTGTTACCAAGAAAAAGAATTTCCTCCCCCACATTATTCCTTCCCCACTAAGGTCTTGGATTCCATCCCCGTAGTTTCGTTCTTTTTTCTTAACATTTGTTAAGGTTAATTTTTAACAAATGTTAAAAAAGGATGGGGTCACTATATTTAACTGCCCAAAATTCCTGTAAAAATTTAGGAAGCTCTGGCCTTTCTCTCTTGGCATTAATAATGCACTTTAGGAAACTGCATAGCCGTATCAATACTTAAAAATGGAGAGAAACGATGGCCACTGCAGATCTTTCGAGCCTTAAAGCCGCAGCCGTGGTGGACGCCCGGGGCAGCGCCTGCCCGGGACCGCTGCTGGAAGCCAAGAAGGCCATTGCCCGGGTGAAGGTGGGCGAGGTGCTGGAAGTGCTCTCCAGCGATCCGGGCACCAAGCAAGATATCCCCCTGTGGGCCCAGAAAGTGGGCCACGAATTTCTGGGCTCTTTGCCCGCAGACGGTTACGACCGCATTTTCGTGGTGCGGAAAAAGTAACCTGGGAGGCCTCATGGGGGCCGAGAAGTATGTGGGGAAAATCCTGATCCTGGCCACGGAGAGCTGCGCCTATCCCGGGGCTGACGCTACGGGGCAGGGACACCAGAGCTACCCGGCCAATACTTACATCCTGCGGGTCAGGGCCCCGGTGCTCTTCCCCGAGAAATTTTATCTGGACTGTTTCGACAAAGGCATTGCCGGCATCATCATCATGTCCTGCGGGGTGGAGTGCCCCTACCCGGGGGCCTATGAAGCCCTGGCCAAGCGCGTGGACCGGGTCTATGCTCTGATGAAGGCCCGGGCCCTGGACCTGCGCCGCCTGCGGCTCACCGCCATCTGTACCGTGTGCACCCGGGCCTTTGTGAACGAAGTGAAGCAAATGAATGACCTCATCACGGAATTGGGCCCGCCTGGCCGGTAGCGGCCAGCCGCGGCCGGCGCCGCTTAGGTCGGCCTGATAAAAGGATAAATCAGTGAAACTGCTATTTGTCATCACCAAGGGCCTGGAAAAATCCGGCAGCGCCATCCGGGCCATGCAATTCGCCGCCCTGGCCGCGCAGCAGGGAAATCAGGTGGAAGTCTTTCTCATCGACGAGGCGGTGCACTGGGCCCAAGGCATCAGGGCGGCCTATGGGGAAGGCCCGAGTGATTATCTGGATATGCTGACTAGCCGGGAACACCCCGTGCAAGTCTGCAAGCCCTGCGCCGATAAGCGGCTCATCACTCAGGCAGACCTGATTCAGGGGACAGTCATCGCCCCGGCGCCATTGCTGGTGGAGAAGATGGCCAGCCCCGACTATAAGGTCCTTACTTTCTAAAGAATTTCTCCATGAGTATGGGTTCTCATCGAAGTTTAAGCTATGACGCCCTGGTCCTGGGCGGGGGAATCGCCGGGCTGGAGGCGGCCCTCTCCCTGGCCGACCAGGATTTCTCCGTAGCGGTGGTGGAAAAAGACGCCTCCATCGGTGGCAAGATGATCCGGCTCTCCAAGGTCTTTCCCACCCTGGATTGCTCCAGCTGCATCACCACCCCCAAAATGGCGGCCGCGGCCCACCATCCCAAGATCACCATTTACACTTACTGCGAGCTGCAAACCCTAGAGCGCCGGGGTGGCAACCTGGCGGCGGTGATTACCCGGAAGCCCCGCTACGTGGAGGGGGAGAAATGCATCGGCTGCCGCCAGTGCGAATATCAGTGCCCCGTGCTGGTGCCCGACGCCGAGCAGGGAGGGTTTGCGGCCCGCAAAGCCATTTACCTCCCCTTCTCCAACGCCATCCCCCAGAAGGCCCTCATCGATACGGAGAACTGCATCCTGTGCGGTAAGTGCGCTCAGGTCTGCCCCACCCAGGCCGTCAACTACTTTGAGGAGCCGGAGGATTTCACCCTCACGGCCGCCACCGCGGTCATTGCCACCGGCTACGAGATGACGCCCCTCAAGGACCAGGTCCAGTACGGCCAGGGAAAGATTGCCGATGTGATTACGGCCCTGCAGATGGAAAGGCTGTTGGCTCCCCACGGCCCTTACAACCGCGTCCTCCGGCCTTATGACGGCAAGGAGCCCGATTCCGTGGCCTTTGTGCAATGCGCCGGCTCCCGGGACCAGAGTATGGGGCTGGCGTATTGCTCCCGGGTCTGCTGCATGTATGCCATCAAGCAGGCCATGCTCCTGTCCGGCGCCTTGCCCCTGGCGGACCTCACTATTTATTACCTGGATATCCGGGCCTTCGGCAAGGGCTACGAGCAGTTCTTTCAAACCGCCCAGGCCATGGGGGTTAATTTTGTCAAAGGCAAGGTGGCCTATCTGGACCCGGGCGATAACGGCTCCGTCCGGGTGCGGTACGAATCCCAGGAAGCCGACGGCGGGGTGCAGGTGGCCGAGCACGACCTGGTGGTGCTGTCCCTGGGCCTGCTGCCGGGTTGGACGCCGGCAGGGCGCTGCCTGCTCTCCACCGGCCCGGATAACTTCATCAAGACGGTGAAACCCAGGCTGGCCCCGGCCTTGACTGACCTGGAAGGGGTGTTTGTCGCCGGGGCCGCGGCGGGACCCAAGGATATCGTGGACAGTATCGTCGAAGCCGGGGCCGCGGCCATGGAGGCTGCGCGTTATTTAACAGGCAAATCAATCAAGGCGGCAAGTTAAGCGTTTCCATGGCCAAGAAAAAAACTGAACCGGCACCCGAGTCAAAGGTGGGGATTTACGTCTGCCATTGCGGCGGCAATATTGCCGACACCGTGGCGGTGGAAGAGGTTTGCGCCCAGGCCCGCAGGGTGCCGGGCGTGGTGGCGGCCCGCGCCCACATGTTCATGTGTTCCGACCCCGGCCAGGAACTGATCATCGAGGATCTCAAGAGCGGCCTGGTGGATCGGGTGGTGGTGGCCTCCTGCTCCCCCAGTTTGCATGAAACCACTTTCCGCCAGGCCCTGGTCCGGGCCGGGGCCAATCCTTATGTCTATGAACATGCCAACCTCAGGGAGCAGGTGAGTTGGGTGCACCATGGCCCCGAGGCCACGGAAAAAGCCACCCGGCTGGTGGCCGCGGCCGCAGCCAAGGCCGCCCGGCTCAAGCCCCTGGACCCCATCCGGGTGGAGGTTAAGCGGCGCGCGGTGGTAGTCGGCGGCGGCGTGGCCGGCCTCAAGACTGCCCTGGAACTGGCCGAAAGAGGCCTGGCCGTGGTTCTTCTGGAAAAGAGCCCTTTCCTGGGGGGGCAGGTGGCGCAGTTGCACCGCCTGGCGCCGTTCGGAGAAACCGCCGCCGACATCGTCGGCGAACTGGCCGGCGCGGCCCTGTCGCACCCGGCCATCACGGTTTACACCTGCGCCCAGGTGGAGGACTTTGCGGGCTACATCGGCAACTTCAAACTCAAGGTGGTGCAACAGCCGCCTGAAGGTGAGGAATATGCCGACAGGTTGGCAAGGCTGAGCCGTTCCGGCCGCGACCTGGGGGAATATGTGCCCTTTGCGGGCGTCATGCCCGCAGCGATGCCGGAGAACCGGAAAGAGGTGAACCTGGAGGCCGGGGTTATCGTCCTGGCCACCGGCTTCCGGCCTTACCGGCCCCCGCGGGGGGAATACGGCTACCAGGAATTTCCCCAGGTGGTCACCCTGCCGGAACTCATCCGCCTGCTGGCCGAAGCCCCCCCGGGGGATACCCTGGTGCTCAACGGCCGGCCCATCCGCGGCCTCGCCCTGATCCACTGTGTGGGCAGCCGCCAGATTCCCGGCCTCCATGAAGAAAATGCAGGCGGCTATCTGAACGAGTATTGCTCCCGCACCTGCTGCAGTGCCACGCTTTATGCCGCCAACCTGGTGCGGGAGAATTACCCTGGAACCAGGGTCTTTGATTTTTACCGGGATATCCGTACTTACGGCCGGGGGCAGGAGGAACTCTACACCCAGGCGGCCCAAAACCAGGTGCTCTTTTTCCGCTTCGAGGCCGGGGAGGAGCCGCAGGTCCTGAGGAATCTCGACCCCCAAGGGCCGCCCTTGCTGGTTCAGGTGAAAGACGTCCTGACTTTCGGCGAGGAATTGGCCGTGCCCGTGGACCTGGTGGTGCTGGCGGTGGGCCAGGAGCCCCATGACCTCGCCGGCCTGGTGGAAAAGATGAAGGTTGCCGTGGGCGCGGACCGCTTCCTCCAGGAAGTGCACCCCAAGCTGCGCCCGGTGGAAGTGGCCGTGGCCGGCATTTTGCTGGCCGGCACCTGCCAGGCCCCCTTTGACGTGGGCGAGACTTGCGCCGCGGCGGGGGCCGCGGCCGGTAAGGCCGCGGCGATCTTGACCAGGGGGTATGTGGAGCTCGACCCCTTTGTGGCAGAGGTGGACCTCGGCAAATGCGTGGGCACCGGCGCTTGCGTCGAAGCCTGCCTGGCGGCAGGGGCCCTGACCCTGGTGGACCCGAAGGTGGAGGGCCGGCAAGTCCGGCGGGCCCAAGTCAACCCGGCCCTGTGCCTGGGCTGCGGCGCCTGCGTGGCCGTCTGCCCGGAAAACGCCATTAACGTGCAGGGGTGGACCTTAAGGCAATACGAAGCCATGGTGGAGATGATCGTCTCGGATGAGTATTTGGAAGAAGGTGCGTAATTGCGCCGAATGAGGCCAACAAGGATCAGGTTTTTACCCCCTTTTATAAAGGGGGGCAAGGGGGGATTTTATAACGCCTGAAAATCCCCCTAAATCCCCCTTTTTCAAAGGGGGACTTTCTGCTATGAGGTTTTCTGATGTCTAATGCAGCAATAGAATCAGCGGCTGAAAAAGAGGCCCTAAAAAAGCTCAGGGCCGCCCGGAAAGAGCAGGTTGCCGCGGCCACCGGCCGGATGAAAGAGCAGCGCCGGGCCCTGAAAGCCATTCGGGGGAGCCTGGCCGAGGCGGAGTTGACGGTGCCCGAGATCGCCGCGGCCACCGGGTTGCCGGTGGCCGAGGTCCTCTGGTACGTGGCCTCCCTGAAGAAATATGGGGAAATTCTGGAAGGACCAAAACATGGCAGTTATTATCGCTACCGGCTCGGCCAGGCCGTGGCCGCAGAGATGGAGCCGGGCCTTGATGAATAGGCGCGCCGCCTGGCGAGAGTACCGGACATGGCCCTGGTAAATCCCGATTTCGCCGCAGAGCTTAAACCCTACGGGGTGGACACCGCCCTGGAGTGTTTTAATTGCGGCACCTGCGCGGCCATCTGTCCCCTGCTCTATGACCACTTTCCCCGGAAAATGATCCGCTATGTCCAGGTGGGGGCCAGGGACCAAATCCTGGCGCAGGCCCAGGACCTCTGGCGCTGTCTCCACTGTGGCCTGTGCACCCGGACCTGTCCCCGCCAGGCTGACCCCGGCGAACTCATCCTCGGGCTGCGCCGCTACGTGGTGGCGCACTTAAGGAGGGCGTAGGATGTTTAACCCCAAAGACATCGTCGACCTCCTGGCCCTCAATGTCAGGAAGAGCCGCAACCCCTTCGGGGTGCCCAGCTCCCAACTCAACACCTGGTGGCGGGACGCGGGCGGCTTCACCCGGCGGCCGGGGGACGCCCTCCTCTTCACCGGCCTGATGTACCAGGCTGTCCCCTACCTGGAGGCCACCACCCGTTACCTGGAGCGCCTGGAGGGCAGCAGCTTCGCCGATTACCTGCGGTTTGGCCGCCTCAGCCGCTATCTCCCCGGCTCCCTGGTGGGCCGGGGGTTTTCCATCCTGACCTCCCGGGCGGAAAAGAGGAAGTTTAACGGCATCCTCCAGTCCATCTGCCGCCTGCTCACGACATCCGGCGTGGGCTTTTTCTACCATCCGGACATGGACTTCTACAGCGGCATCCTGCTCTACGACCTGGGGGACCAGGACGGCTTCGTGGAGCACGCCCGCTTCGTCGCCCGGACCCTGAAGCTCCACGGCGTCCAGAAGGTCATCACCGTGGACCCCCACACCACCTACGCCCTGAAAGAGCTTTACCCGAAATACGCAGGGGAAACATTTGAAGTGCACCCGTATTTCACCCTGCTGCGGCTCCCACCCGGCCGCGCCAACGGCCACGAGCCGGTAGCCATCCACGACCCTTGTTTTTACGGCCGGTACCTGCAACTCTCGGACGGCCCCCGCCAGGTGCTGCGCAGCCTGGACCTGGAGTATGTGGAAGTGCGGAACTGCGGCGAGTTTACCTCCTGCTGCGGCGGCCCGGTGGAGTCGGTATCCCCGGCCCTGAACCGGGAGATCCTCGGCCGGCGGGCGGCGGAACTTAAGGCCCGCGGCGCCCCGGTGGTCACCTTCTGCCCCATCTGCCTGGCCAACCTCCTCAAGGCGGGCCTGCCCGTGGAAGACCTGGCCAGCCTGGCGGGCCGTTATTGTTGAGTTCATCATGGCATCAAGGGCAGGGGTGAACGCCCTGACCCCTGGCCCCGGCAGCTAAACTTAGGTCATAAAATTACTCAAGGAGGAGCTAACATGGCGGAAGAAAAAGAAAAAATCGTTTTGGTCGCGACTCATGCGGAAGAGGAGCCGGAACACGCCTGCTTTCCCTTCCTGCTGGCCAACGCGGCCCAGGCCATGGACGTGGAAGCCGTGGTGGCGTTGCAGAGCAACGGGGTCTATCTGGCCCAAAAGGGCTATGCCGAAAAGATTTCAGTTCCCGGCTTTACCCCTTTAAAGCAGCTGATTGACGATTATGTTGCCAGAGGGGGCAAGATCCTGGCCTGAATCCCCTGACTGGAGAGACGTAAGATCAGTCAGGCTGACTTGATCGAGGGAGTGGAGTTGATTAAAGCGGGGCGGCTGGTCGTCGAGATAACCAGCGCCAAGTCCACCATGGTTTACTAAGAATGTGACCCCTTCAGTTCAGGGGATGGGGCAGGGCCTAAAGTTCCCTGGCCTCATCCCCTGAAGACTTTGGCCATATCAAGCACAGCAGTAACACGCTCCTCCCCGAGATACCTACTAAAAGGCTCCCGGACAGCTTAGTCCGGCCCCTTCTCCCGCAGAAATCATCCAGACTCGTATTTACTCCTGAATCCTGGCCAGGTCTTGAACCTGCTGGCGGACGTTCCTATTTTTAGCCAGAGGGAGCCAGGGAAATGGCCGCAGGGCCGGACGCCATCATTGTCGGGGCGGGCATCCTGGGTCTTGCCAGTGCCTACCATGTGCTGCGGCAGGACCGGGGCCTTCAGCTCCTGGTCCTGGAACGGCTGCAAGGCCCCGGCAGAGGCAATACCGCCAAAAGCGCCGCGGCCTACCGGGACATGTTTTCCTCGCCGGCCAACCGCCTTCTCAGCCGGAGCAGCATCGCCTTCTACGAGCAGGTGCAGGCCCAGGGAGCCCCGCTGGGGCTCAAGCCCCTGGGCTACCTCTGGCTCCTGACCGCGGCCCAGATGGAAAGGTCCCGGCAACCTCTAAAGGCCATGGCCCGGGCCGGGGTCAGGTTCCAAGTCCTCGACGCCCCGGAGCTGGCCCGGAGGCTTCCTGCCCTCCGTTTGGGGGATATTTCCCGGGGCGTGCTGGGCCTGAATTGCGGCATCCTCAATCCCAATCAGCTTTCAGCCTGGTATGAGAAGGAAGTTCTGAGGTCAGGGGGCAGAATTCAATACGGCCTTGAGGTTACCGGGTTCCTCCAGGATTCCCGGGGTGAGATTCAGGGAGTAAAGGTGGGGGAGGAAGAAATCCGGTCCCCCCACCTCGTGATTGCCACCGGTGTCTGGATGGGCCTGACCCTGGCCCAGGCAGGCCTGACGGTGCCCATCATTCCGAAAAAGAGGCAGTTGTTCGCGGTGGCCGCCCGGGCAGGCGCCTTGCGCCGCCTCCTGGAAACCCCCGGCTTTAACGTTCATAACCTCCTGCCGTTTACCATCACCCCGGGCGGCGCCTATCTCCGGCCGGGCACGTCCCACTTTATCTTAGGGTATGCCAACGAGGACCAGCCCCCGGGCCTGGAAGACCGCCCCGCGGCGGAGGGGGCCTTTTTTGAGACCCGGATTCGCCCGCAAGTGGCCGCCTGCTTCCCGGCTTTTCAAGGGGCCGCGCCGGAGTATGCCTGGGCCGGACACTACGACGACCACCCGGGGGATTCGACCCCGTTGGTGGCGCGCCTGGGGGGGGCCCTGATGGTGGGGGGCACCAGCGGCAGCGGCATTATGAAAGCGGACGCCCTGGGAAGAATCGTGGCCGCGCGCCTCTCGGGCCGGGAATGGGTGGAGTTGGGCGACGGCAGCCGTTTCCGGGTGGCAGACCTGGGGCTTAAGGAGCGCCGCGTCGCCCCGGAAGAATTCGTGATTTAAAGTTGTGGCCGGAAAGGAGGGTGCCCCGTGTTTCCGCCCTATGCCAACGAACCTCTCAGCGACTTCAGCGATCCTGTCCAGGCCGCCGCCTACCGCCGGGCTCTAACCGCGGTGCGCCAGGCCCTGGGAAGCCACCGGCCCCTGGTCATCGGCGGGCAGGAAGTGGAGACCGGCGAGCGGCTCGTCAGCCTCAATCCGGCCAAACCCGCGGAAGTGGTGGGCTCCGTGGCCGCGGCCGGACCGGCCCAGGCGGACCGGGCCCTTGATGCCGCCTGGCAGGCGTTCCCGGCCTGGGGGGCCAGGCCCGCGGCGGCGCGGGCCCTCATCCTGGTGGAGCTGGCCGCGGTATTGCGCCGCCGCCGGTTCGAATTGGCCGCCTGGGAAACCCTGGAGGCCTCAAAAAACTGGGTTGAGGCTGATGCCGACGTGGCTGAAGCCATTGATTATTGCGAGTATTATGCCCGCCAGGCGCTAAAATTCGCCCGGCCGGTGCCGGTCTCGCCCTATCCCGGGGAAATCAACCAATCCTGGCTGCAGCCCCTGGGCGCCGGCGTAGTCATTGCGCCCTGGAATTTCCCCCTGGCCATCCTGGTGGGCATGACCATGGGGCCCGTGGCCGCAGGCAACACCGTGGTGGTGAAGCCGTCTTCCTATACTCCCTTGGTGGGCGCGGCCATGAAGGACGCCGCGGCCCAGGCCGGCTTCCCGGACGGGGTCATCAACTTCCTGCCCGGCCGCGCCGCGGCGGTGGGGGATTATCTCGTGGACCACCTCCGCACCCGGTTTATTAATTTCACCGGCTCCCGGGAGGTGGGCACCCGCATCGCCGCACGGGCGGCCCAGGTCCAACCGGGGCAGCAGTGGCTGAAGCGGGCCTACCTGGAAATGGGCGGCAAAGACGCCATCGTCATCGATGAAACCGCGGACCTGGACGCGGCCATCCCTGCGGTCATTAAGAGCGCCTTCGCCTTCCAGGGACAGAAATGCTCGGCCGCGTCCCGCCTCATTGTCGTCCAGGAAGTGTACGACGCCGTGCTGGCGCGCCTGCTGGCGGCCATCAAAGAGATAACCATCGGACCCGCGGAAGAAAACTGTCAGATGGCGGCCATCATTTCCCAGGTCCAGCTGGACCTGATTCTTAAGGAGATTGAGGCCGGCCAGGGCCAGGCGCGACTCGTAGCCGGCGGCCGCCGCCTGGAGCGGGACGGCGGCTTTTACCTGGAGCCCACAGTCTTCGCCGAAGTGCCCCCCGAGTCCCGGCTGGGCCAGCAGGAAATCTTCGGGCCGGTGCTCGCGGTCATACGGGCCCGGGATTTTGAGGACGCGCTGCGGATCTTCAACGGTACCGAGTATGGCCTCACCGGCGGCCTGTTCAGCCGGGACCGGGAACGCCTGGAGCGGGCCAAACGGGATTTTGCCGTGGGCAACCTGTACCTCAACCGCCCCATCACCGGGGCCCTGGTGGGAGTGCAGCCCTTCGGCGGCTTCAAGATGTCGGGTACCAATGCCAAGGCCGGAGGGCCGGACTATCTCAGGCTCTTCCTGGAAATGAAATCCGTGTCCGAGCGCCTCTGAGCGGCTTGCCCCGCACCGTTTTGGGCTAGGGCGACTTTTCCCAGCCGCCGCCCAGGGCCTTGTAGAGGGCGATGAGGTTGGTGTCCACGGTGCGGACGCTTTGCGACAAGGCGTCTTCGGAGGTGAAAAGGGAGCGCTGCGCGGTGAGGACGTTGAGGAAGTCGGTTTTGCCCACCAGGTAGAGCTTCAAGGACAGCTCCACGGCCCGGCGGTTGTTGACCACGGCTTCGGCCAGGGACTTGCGGTGTTCCTGTTCCTTGGCATAAGCCACCAGCGCGGTTTCCACGTCTTTCAGGGCGGTGAGGATGGCCTTTTCATAAGCGGCCAGCGCCTGTTCCGTGAGGGCATCCTGAACCTTGATATTCCAGTAGATGCGGCCGCCCGCGAAAATCGGCCAGGTGACGCTGGGGCCGAAGGACCAGAATTTGCTGTCAAAACTCCCCAGCTTGGCCAGGTCGTTGGCGGAAAAGCCCAAACTGCCGGTCAAGGAAAACTTGGGGAACAGGTCCGCGGTGGCCACGCCGATGCGGGCCGTGGCCGCGTGCAGCTGGGCCTCGGCCCGGCGGATGTCCGGGCGCCGGCGCACCAGCTCCGAGGGCAGCCCCACGGGAATCTCCGGCGGCGTGGGTGGAATGGGGGATTCGATGGCCAACTCTTTGGTCAAGGCCGCGGGCTCCCGCCCCAGCAGCACCCCCAGGCTGTAAATGGCCGCCCGGGCCGAGGACTCAAACACCGGGATCACGGCTTCGGTGGTGGCCACCTGGGCGTCGGCTTGGGCCACTTCCAGGGCGCTCACAAAACCGGCTTCATACCGCTTCCGGGTAATCTCCGCGGTATGCCGTTGCGCCTTGAGGTTTCGCCGGGCAATGTCGATCTGCTGCTGAAATCCCCGCAGGCTGATATAGTTGTTGCCCACATCGCCCACCAGGGTGATGAGGACGTCCCGGCGGTCCTCCAACGCGGCCTGGAGGTCGGCCCCCGTGGCCTCGATGTTCCGGCGGGTGCCCCCGAAAATATCCAGTTCCCAGGTGGAGTCCAGGCCCACCCGGAAGAAATCCCGAATCCCGCCCAGGGTCGTGGTGGTGGTGCTGGGAGGGGGGGTGGGTTTTTTCCCAGGAGTGGGGGAAGGGCTGGGCGTGGGGGAAATTCCCGGCGAGGTGAGGGATTGGCCCGCGGGCCAGCTCCGCTGGTACTGGGCATTGAGGTCCACCTCGGGCCACAGGGGCGCGCCCGCCACCCCCTGGGCCGCCCGGGCCTGGCGGATGCGGGCCTCGGCCAGGCGCAAATCCAGGTTGGAGCGGATGGCCATCTCCACCAGGGAGGAAAGGGTGGGGTCGTTAAAAGCGTTCCACCAGTCCACCAGGGCCACCGGGTTTGGCGTGGTTTTGCTAGGCTGGGCCGGGGTGACCGCCTTCTGGCCGTCCCACTTCTCCGGCACCTTGGTCTCCGGCCGCTTATAATTGGGCCCCACCATGCAGCCGGCCAGGGTCGCCAGACAGATTACTGCCAGTCCCAGTCTTAAAATGGGTATCGGGCGGTTCAGGGTGCCGTCGGCCGACATCATTATGAAAAACTCACTTTTTCTCACAATCACAAAATTGGTGGCCCAGCCTTTCCAGGCTGCGCCATGCTTTCTAAAGGTTCTCCAGGTTCCCAGAGAAAAGGATACTCCTCGGGTGCCTGACACAATCCGGTCTTAACTGGATTTAGGCGGATATAATTCCATTTCTCTAAAAATTCATCATAGTCCCTCACAATGCGGTCAAAATTTTCATCCTGCCATAATTGGCCCTTGGCACCTCTGAATTGATTTATTTCCCGGGAGCTGAAACCTTTAATCCCCTGCAAAATCTTACTTAACGAAAAATCCACCCCAGGTTCAATGGTAACGGGCTTTAGCATCAAGTGGACATGATCCGTCATGACCACGGCTGCTGTCACCCAATATCTTATTCGATGGAAATGTTTTATGGCATTTAACACCATCTTTCTTTCATCCTCAGAAATAAACCCTGATTTCAAGCGGAAAGTGACAAAATAAGTGCTGTCGGGCAATTGCCAATGAGGCAGAGTGCGGCGACTAATGGATAATTCATCCTTTGGAGCACAGGCTGGAAAGCCTGTGCCACCAACCTTTTGGGGTTTTCCTTTCTCTTCCAAACTATTTCCTTATCTTACAGCCCTATTATCCTCGGTGGCACAGCCTTTCCAGGCTGTGCCCTAAATCTATTCATACCTGAGGGCGATGATGGGGTCCAGGTGCGCGGCTTTCCAGGCCGGGTAGTAGCCGAAAATGATGCCCACGGACACCGACACCGCAAAGGCGGCGATAATGGCGTCCAGGGACAACTGGGTGGGCCAGCGCAGCAGAATCCGCACCAGATAGGACACCCCCCGCCCCGCCAGAATCCCCGCCACCCCGCCGCAGAAGCACAGAATGATGGATTCCGCCAGGAACTGCTGCAGGATGTCCCGGGCCCAAGCCCCCACGGCCATGCGCAAGCCGATCTCCCGGGTGCGCTCCGTCACCGACACCAGCATGATATTCATGATGCCCACGCCCCCCACCAGCAGCGAAATCAAGGCCACGGCCAGCAGCAGCTTGGTCATCATGGTGGCGGTGGAAGACAAGGCCCGGGTCATCTCCGTCATGTCCCGGATACTGAAGTCTTCGGGCTCCTCGGCGCGGATGCGGTGCCGCTCCCGCAACAGTTCGGTGATCTGCTTGAGGGCCGCGGGAATTTCCTGGGTGGTGCGGGCCGCGGCCAGGATCTGGTCCACGTTGATGAACCGCACCGGCAGCGGGGTGTCGGCCTGCTGGGTCGCCGACTGCTCCGGATAGAGCTTGTTTTGGCTGGTGGGATAGATCTGGCTGAGGGTGTTAACCGTCTGGGAGGTGCTGGAACCGGAGGAAGCGGCCGCCGCGGCCGCCGCGCTCTGGTTGGCGGTTTGCGCGGAAGAGCCCGTCACCCGAAATTTAATGGTGGTCCAGGGTGCCAGCAGGATGTCGTCCTGGTCAATGCCCATCATGTTGGCGCCCTTGGCGTTGAGGACGCCGATCACCTTGAAAGAGACGTTTTGTACCCGCACCTCTTTGCCCAGGGGGGACTCGCCCTGAAACAGCTCCCGAACCAGTCTCTGGCCCAGCAGGCAGACCTTGCTGGCATTGCGCACATCCCGGTTGGTGAAGGGTTCGCCCTGGGCCAGGCCCCATTCCCGCACGTCCAGGTAAGCCGGGGTGGTGCCATAAATAAAAACCGGCACCCAGTTGCGGTTGCCATAGATGACCTGGGTCCGGGCCCGGACGATGGGGGCCGCGGCCCTGACCCCGGGGCACTCCCGCAAAATGGCCTCGCTGTCCTGGGGGGACAGGGTCATGACGCTGCCGGCCCCGAAGCTCACGCCGCCGCTGGAGGCCGTGCCCGGCAGGATCAACAGGTTGTTGGCCCCCATGCTGGCGATGGTCTGCTGGATGGCGCTGGAGGAACCCCGGCCGATCTCCATCATGGCAATGACCGCGGACACGCCGATGATGATGCCCAGGGTGGTGAGCGCGGCCCGGAGCACGTTGCGGCGCAGGCCGTTCAAGGCAGTGCGTACCATCCACTGGCCCCGCAGCCAGGACCAGCCGGCGCGCAGCTTGGCCGTCATGGCCCCTGCGGGGGCCGCCACTTCCTTTTTGCCTTCACCCCGTTCCGGGTGGAGCTCTTCGGCTTGCACCTGCCCGTCACTGATCCTGATGACCCGCTTGGCGTACCGGGCCACGTCTTCGTCGTGGGTCACCAGGACGATGGTTACGCCCTCTTCCTCGTTGAGCTGCCGGAACAGTTCCAGGACCTCTTCGCTGGTTTTGGAGTCCAGGTTGCCGGTGGGCTCGTCCGCAAAGAGGATGGAAGGGTGGTTGATGAGGGCCCGGGCGATGGCCACCCGCTGCTGCTGCCCGCCGGAGAGCTGCGAAGGCTCATGGTCCAGGCGGTCCCCCAGGCCTACCTTTTGGAGCAGGTCCTGGGCCCGCTGCTGCGCCTCCCGTTCGGAGAGGTGCTCCGCGGTATACGTCAGGGGCATCATCACGTTTTCCAGGGCGCTGGTCCGGGCCAGGAGGTTAAACGTCTGGAAGACGAAGCCGATTTTCTGGTTCCGCAGCTGGGCCCATTCATCCGCGGACAGGGTCACCACGTCCTCCCCTTCCAGCCAGTATTCTCCGGCAGAGGGGCGGTCCAGGCACCCCAGGATATTCATGAGCGTGGTCTTCCCTGAGCCCGAGGCGCCCATGAAGGCCACAAATTCTCCCTGGGAAACCCGCAGGGAGACGCCCTTCAGCACCGGCACCTCGATCTCGCCCAGGTGATAAGTCTTAAAAACGTCTCTCAGTTCGATGAGTTTCATGACAGCTCTCGCGCTGAGCCTGCCAGGTGGGGATTCTCCCCCGCCGGCAGTCTTTAGCGGCCTCCGGCCTTTTGCGCCCCGGGCCCGAAAAGTTGGGGCGTAAAGGGACTGGCGCCGCCTCCAGGCTTGGCGGCCTGCTGACTTTCCGCCTCTCCCACCACCACCGGGGTCCCTTCCTTGAGCTGGTCACCCGCAACTTCCGTCATATTGCCATCGGTTAAACCCAAAGCCACGGGGATGGGGCGCACCTTGGTGCCCTCCGGCACCCAGACGACGCCTGCCTTCTCTTCCTTGCCGGCCGGGGGAGACGGTTTGCTCCCGGCCGGGGGCCCGGGCGCCGGCGCGCCTTTGACCTTCCCCCGGAACTCCCGCGCCACTTGTTCCGGTGGGGGGAGCCAACGCAGCGCGGCGTTGGGGACCAACAGGACCTGGCGGCGGTCCCCGACGATGAACTTGGCGTTGGCCGTCAGGTACGGCAGCAGTTTGCCGCTGGAATTGTCGGTGGTGACCTCCACCGTGTAGGTGACCACGTTCTGGGTCATGGTGGCGTTGAGCCGCACCTTGCCCACCTCTCCCTGGAACACCGTGCCGGGGTAGGCGTCCACGGTGAAGGTCACCGGCTGGCCCGGGTGGATCTGGCCGATGTCGGCTTCGTTCACCGAGACCCAGACCTGCATGCGGGTCAGGTCCTTGGCCAGCAGGAAGAGGCTGGGGGCATTGAGACTGGCCACCACGGTCTGGCCGATGTTCACCCGCCGGTCCACAATTACTCCTTTCACCGGCGAGGCGATGGTGCAGTAGCTCAGGTTTTGCTGGGCCCGCTGCAGGGTCGCGGCGGATTGCTCCACCGCCCTTTTGGCCTGGACAATGGCGGCCTTGCCCACTTCCAGGTTGGCCTTGGCGGTCTCATAAGCCGACTGGGACGCGTCGTAATCGGCCTGGGACAGGGCCTCGGAGGAGCCCAGCTTCTGGGCCCGGGCCCAGTCCCGCTGGGCCTGGTAGAGCTTGGCCTTGAGCTGGCCCAGGTCGGCTTCCGAGCGCTCCAACGCGGCCTTGGATTGCCCCAGGGTGGCCTTGGCCGCTTCCACGTCGGCCGCGTACAGGGCGTCGTCGATGCGGGCCAGCACCGTGCCCCCCTCCACCACGGAGCCGTAGTCCACCTGCTTGCCGTTCTTGTCCGTGCCGAAGGACACGATTTTGCCGGCCACCTGGGCGCCGATGTCCACCACTTCTTCGGGCTCCACCGTGCCGGTGGCGCTGATGGTGGCCAGCAGGTCGCCCCGTTTCACCGCGACCGTGCGGAACGCCCCGCCCTCGCGACTGCTGCGCTTCAGGTAGCCCACTAACAAGAGGGAGGCCACCACCACTGCCAGAATAATGACCATGGTACGCTTACCGGGGAGCTTCTCCATAACCTCCGGCCAGCGCAGGAAATCCTTCATTTGACCCTTACCGCCTTTAAAAAAGCAGCCCCGGGGAAGGGGCCGCGGAAATAAATAATTATATCATATGAAGCCGTTTAAAATGACTTCCCTGCCCCGGTTAACGTTAACATATTATCATCATTTATATTAACCAATTTCCGGGGCACATCCGGCGCTCCAAACCTCAAAGGCCAACAATGGTTGAGCTGACAGAGGGCGGCTGGCAAGAGGCAGCGCCGCTTCACCGCCGCCAGGCAAAATAGCGGCGGAGCAGGCCCTTGCGAAACGGGGTCAAGCGGGTGCGCCGGTAGAGGTCGCCGATCTGGCGGATGGCCTCCGCCTGGGTGGGGTAGGGGTGGATGACGGAGGCCAGGGCCCCGAGGCCCACCTTCCCCACCATGGCCAGGGTGACTTCGCTGATCATCTCCCCCGCGTGGCGGGCCACGATGGTGGCGCCGACGATGCGGTCCGTGCCCCGGCGCACGTGAATTTTCACTAGGCCCTCCTCCTCGCCGTCCACCACGGCCCGGTCCACTTCCTTTAAGGGCTTGACAAAGGTGTCCAGAGCGATGCCTTGCTTCGCCGCGTCCTCTTCGTTCAGCCCCACGTGGGCCACTTCCGGGTCGGTATAGGTGCACCACGGGACGGTCAGGGCGCTTAATTTCCGGCGGCCCCAGAACAGGGCGTTCTGGATGACGATCCTGGCGGTGGCGTCGGCCATGTGGGTGAACTTGTGCGCCAGGCAAACGTCCCCGGCCGCATAGATATGGCGGTTGCTGGTTTGCAGCTGATCGTTCACCAGCACCCCGGCCCGGGGGTCGAACCTGACTCCCGCGGCCTCCAGGCCAAGGTTCTCCACATTGGGAGCCCGGCCCGCGCCCGCCAGGATTTCGTCCACCTGGATTTTCCCCGGCTGCCCGTTGCTTTCGTAATGAATGGTCTTGCCGGTCCCGGTCTGCTCCACCCGCAGGGGCTTGGCGTTGAGGAGCAGGCGGAGGCCCTCCTGCTCAAAGACCCTTTGCAGGATGGCCGCGGCCTCCGGGTCCTCCCGGTTCATGACGCGGCCGTGTTTGTGCAGCAAGGTCACCTGGCAGCCCAGGCGCTGCAAGGCCTGGGCGAACTCGCAGCCCAGGGGGCCGCCGCCCATGACCAAAAGGCGCGCCGGCCGCGCCGTCAGGGAAAAAACCGTCTCATTGGTGAGATAACCGGCCGCCGCCATCCCCGGCACCGGGGGGTCCACGGGCCTGGCCCCGGTGGCGATGACGGCCTTCTTAAAATGCAGGGTTTCCTCGCCCACGGCCACGGTGCGGGGCCCGGTGAAGCGGGCCTCCCCCAGGAAGACGTCCACCCCCAAATCCTGAAAGCGCCGGGCCGCGTCATGCGCGCTGATTTGCGCCCGCAGGCGCCGCATGCGCGCCATCACCTGCCCAAAGTCCGCCTCCGCGGCCTGGGGCACCTGGAGCCCGAAGCGGGGGGCCTCCCGGACCGCCGCGGCCGCCCGGGAGGAGCGGATGATGGCCTTGGAGGGCACGCAGCCGTAGTTGAGGCAGTCACCTCCCAGGAGGTGGCGCTCGATCAAGGCCACCCGGGCCCCCAGGGCCGCGGCCCCGGCCGCGGTCACCAGCCCCGCGGTGCCCGCGCCCACCACCACCAGGTTATAAACCGGGGCCGGCTCGGGGTTCCGCCAGTCCCGCGGGTGGACGTGGGCCACCAGGCTCTCGTTATATTCATCCCGGGGCTGTACTTCAGGGACGGTGCTCATGAAAGGCTCCTTCTGGGGTTGCTGGCTGCGGGCGTCACGCCCTAACGTTAATCACCGCCAAGGAAAGGGGCAACTCCCTCTGCCGCCGGGCAGGGACCTTTCGTGACCAAGATAAATTTGATAAAAATAATATAGATAAAATCGGCAGGAGAGGTAATTTGCAGATCGCCAGGCCTCAGCCACTTACAAAAGGCCAATTACCGGTTGCAGGGGAAGAGCAGGAGCTGGTGGCTCGGGTCCGCGCCTTAAAAGCTGGCCTGGGCCCCGAGCTCCTCATCCTCACCCACCATTACCAGCGCCCGGAAATCGTGGATTTGGGGGATTTTCGGGGGGATTCCTTCGGGCTCTCCCGGAAGTCCGCGGCGGACCGGGAAGCCCGCTTCATCGTCTTCTGCGGCGTGCATTTCATGGCGGAAAGCGCCGCCATCCTCAGCCGGCCCCACCAGGTGGTGCAGCTCCCCGACCTCCGGGCCGGCTGCCAGATGGCCGACATGGCGGCCATGGGCGAGGTGGAGGCGGCCTGGGAGGAACTGAGGGACGTCGCCGGGGGGCCCATGGTGCCCATCGTCTATATGAATTCCGAGGCCGCGCTCAAGGCCTTCTGCGGGCGGCACGGGGGCTGCGTCTGCACCTCCAGCAACGCCCGGGCGGCCCTCTCCTGGGGACTCAGCGCCGCGCCCAAGGTCTTTTTCTTCCCGGACCAGCACCTGGGCCGTAATACAGGGAATCAGTTGGGCTTAGGGCCGGAAGACATGGTCGTCTGGGACCCGGACCAGCCCCTGGGGGGGCTTAGCCCCGAGGCCCTCCGCCGGGCCCGCCTCATCCTCTGGGACGGCTATTGCCACGTGCACACCCGCTTCCAGGTGGAGCACGTCCGGCGGATGAAGGCGGCCTTTCCCGGCGCCCTGGTGGTGGTGCACCCCGAGTGCACCCAGGAGGTGGTGGCCCTGGCGGATGGGTGCGGCTCCACGGGCTTCATCGTCAACTACGTGCAGCAGGCCCCCCCCGGCGCGACCATCATCATCGGCACGGAAATCAACCTGGTGCGCCGCCTGGCCCGGGAGCACCCGGACAAACAGGTCCTGGACCTGGCATATTCCCTGTGCCCCAACATGTTCCGCATCAACCTGGAAAATCTGCTCTGGACCTTGGAAAACGTGGGGCAGGTCAATGTGGTCACGGTGAGGGAAGACTTCGAGGCCGAAGCCCGCCTGGCCCTGGACCGCATGCTGGCCCTGGCCTGAGCCCCCCGGCTGTCAGCCCTGGTCGATTTCTGCCAGATATTCCCGGTACAGGTCCACGTCCCCGCTCAGGGCCCGCTGCCGGTCCTCATAAGGCGCGGCCAGCCGGCGGTAAAATTCGTCGGCCACGTTTTTAAAGACGCCGGTGAGGATGGCGATGTGCCAGTAGCGCAGGGGGCCGAATTGCCGGCGCACCAGCCCCAGGGCCAGGCGGGTTACGGTGTAATTCAGGAGGCCGGCGAAGGCGCCGTCATAGCCGGGCTCTTTGGCCTCGGCCGCCAGGCGGTCCGCCAGCCGGTCGATGAGGCCGTCCAGTTCCTGCCGGTGTTTGAGCGCGATGTAGGGCATGTCAGCTTCTCCTTCGGGGTGGAAAAATCGGAGCACCGGGAGGCTTCAGGAATGGTTGTCCTCTGAGGGATCGGAGGTTTCCGGGCCCCGCCAGAATTCGTCCTCCAGCCGGACAAGGTCCTCCTCTTCCAGTCCATCATCACCTCCTTGCTGCTGGTCCGGCGAAAGGTGCCAGCGCCATCACCGGTTAGCCTTGGAAAATGATGGGGTTAAAGATTGGTTCTTTTTATGCTTGCGGCCGTAACACCGTTTTTTAGATAATGGATGGCGCAGGGTAGACTTTCAAACCATTCATGCCACTGACAAGTATAACGGCGGCATAGCGACCATCGGCGCCTACCAGTGCCCACTGTTAATTAATCGATTTTTTAAGTTAACAGAAAATCTAACCATGTTACAAGTAAGAATTCCATCCCGGCAAGGTTTGATACGCTTAATAGGCCATTGCGTGTTGTTATGATCAAGATGGTCGGCCTGTTTTCCTGGGAAATCGGGGCCTTACTTATTATTTATGCTATCCTGCTCGCAACGAGAAGGGCTGAGCAGAGATGAGAGGGCGTTGTAGGGGGGGTCTAAAAATCGAGAAAAGGGCTGCCAAGCACCTATGGGAACAAGATGCAGCTTGGCTGGCACATAATCCCGGGTTATCACGTGATGAAATCGCCTGATGTAGTAATTATCGGTGGAGGGATTATTGGCTTGGCCTCCGCTTATAATCTTTCAGAACTTTACCCGCATAAATCTCTTATTGTCCTGGAAAAGGAACAAGACCTTGCCCTCCATCAATCCGGCCGTAATTCTGGAGTCTTACATTCTGGCATCTATTACAAACCTGGGTCCCTAAAGGCCATCACCTGCCGATCCGGTAAAGCAGCCATGCAGGAGTTTTGTACTCGGGAGGGGATTAATTATAAAATCTGTGGAAAGGTAATCGTAGCTGTCGATGAAGGTGAATTGGCAGCCCTGAATGTCATATATGAACGCGGCAGGGCTAATGGCATAAACTGTGAGCTTATTGAACGTGCTCGATTGTTGGAACACGAGCCTTATTCAGCAGGCGTTAGAGCAATACATGTTCCTGAAACCGGTATTGTGGATTTTGGTCAGGTCTGTTCACGCCTCGCAGAGATTATTAAAGCAAAGGGACACAAAATCTTAACAGGTGTTAAAGTAACCGGCTTGAGAGAAAACGCCAGTGAAGCCATTATTGAAACCACGGATGGAGAGTTCTCGCCCAAGTATATTATCAATTGTGCCGGACTTCACTCCGATCGAGTTGCATCTATGGGTTCTAAGGCAACGCCTGTCAAAATCATTCCATTCCGCGGCGAGTATTTTAAGCTTAAGCCAGAGGCAGAGAAGTTTTGTAATAGCCTAATTTATCCGGTCCCAGATCGCCGATTTCCCTTCCTCGGCATACATCTTACCAGGAAAATATCAGGAGAGGTAAAGTGTGGGCCGAACGCCGTACTTTCTTTTGCCCGGGAAGGGTACCGCAAGAGCGATGTCAACCTAAAGGATTTATTAGAGAGTTTAACTTACCCGGGATTCTTAAGAATTGCCGCCAGGTATTGGCGAATGGGGGCCTGGGAAATATGGCGCTCAGTGAGCAAAGGCGCCTTTATCAAAGCCCTCCAACGCCTCGTACCGGAGATTAAGAGAGACCATCTATTGCCATGCCCATCCGGGGTGCGGGCGCAGGCCGTGACCCCGGATGGGCTAATTTTGGACGATTTCGCCTTCCTGGAAAGTGCCAGGGCGGTCAACGTCATTAACGCTCCTTCCCCCGGGGCGACTGCGGCGCTCAGCATTGGCAGGGTGGTGGTTGAAAGACTCTCAACAAGGTTTCACAAGAAAGGGTGCTATCACGCTACACACGGGACGGGTCGTCTTTAAGATGTTGCTGATAACTCCGATTTAACTCCGGGTCTTTATAGGGCATGTTCGGGGTCGGGGCCCCGCCAGAAGTCGTCCTCCAGCCGGACAATGTCCTGCTCGTCCAGGGTGGCGCCCGTCTGGATCTCGATGAGGCGCAGCGGCTCCGGGCCCGGGTTCTCCAGGCGGTGGGGGGTGGAGGGCGGCACGTAGATGCTTTCATTGCCGGCCAGGCGCCGCACCTGGCCGCCGATGGTCACCAGCGCGGTGCCCTGCACCACCACCCAGTGCTCGGCCCGGTGCCGGTGCAGTTGCAGGCTGAGCCTTTTGCCCGGCTCCACCATGATGTGCTTCACCTTGTAGCCGGGGCCCGATTCCATGAGGGTGTAAGCCCCCCAGGGCCGCTCCACGGTGAGGTGCTGGGAGGACTCCAGAGGGAAGTGCTGGCTCAGCGCCGCCACCAGGTCCTTGACCTCCTGGACCCGCTCCCGGGGACAGATCAGGGTGGCGTCGGGAGTGTCCACCACGATGAGGTCCCTGAGACCCAGGGTGGCCACCAGGCGGTCCTGGGCATAGATGACGCAGTCCCGGCTGTCCAGGTCCAGGTTGCGCCCCAGGATGACGTTGCCCCGCTCGTCCCGGGGGAAGAGGTCCGGCAGGGCGCCCCAGGTGCCCACGTCGCTCCACCCCAGGTCCGCCGGCACCACCGCCACCCGGCGGGCGCGCTCCAGCAAGCCGTGGTCCAGGGAGATGTTGGGGAGGGTGCGGTAAACTTCCTCCAGGGGGGCGCCCCCCCGGAGCTGCATCAGGCCCTGGTAGAGCTCCGGCAGGTGTTGCCGGAACGCGGCCAGAAGCACGTCCCGGCGAAACATGAACATGCCGCTGTTCCAGTAATAGCCGCCCTCCGCCAGCATGGCCCGGGCTGACTCCAGGGGAGGTTTTTCCACGAACCGGGAGCAATGCAAAGCCCGGGCCCCGGGCTCCAGGGCCTGGCCGGCCTGGATGTAGCCATACCCCGTCTCCGGCCGGGAGGGCCGGATGCCGAAGGTCACCAGGTACCCCGCCTGGGCCCACCTCAAGCCTTCCTCCAGGGCCTGGTGGAGGTTTTCCGGCCGGCGGATGTAATGGTCCGCGGGGAAGACCGCCAGCACCGCCTCTTCACCCAGGCCGGCGCCCTGGACCGCGGCCAGGCCCACCGCGGCCGCGGTGTTGCGGCCCTCGGGTTCCAGCAGCAACTGCAACCCGGTCCAGCCCTTGCGGTAGAATTCCAGGCGGATGACCTCTGCCTGGGAGGCGTTGGTGACCACCATCAGGCGCTCCAGGGGGATTAAGGGCTGCAGGCGCTCAATGGTGGACTGGAGCATGGAGTCGGAACCCAGCAGGCGCAGCACCTGTTTGGGGTACTGGGAGCGGCTCAAGGGCCAGAACCGGGTGCCCGAGCCCCCGGCCAGAATGATGCCGAAAAGAGGAGTGGCGGTCATGCCTCCCTGCCCGTGCCTTTAGGGATTTGCCGAGTCGGGATTGCTCTTAATTATGACCCTCCGCGGCGGAAAAGACAAGCCTGGCGAGGTAATTCCAGGAGCAGGGACAGTTGAGGCCCCCGGACCCCGGCGGCCGACTCCACCCCGGCCCCTGGGCGAGGCCGGGCCGGTCCCCGGCACCCAAGCCAGGCTCAGGACTCCGTCTTCTCCCGGAAAACCAGGACCGGCCGGGTGGTCAGGCGCACTAGGTTCAGGGCCTCGTCGCTCAGGACCTTCAGGTACTTGGGGCGCTGGTGCCCGTAAGCCCCCAGCACCAGGAGGTCGTAGCGCTCCACGGCCACGGCCTTGAGGATCTCGTCCACAAAGTCGCCCTGGGCCATCTTCTTCAAAGGCGTGATGCCATATGACTTGAGGGTGTCTTCCCCGGTGAGGAGGCAGGACTGGGCGAAGTCCTCGGTCTCTCCCAGCTCCGTTTCCTGCACGTGCATGATGGTGATTTCCGGCTTTTTCTTGGCGAACAGGGGGGCGATGAACTCGAGAGCCCCCTGGTCGCAGCTGGAGCCCCGGTAGGCCACCAGGATCTTGTTGATGGGCCGGAAGTTGCGCAGGACCAACACGGGCTGCAGGGCATGGTGCAGGATCTTGGCGTGCACCGCGCCCAGGAGAAAGCCCCGGAGCGACGAACGGCCATGGGAGCCCAGGACGATGAGGTCGTAATAGCCGGTGGTGGCCGCGTGCAGGATTTCGTCCGCGGGGTCTCCCACCGCCACTTTGGGGTTGCAAGGAATCTTGCCCCCCACGCAGATTTCGCAGGATTCGATGATCTCTTCCACCACCCGTTGGGCCTCGCCTTCGATGGTCCGTTCCACCTCGCCCCGGGAAGTGAAGGGCGCGTAGGAGCCCTCCGCCACCGTTTCCACCACGTCGGGCTTGACGTACAGGGCGTCCACCTGGGCGTCGAAATGCTCCAGCAGATGGCAGGTATAACGTAGAGCCAGTTGGGATTCTTCGCTTTTGTCCACGGCCACCAGAATTCTCATCTTTCACCTCGTCAATCCGGTTATGAAGACTGCTTCATTAGCGCAGGACCAGGACCGAGGCCGGGCATTTGGCCACAAAACGGCCCACCCAGTCCCGGGGGAAGAAGCGGTCCAGCAGCGATTTTTTTCCCATCCACAGGGCCAGCAGGTTCTGGCCCCCCTCCCGGGCCAGGGTGGCCTCCAGGTCGGCCACCTCCGCCAGTTGCGTGGTCACCTGGATCTGGCGGTCCTCGTAGTAGTCCCCGATCTCGATGAGGCGCCGGTAGACCTCCTTTTTCATGGCGCCTTCCTGGCTGAGGCCGATGAGCTCCAGGGGCGCGCCGTGGATGGTGGCCATCTGGTTGATCATCTCCAGGGAATCCTGGCTGATGTAGCTCTGGTCCAGGCAGGCCAGGATGCGGCTGATGGGCTGCTCTTCCTTCACCAGAAGCACGGAGCCGTCGGCGTCGTTTACCACCCGCTGGGGCACCGGCTGGGCCCCGGCCCAGAGGCACTGCTCCCCCCGGGCGCAGCCCAGGACGATGAGGTCGCTTTCCTCTTCCCGGGCCGCGGCTAGGATCTCCGGCGCGCCGGCGCCTACCCTGAGGCGCACCTTGAGGTCCTTTTTCACCCCCCGGCATACCCGCAGCTCCTCCCAGAGGCCGTTGTGCACGGGCAGCCACTCATATTGCCAGTTTTTCAGGGCATAAGGGGAATCCTCGCCGGCGTCCTGCAGGAAGAGCTCCCGGTAGCGGTGCAGGGTCACGGCCAGGGGGTGAACCAGGGCCGGGGTTTCCCCCTCCCTGGCGGGCAGCGCGGCCGCCACTCCCAGAAAGGTGACGTCGGCCCAGGTGTTCAAGGCCAGTTTGGTCGCCTCTTTCAGGGCATAGGCGCTGTACGGCTGGTCATCTGCGGCGAACAGGATCTTCATTAACCTTCCTCCACAAAGTTCGGGGTCAAGGCAACTTAGGACCTCAAATGGGTTAGTTACTCTCCAGGGCTTTTTTGACCGACTGCAGCAGGTCGTCGATTTTCACCGGTTTGGGGAAAAAGTCAAAAATCCGTTCTCTGATGGCCTCGATGGTGGCGTCCAGGGTGGCATAGGCCGTGAGCATGATGACCTTGGTGCCCGGGTAGCGGTGGTTCACTTCCCTGAGGATGTCCATGCCGCTGACGTTTTCCATTTTCAAGTCGGTGATGACCAGGTCAAACTTCTCGTTACTGATCCGTTCCAGGGCCTCCTGGCTGTCCGTGAAGGTTTCCACTTCATAGCCTTCGTTTTCCAACACCTTTCTACACATATTACAGACAATCTTCTCATCGTCGATAACGATAATTTTTTCAGCCATTTTCTTCTCCTTTGGGGTGCCAGGCTGGAAGTTTGATGGTAAAGGTCGTGCCTTTCTTTTTGGCGCTTTCCACGGCGATGTCGCCATGATGCTGCTTGATGATGCCATAACTGACGGACAGGCCCAACCCTGTGCCCTTGGTGCTCTTGGTGGTAAAAAACGGGTCAAAGATATAAGGCAGGATTTCTTTGTCAATGCCGGTGCCCGTGTCCCTTACTTTCAGGATGATGAAACCGTCCTGCGGGTTGTGCCGACCCTCGATGAATAATTCCCCACCCTCCGGCATGGCTTGAATGGCGTTGATGAACAGGTTGACCAGCACCTGTTCAATCTGGGGCTGATCTACCAATACCGGGGGCAGATTCTCCTCTATCGCCAGGTGAGGCTTGACGTTGGAGATCATCAGATGATTGCCCACCAGTCCCAGGCTGCGCTGGACAATATCTTTAATCTGACATTCCTTGAGCTCCGGTTTCTTCTGGCGGGAAAAGTCCAGCAGATTCTCCACAATCTTTTTGATCCTCTCGGCCTGCAGATAGATATCCCCCATGTAGTTTTTCTTTTCTTCATCTCCCAGCATGTCGTAGAGGCTCAAGTAAGCCTGGGCGATCATGGACATATTATTCAGGGGATTGCCCAATTCATGGGCCACCCCGGAAATCAGGACCCCCAGCGAGGCGAGTTTGCCGCTTTGCAGCAGCTCTTCCTCCCTTTTTTCCAGTTTCCGGGCCATATCCGAAATCGCCTTGATGGCAATTTCTATTTCATTGTGAGGCGAAATAGAGTTTATCGCCACTTCGTGCAGCCGGCCTTCCGAAACTTTTTTAATCATGGTTCCCAAAACGCCGATCTCTTGAATAATAAAACGGAAGAAATACTGCCACAGAATTATTTGAATAACTAAAAAAACGCCTAAAGAGAGGATCAGCATTAAAACGGTGGTATTAATAATGTTACTGACGTTTTCCCGTTCCTTTTTCAGTAACGATTCGGAAACCGTCGTTAACTCATGGCCCAGGTTGCGCAAGGCCACCTCAATGGTCGGGGGGGGGACCTTGTCGGCCACCATCTTGCGGCTGACCTCCAGATACTTTTTCAGGATCAGAAACAACTGGTCGTAAGTTTTCACCCCCGAACTCTGCAGACTGGCGGCCACCAGGGGCCTGGAGGCCTCAATGATATTAAGCCTTTCTTCTCCCAGCCGCATGAGCTCCTGCAAGGCATTGGTGTCCTGGTAAAGGAAGTAGTTTTTCTCCGCTTTGCGAATCTCCAGCAAAGAGATGTTTAAATCGTCGATGATTTCGATGGACTGCAATTTCCGTAGCACCGTATTAAAGGAAATGTAAACAAAAATACAGATGACGCAGAGCAAGATTGCCTGTAGTAACGCGGCAATGATGATCCTTTTTCTGATGGTCATGTTAATCTAACCGGACCCGGAGTCGCACCGCAAATTATCGGAAAGCCCCGAACCTGTGCGATTGGATGGCCTCCTCAATCCGCTGGTCGATGGCCTCCAGGGCCAATTCCCTCTCCAGCTGTTTTAAGAGCTTCCTCTCCACGAAGTGTGATTTTAAGAACATTTTTGCGGCAATGGCGATGCTGCCCACGCCCACGAGGATGATGACGAGGTCGATGAGGGACCAGACGCCGTAGCCGAAGAGCCGGGTGAAAAAGGTGCCGATGGCGATGAAGCCAAGGCCGGTGCGCAAATACGAGAGTTCCGTGCGCTGCTTCGCCAGGATGGTGCGGTACTGCGACAGGTTGGTGCGGGCCTGGGCCAGGCCGGTGCGGGCGCCGCTCATGCGGGTGCGGATTTCCGCCAGCTTGTTGCGCATCTCCGCCCATTCGGTGCGCTGTTGGGACCACTGCGTCCGGGAATCGGCCCATTGGGTGCGGCTCCGGGCCAGGGCGGTGCGGTCGTCGGCCAGGCGGTTACGGTCCGCCGCCAGGGCCGTGCGCTTTTCTGACAACTGGGTGCGCCCCTGGGCCAATTCCGTCCGTTTTTCGGCCAGTTGGGTGCGATTCCCGGCCAGACTCGTCCTCTGGTTGGCCAGTTGGGTGCGGCCTTCTGCCAGGTCCGTCCTCTTATTGGCCAGCTGGGTACGGTTTTCGGCTAGGCTCGTCCTTTGGGTGGCCAGGGCCGTGCGGCCTTTGGCATACTCCGTGCGCTCATTGGCCAGCCGGGTGCGGTCCTGGGCAAACTCCGTCCGGTTCTGGGCCAGGCCGGTACGACGCTCGGCCAGCTCCGTACGGCGGTGGGCCAGGGCCGTCCGTTCCTCCGCCAGTTTGGTCCGGAACTGGGCCAACTTGGTGCGGTCTTCCGCCATGGCTTCCCGCCGCTGGGCCCATTCCTCCATGGCCTGAATCAGCTCTTCCCCATGTAAGGAAGAGACCTGTTTTTCTTTATCTTTTCCAGGCATTTTCGGCCCCTGATTGCCTCATGATTTTAGGGTTTATCCATACAATGCCAACAGCAATGGCGCCTTCATCTGGGAAAGCCACTGTAGCTGGGGACTGTCTTTTTTTACCTCCCGCTCCAGGGCCACCCCCACCAGTCCATACTCCTTGGTCACCTCCGGGGCCGGCCAGCCCGCCTCCCAGGGAAAATCCTCTTTGCGCGCCACCTGGCAGCCCGTGGCCGCCAAGGCCTCCCGGGCCTGGGAGACCTCGCGGCGCAGCGCTTCGTCGGCCGCCGCCGGGGCCACCAGGTGGAGGGGGACGGCCGTACCGGGCCAAACCTTTTGAAAGACCCCCGCCAAGGCCCGGGTTCCTGCCGGGTCCGCGCAGACCAGCAGGACCTGCTCGATTTTCCGCAAGGCCCGGAGCCAGATGAGGGGGCAGGAGAGGCGCTGGTAAAACTTGGCGTGCAGCCGCTTGTAAAGGGTGGCCGGGACAAAGGGGTAGGGGGCTCCTTCAATATAGAGGTCAAAAGGTTCCCGCGTGACCAGGTTCAGGAGCTCCACCTCCCGGTCGCCGTAAATCACCCGGGGCTCCTGCATCACCGGGCAGGTCTCCATCTCCCCGGCGAGCATCTCCTGGATCTCCGCCTTGCCCGCCTCCACCACTTCCCGCTCCCAGGTGTGCCTGACCCAGCCTACCCCGGTGATGGGAACATCGATGGAGGGGAACTTCACGTACACCGGCTGCAGCTCCAGGGGCAGCAAGTTCCCCAGCTGGCAGGCGTAACGGATGGCCAGGCTGGAAGCCAGGTCCACTTCGATGGCCACTAAGGTCCTTAGCACAGTCTCTCACTCCTTCCTGGTCTCAGGTCTTGGCGCCCCGGATCTTGGCCGCGGCCCGGCCCACCACTTCCTGGATCTCGCTCAGCTTGAAGGGCTTGGCAATGAAGTCGAACACCCCCTTCTGAAACGACTGCTTGGCCGTCTCCATGGTGGCAAAGCCGGTGATGACGATGACTTCCGTTTCCGGGTGGCGCTTCTTGGCTTCCTCCAGAAAGCGCATGCCATCGATCTCCTTCATCTTGAGATCGGTGATGATGAGGTCGTAGACGGTCTGCTCCAGCCGGTGCAGGGCTTCAGGGCTGCGGGTGAAGGTCTCCACTTCGTAGCCCAGCTTCTCCAGGGCCGGCTGCAGCCGCTTGCAGACGATGGGCTCATCGTCCAGTACCATGATTTTCAGTTTATCCTTGCTCATGGCCTCCTCCTGGGCCGGGGGCCTCCCCCCGGGCTGTGGGTTGCAGGTGAAAGAAGGTGTCGGCAAAGTCCGGGATGTCCTCATCCCGCCTCAGCTGGATGTCCAGCTGCCGGGTAAAGCCGATGAGCTGCCCCAGGACCTGGAGGCGGTATTCCATCTCTTCCTGGGGCAGGTGCAGCACCCGGGCCACTACCAGGTCCCCCTTGGTATCCACCTTGAAGTCGAAGCGGGACAGGATCCGGGCCAGCAGCTGCGCCCGCCGGGAGCGCCGGGTCAGGTCCGTGACCCCACCCACGAACCGGAAGTAGATGTGGTTCTGGGGCGGGTCCGGCACCATGCGGGCGTCGATGAGGTTGAAGTGGTAGCCCAGCCTGAGGTGCAGGTTCATGTAGTCGCCGCTGAGCACTACCAGGTTGAAGCCGGTGTACGAGGGCGCGCCCGGCGTCTCCGTCAGGGTCTGGGTGAGGCTGGACATCATGGCCTTGAAATCCACGGGCACCGGCTCGGTGCTCCACACCCCCGGCCGGGACAGCCCGGCCCACATGGCCCGAAATGGCCGGGAGAGCACCTGTTCCGGCGTCAGGCGGGAGCCCCGGGCCTCGGGGTCAATACCGCCCCCCAGGTCCAGGATCTTCAGGCCCAAAGGCACGTCGGACTGTAACGTCCAGATCTGTACCCCCTTGAAGCGCTTCACCAGGCGGGGCAGGTTCATGAGCTCCTGCACCGCCTTCTCGTGGGTGAAGCGGATAACGTCGTGCACGGTCTTGCACCCCTGGGGGGTGAAGTCCGGATCCGCCGGGTCGATGAGGCTCAGCCGGGCGATGCGGCCCAGTAAGCGCCGCAGCAGCCGGAATTCCGGGGCGTCTTCAAAGGCCAGGGACTGCACCAGCTCGTATTGGAGCAGCTCCATCACCCGGCCGGCGTAAATCACCCGCTGTTTGGTGTCCACCGTGACCTTCAGGCCCGGGGCCAGAAGTTCTGTGGCCCCCTCCACCCCCACCAGGGTGGGGACCCGGAATTCCCGGGCGATGGTGGCCAGGTGCCCCGCGGCCGAACCCCGCTCGGCCACGATGGCCGCGGCCTTGGGCACGATGCGGGCCAGCCAGGGCGCGGTGTATTTGGTCACCAGCACCCCGCCGTCGGGAAAGCCGTCCAGGTCCGCGTCCCCGGCCACCGGGTGTACCGGCCCGGAGCCCACCCCCGCGTGGGCCACGGTGCCCACGTCCCGGATGAGGACGGGATACCGGGCCAGGGTCTCGGACACGTCCCGGGCGGCCCTGGCCGGCGCCGGGGGGGCCTGGAGGCCCCGGGACTGGAGGATAAAGAGACGCCCGGCCGCGTCCAGGGCCCATTCCACCTCCTGGGGCCGCTTGAAGTAACGCTCCAGCAGCAGGGCATGGTGCACCAGGGTCTCCAGGACCTCCGGGCTGAGGGTGGGCGCATCCTGTTCCTCCGGGGGGACGGCCACCACTTCCTCCCCCCCGCCGGGCAGAGCCCGGGCCAGGCTTTCTTTGTGGGCGATCTCCCGGCGCCGCAGCTGGTGGGGCGAGTCCCGCTCCACCAGGTAGCGGTCCACCGGGCCCCGGCCTTCCGCCACGGTGCGCCCCAGGCCCCAGGCGGCGTGCACCACCAGGCAGTCGGAATCCTGGGCGCTGACGTCCAGGGTATGCACCACCCCGCTGACTTTGCTGGCCACCATCTCCTGGACCAGCACGGCCATGGCCGCCTCCTCGCCCAGCATCCCCACGCGCCGCCGGTACACCAGGGCCTCGGGGGAATAGAGGCTGGCCAGCACTTGCTTGTAGGCCGCCAGCAGGCCCCGGGACGGCACATTCAGCAGGCTCTCGTGGAGGCCGGCAAAGGACAGCTCTTCGTCTTCCCCGTAGGCGCTGCTGCGCACCGCCCAGGGGCCCCCGGCCTCGGCCAGGCGCCGGATCTCCGCGGCCACGTCCTGGGGCGCCACCCCCGCCAGGAGGCTGTACTGGATCTGGCGGGACACCTGACGCTCGTCCCCCTCCCCCGCGGTCCAGGCCTCCAGCCCCGCGTGGATGCGCTCTTCCAGGTGGTTGTGCTCCAGGAAGCGGTGGTAGGCCCGGGTGGTGATGACCAGCCCCCGGGGCACCGGCAGGTGCAGGCTGGTCATGATGACCCCCAGGGTGTTGGCCTTGCCGCCGATGAGCTCCGGATGGTCCCGGGGCAGGTCCTGGAGAGCCACCACCAGGGGCATTTCCTGGCTCAGCCGGAGCCGCCCCCTGAGCTCGCTCTCCATGGGCAGGAAGATGCGGTCCAGGGTGGAGTAAAGGTCCAGGTAACGGTTGGAGGAAATCAGGTTCAATTCCTTCACCATGCGCATCAGCACCGTCTGGATTTCCTGGGTGGTATCAGTGAGGTACTTGCGGTCAAAGATGTACTCCCCTCCGGATTTCTGCCCCAGGTCGGCAATGAGCTCCATCACCCGCTGGTGGTCCTGGAGCAGCCCCTGGAAATGCTCGAAGAGCTCCGGAAAGGCCACCAGGTCGGCCTCGGGTTTAACCAGGCGGTGCCAGAGGTCCCGGAGTTGCCGCAACATTTTCTTTCTCTATAGGTCCCCGATTCGCCAAGTCAATGGTGCTTTGTTAATGGCCGCCGCCGCCCTTGAAGAGATAGCCCATGACCAGGCCGGTGACGATGGCGATGATGACCGCCAGGATACCATAGAGCAGGCTGTGCTCATAGGCCATGGCCGAGGACAAGGCCGGCAGGCCCACCATGGCCACCTGCAGTTCGGTACACTTCTGGCCGCTTACCTTGCCTCCCTCCAGGACGGAGAGGCAGACCCGGTAAGTCCCCGGCTTCACCTGGGTGGGGAGACGGAAAACGCCCTTAACCAGGCGGCTGCCGTGAGCCGCCGGGGTGACCTGGAGGGGCTGGGGCAGGGTGCGGTACAGGTCTTCGCTCTCCTTGAGCTTCAGGAACTCCTCCAGCTCCCCGGGGGTGGCCGTCCCCCCGGCCGCGGCCAGGCGCCTTTTCAAGGCCGGAAACCCGAAGGCCGCCGCCGACGCGGTGGCCGTAAGCAGCCCGGGGCTGGTGCCCCGCGCCAGGTAGAGGGTAGGCGCGCCCTTCACTTCCACCTCCCCGACGTTCATCCACAGGCCGCCCCGGCGTCCTTTGCGCATGAGGTGCTCCGAGGTCTCCGGGCCCACTACTTCCATTACCGCTTCGGCCCCCCCGGGAATCTCGCCGCTGACGGTAATTTCCTCGCCCTGGAAGAAGGCCCCGATCTCCACCAGGTCCGGGCTCACTTTGACCTCCGCCCCCGCCACCCGGCCCGGCAGGGCCCCTCCGCATAACAGCGCCAGGCCGAGCCAGGTCGCGCCCAGGAGCCGAAAACTGCCGCCTCGCATCCTAATGCCCTCCTTTATAACCCAGCATCAGGTGCGGGGGCAAAACCAGGCCCACCAGGATCTGCACCATCACCACGAGCACGATGGAGGCCAGCAAGATCTTGAGCTGGTCCGCCTTGAGGCGTCGGCTGATGCGGGCCCCGAACTGCGCCCCCAAGGTGGAGCCCAACAGTAAAATCAGGGCCAGGATCAAATCTACCGTGTAGTTGGTCACGGCCTGCATGACGGTGACGTTGATGCAGGTGAACAGAATCTGAAAGAGGCTGGTGCCCACCACCACGTGCATGGGCATGCGCAGCAGATAAACCATCACCGGCACCATGATGAAGCCGCCGCCCACGCCCATGATGGCCGCCAGGACCCCCACGAAGACCCCCAGGATCAGGGGCATCAGGGGGGACAGCGTCACCCCGGACTTCTCGAAGCGCATTGGCCAGGGCAGGACCTGCACCAGGCGGGCGTAAAGGGAGGGCCGCGCGGCCTCGGGCCGCCGGCTGGGGTGGGCCACCTTGCCCCGCATGCTCTGGAGGCTCTCCACGAACATGTAGGAGCCGATGAGCCCCAGCATCACCACGTAGGTGACCTTGATGACGAAGTCGGCGTTGCCCAGGGCCCTGAGGACCTTGATGAGCTGCACCCCCAGGGTGCCGCCCACCACGCCCCCCACCAGCAGAAAGAGGCCCATCTTCAAGTCCACGTTGCCCATACGCCAGTGGGCGTAGCTCCCCGATGCCGACGCGGCCACGATCTGGTTGGAGTCCGAGGCCGCGGCCACGGTGGAGGGAATCCCCACCATGATGAGCAGGGGGGTCATCAAAAAGCCGCCGCCCACGCCGAAGAGGCCGGAGAGAAAACCCACCACGCCCCCCAGGCCCAGGAGGAGGAAGATGTTGACGCCGTTGCCGGCAATGGGTAGGTAAAGGGTTCCCAGCATGCTCGCCTCCCTTTCAAGGTTGCCCTGCGGCTGCCGTCAGGCGCTCGATGCGGCCCTGGCCCTGGACCAGGAGGATTTCCCCGGCGAAGATGCGCTTCAGGGTCCGCAAAGCCGCGGCCCCCGCGCCGCCCTCCGCCGGCGGCCATTTCCGGGGCCGGGCCAGGACGATGACCTGGATGCCGGGCTGGGAGGAGACGAAGCGCAGCACCTCCGGGGCAAAAAGCCCGGCGGAGAGGAAGATCTCCAGGCCCACCCCTTCCCGCTGGCACTCCTCGCGCACCTGCCCCAGCCAGAGGCGCTGCTGCTCCTTCAGGTCCTCCATGATCACCTCCCCGGCCCCGGGGTTGACGCCCGGCGGGGGCTCGGGCAGGATGGCCATGAGCACCAGGGAGACCTTGAGGCGCGCCGCCAGCTGGAGGGCGTAGGAAGCCGCCCAGGCACCAGGAGCCTGCAGGTCCACGGCCAATAGCACCTTTTTCGACATCTCCCTGTCCTCTAAGGCAGGGTTCGTGCCAGAGGGGGTGCTGGTGATAAATAGGAGGGGAATCAGTTACTTATTGATGGCGAGGGGAAGCGATGCGGCAAGGTCATGTTTCATTATGAAACCGGGCAAAGCCCGGGTTTTCGGCGAAACCTACGTCCGCCGCGGGAGACCACGTAATTTCAATTTGAAATGGAAGGCGAGCAGCTCCCCAAAAGGAAATATATTGGCAACTTAGTTGCCAAATTGTCCAAACATTTGATGCTAAAATTTCTTAGCACAGCCGGAGGTGGTATGTCCACGTGGCCTTAGCCCTCCGCCTTACACACTATTATCGGGCGGTACCGGTCTTCTGTAGTTCATAAGTGGCCGCCCCGCAAATTTCTGAACCAAGGGGGTGATATGTTTAAAATCTGCAAAAAAGATGCATATTGAGGGGAATTTGTATTATCTTGCCTTCAAAAAGACAATCGGGCTGCTAAAAATCGCGGGGTATTTTTGATCCACCTCAAAGCGAAGGACATCAGAACATGAGTGCCATCAAACTACTTTTCGTCTTCTCCCCTTGGATTGTTTTCTGGATTATTGCAGCGGGCCATTCCCCGCTGCGGCTCCGGATAGGGATATGTGCGGCTGCAGCGATGATAGTTGTAATGGGAATCACCAGACTCCATCGGGGCATTATCCTTTGGACAGGAGTTGTGTTCTTTTCGTTCGCCATGGTCTCGGTGGTTTGGCTCATGAATGTTTGGGTCATCCATCACTTGGGAATCTTTGCCAGTGGTAGTCTTTTTTTGGCTACACTTTTTTCGATGCTCATCGGGCGGCCCTTCACCGAGGATTACGCCCGGGAAAAGGTTCCGATCGAACTGTGGGACCACCCAAATTTTATCCGCAGCTGCTTCATTGTCACAACTGCCTGGGGACTTATCTTTCTCGCCAATACTCTGGTTAATATGGCTAAGCTCTATTACCCTGATTTCAATGAGTGGTTTTACAGAGGCGTAGAGTTTGCGATCATAGCCTCAGGGGTTGTATTCACCAAGATCTACTCTGAGCGAGCTAAGCGGAAGCGTGCGACAGCAATGTTATCACAGACTTAAAGGATAGGAATGGTGGATGATTTTGGTCGTTAAAGGATAACTGCTATTTATCAGCTGTTCGGTAGGTTTTTGGTGACAATCGTCGTGGGCGGCCTCAGGATTTGGACAGCCCGTACTTTTTCAGCTTGCGCCACAGGGTGGTGCGGGGCAGGGCCAGGACCCGGGCGGCCTCCCCCAGGTTGTGCCGGGTGGAGGTAAGCACCTGGCGGATGTAGTCCCGCTCCTGCTCCTCCAGGGTGCTCCACCGGCCCCGGCCGGGAACGGCGTAATCCCTCAGGTCCACCGGCAAGTCCTCGAGGGTCAGGGTTTCCCCCTCCGTCAGGGCCACGGCCCGCTCGATGATGTTTTGCAGCTCCCGGACGTTGCCGGGGTAGGAATAGGCCTGCAGCACCTCCCGGGCCGCCCGGTCCAGGCCGGTGACCTTCTTGGCGAATTTCTGGGCGTACTGCTTCAGGAAGTAGCGGATGAGTAGGGGCATATCTTCGGCCCGCTCCCGCAGGCTGGGGAGGTTGATCTGCACCACGTTCAGACGGAAGTAGAGGTCCTCCCGGAAGGTGCCCGCGGCCACCGCCCTTTTCAGGTCCTTGTTGGTGGCCGCGATGAAGCGAAAGTCCAGCTGGATGGGTCGGTTCCCCCCCACCCGGAGAATCCGCTTGTCCTGGAGGACCCGGAGGAGCTTGCCCTGCATGGACGGGGGCATGTCCCCGATTTCGTCCATGAACACCGTGCCCCGGTGGGCCGTCTCCAGGATGCCGATCTTGGTGGCCGTGGCCCCGGTGAAGGCCCCCCGCTCGTAACCGAACAGTTCGCTGGCGATGAGCTCCTCGGTGAAACCCCCGCAGTTGAAAGCCACGAAGGGCTTGTCCCGGCGGGGGCTCTCCCGGTGGATGAGCCTGGCCACCAGCTCCTTGCCGGTGCCGCTCTCCCCCTGAATGAGGACGTGGCAGTCCAGGGGCGCCACTTTGCGGATCACGGCAAAGACCTCCTTCATAGCCGGGCTCACGCCGATCATCTCCCCCCAGCCCTCCAGAGGCTCCAGGCGGGCCCGGAGACGCCGGTTCTCCTCCAGCAGGCGCCGGTTTTCCTGGACCATCTGGGTCAGGTTGCGGATCTCGTCCAGTTTCAGGGGCTTGGAGACGTAGTGAAAGGCACCGGACTTGATGGCCCCCACCGCGGCGTCGATGGAGGCGTGGCCGGTGATGAGGATGACCGCGGTGTCCGGCGCCCGGGCCTTGAGGCTTTTCAGCACCTCCATGCCGTTCATCCCCGGCAGGACCACGTCCAGGTAAACCAGGTCGAACTCCGCGCCTTCCGCCTCCCTCAGGAACTCCTCTCCCGAGGCGCAGGCCGTCACCTGGTGGCCCTCCTTTTCCAGGGCCGCTTTCAGGCGCCGCTGCACGATGGGTTCGTCGTCCACCACCGCGATGCGCATGGCTAGGACTCTTCCTTCAGGGGCAGCAGGATGGTGAAGGTGGAGCCCTGGCCCTTCTGGCTGTGGGCTTCGATGTGGCCGCCGTGCTTCTCGATGATGCCGTAGGTCACGGAGAGCCCCAGCCCGGTGCCCCGACCCACCTGCTTGGTGGTGAAGAAGGGGTCGAAAATCCGGGGCAGGTCCTTGGCGGTGATGCCCACCCCGGTGTCGCTCACCTCCACCTTCAGCCAGTTGTGGTCCTGGGACGCGGCCCGGATACGGAGACTGCCGCCGTCGGGCATGGCCTGGATGGCGTTGATGAAAAGGTTCAGGAAGACCTGCTGCAGGCCCTTGCGGTCGCCGTGCACCGGCGGCAGGGATGGCAGCTCTTCCTCCACCTGGATGCCGGAGAGCAGCAGTTGGTTGCGCACCAGCTTCAGGGTGTCGTTAATGACGTCGGCCACGGACAGGACCACGAATTCAGGGTGCTCCGAGCGGGAGAAGTCCAGCAGGCCCTTGACGATCTCCGAGGCCCGGTCCGACTGCACCAGGATGTCCTGGATCAGCCCCAGGGCCTCCTCCTCCGACAGGCTGCGGAAGTCTTCCTTCAGCGTCTCCGCGGTGAGCACGATGTTGTTGATGGGGTTGTTCAATTCGTGGGCGATGCCCGAAGTGAGGGTGCCGATGGCCGCAATCTTCCGGGACTGGACCAGCTGTTCCTGGTGCTCCTGGAGTTCGTGGGCCATGCGGTTGAAGGCCCGGAACAGGGCGGCGAATTCTTCCGACTGGGACTCCACCCCGGGCGAGATGGGAGTGAAGTCGCCGTGGGCAATCTTGTCCATGGCCTGCTGCATCTGCACCAGGGGCCGGACAAAGAGCCGGGCCAGGTAGAAGGCCACCAGCACGCCCAGGGCCACAAAGGCCACCACGGAGATGACAAAGAGGGTCATGGCCCGGGTAAAGAGGCGGTCGATCTCCAGCCGCTCCTCCCGGGCCCACCGCTCCGTCACGTTCAGCAGTTCCTGGCCCAGGTTGCGCAGGGCCTCTTCCGGGCTCCCCACCCGGGGCCGCCCCTGTTTGGCTCCCGCGGCCAGCTCTTCCAGCACCTCCTGGTAACGCCGCAGGATGCGGGGAAACTCCGGCTCCTGGTGGTCTTTCTTCAGCCGCAGGATTTCCGTTTCATGGTCCCGGTACAGCCCCGCCACCTGGCGCACGTAGGACAGGGCTTCCTGCAGGCTGGCGGGCTGCTTGTAAAGGAAGAAGTTTTTCTCGAAGCGGCGGATTTCCAGGATGTTGTTGAACAGGTCATTGGTCACTTCCAGGAGCTGCAGGCGCCGGCCGATATCCCGGTGCACCTGAAAGCTGAAGATGGCAAAGACCAGCACCGCCAGGACGCAGAACAGGAAGGTCCGGATGACTTTGCGGCGGATCTTGAAGGTGGCCTTTTCCATGGCGAGCCCCAGGATACCTCAATTTTTAATAATAACAGGAACCTGGGGCTAAAGCAAAGGAGAACAGAGGAAAAGAGGTCGGGCCGCAGATGGCCTCAGTCCCGCAGCAGCATCTCCGCCCGGAAGGTGCCCCCTTCCGGGTCCTTCTTCAGGGTGAAGCCGGCCTTCTTCACCATTTCCAGCATGGGCTGGTTCTGGGCCAGGACGTCGGCGGACAGCAGCCGCACCCCCTGCTCCCGGGCGATGGCGATGACCTCCGCCAGCAGCTTGGGGCCCAGGCCTTTGCCCTGCCAGGGGTCGGCCACGATCACCGCAAACTCCGCCCACTCCCGGTCGGGCTCCAGATAGAGGCGGCCCACCCCCAACATCACCTGCGGCCCCGGCGGCTGGCCCATGGCCATGAGGCCCAGCTCCCGGTCGTAGTCGTTCTGGGTGAAGCGGATGAGCATCTCGTGGGTCCAGTGGCGGATGAGCTTGAAGTAGCGGAAATAGACGGTGTCTTCCGAGCACTTGCTGAGAAAATCGGCCACCAGGGACTCGTCCTCGGGGCGCATGGGCCGGAGGAACACCGGGGTGCCGTCCCGCAGCATCCAGTGGCTCTCGTACTGGTTGGGGTAGGGGGCGATGATGAGGTGCCGGGGGGCCGGGACGGTGCTGGGTTGGAGGATGATGCGGGCGTCCACCGCCACGATCTTGCCGTCCAGGAGCATCACCGGGTTGATGTCCAGCTCCGTGATCTCCGGGAAGTCCGTCACCAACTGGGAGACCCGCACCAGGATTTCCGCCAGGCGCTCCAGGATGTCTGGCAACACCCGGTGGTAGTCTGTCAGGGCCCGGAAAACCCGGGTCCGGGCCAGGAGCCGCTGGGCCAGCAGCAGGTTCAGGGGCGGCAGGTCCACGGCCCAGTCCTTAAGGACCTCCGCATACACCCCGCCCAGGCCGAAAAGGACCAGGGGGCCGAAGCCCGGGTCCCGCTTGCTGCCGATGATGAGCTCCAGGTCCGGGTGCTCCTCCTGGGTCTGGACGGTGACCCCCAGGATACGGGCCCCGGGATTGAGCTCCCGGGCGCGGCCGACGATGTCCTCGTAAGCTTCGCGCACCTGGGTTTCGCTGGTGAGCCCGAAGCGCACCCCGCCCGCTTCGGTCTTGTGGCTGATCTCCGGGGAGTTGATCTTCAGCATCACCGGGAAGCCCAGGTTCCGGGCCGCGTCCCCGGCCTCCCCGGCGCTCGCGGCCGCCACCGTGGGGTTGACTAGAATACCGTACGCCGACAGTATCGCCTTGGACTCCAGCTCCGTCAGGACCCGGGCCTGGCGGTCCAGGCAGTGGTCCAGGAAGCTCCGGGCCTGGGGCGTGTTCACTTTGAGCTCGTGGGGCAGCCGGGGCGGGGTCTCCTGCAGCAGTTCCAGGTTGCGGGAGTAGGTGCACACCTCCATGAAGGTGTCCACTGCCTGCTCCGGCGTCTCAAAGGTGGGGATGCCCGCGTCGTTGAGGACCTTGATGCCGGCCGCCACCTCTTCGCCCCCCATCCACACTGCGAAAGTAGGCCGGGCCTGGCCCTTCGCCTCCCGGGCCAGGGCCCGGGCCACTCCGGTGGGGTCGGTCAAGGCCTGGGGAGAGAGGATCACCACCAGCCCTGCGAACTCCGGGGCCTCCAGGCAGAGGCGCACCGCTTGGCGGTAGTTGTCGGGAGTGGCGATCCCTAAGATGTCAATGGGGTTGCCCCGGCTCCAATTGGGGGGCAGGGCCGCGTCCAGTTTGGCCAGGGTCTCGGGCGCGAGCCCCGGGGGCTCCAGGTCCCAGCGGCTCAAGGCGTCCACCGCCATCACCCCCGAGCCCCCGGCGTTGGTGATGATGGCCAGCCCGGTGCCGGTGGGGCGCGGCACTTTGCCCAGGGCCTCGGCGCAGTCAAAGAGCTGGCCGATGGTGTCCACCCGCACCATGCCGGCCCGGCGGAAGGCGGCGCTGTAGGCCGCGTCCTCGCCGGCCATGGTGCCGGTGTGGGAGGCCGCGGCCTGGGCCCCCGCCCGGCTGTGGCCGGCCTTCACCACGATGATGGGCTTGATGCGGGACACGGACCGGGCCGCGCTCATGAACTTGCGGGGCTCCTTCAGGCTCTCCAGGTAAAGGATGATGCTTCGGGCCTGTTCTTCATTGCCCAGGTAGTCGATGAGGTCCCCGAAGTCCAGGTCCGACATGGCCCCCACGCTGATGAAATGGCTGAAGCCCAGGTTCTTCTGGCGGGCCCAGCCGGGGATGGAAAAGCACAGCGCGCCGCTTTGGGAGATGAAGGCCAGGCTGCCGGGGGCCAGGGCGTGGGGGGTGAGGCTGGCGTTAACGCGAAAGTGGGGGCTCAAGACCCCGAAGGAGCTGGAACCCAGGTAGCGAATGCCGGCCCGGGCCGCCGCCTCCTGGATGGCCGCCTCCAGCATACGGCCCTCCTCTCCCGCCTCCTGGCCGCCGGTGGAGACCACCACCGCGGCTGCCACCCCCGCCCGGCCGCATTCCTCCATGACTCCGGGGACGTCCTTGATGGGAATGGCCAGGAGGGCCAGGCTCACCGGGGCGCTGATGGCGGCCAGGTGGGGGTAGGCACGCAGCCCCAGTACCGCGGCATACTTGGGGTTCACCGGGTAGATGGGGCCCGGGAAGCCGCCGGCCTGGAGGTTCTTGACCAGTTGCCAGCCGACGCTGCCCTCCTTGGCGCTGGCGCCGATGACCGCCACCGCCTCGGGTCGAAAGAACGCGTCCAGGCTTTTTTTCATGAAATTTAACTGTAGGACAGCCGCCCCCGGCTGTCCATAATTCATTTAAGCGCCGGCCAGGGCCTCGGCGTAGATTTCCACCGCGTGCTTCACCTGCACCTTATCCCCCGCCTGGGAAAGCATGTCCGTAAGCTGCAGCATGCAGGCCGGGCAGCCCGTGGCCACTACCTTGGCCCCGGAGCGGGCGATGTGCCCCCGCTTTCTCTGGCCGATGGCCCGGGAGACTTCGTAATACTGCAGGTTGAAGCTGCCGCCGCAGCCGCAGCAGGCGTCCGCCTCCGCCATCTCGGTGAGGCGGTATCGGGGGTTGGCCTTGAGCAGGGCCCGGGGCTGGGCCGCCACCCCCAGGGACTTCTTCAGGTGGCAGGGGTCGTGGTAGGTGAGGGGGATGCCGTCGCCTGCCGGCCCGGGGAAAATCCCCACCCCCACCTTTTCCGCCAGAAACTGGTTAATGTCCATGACTTTTCCCGCCGATGCCTTGACCTGCTCCTGCACCTGCGGCCCCAGGTCCTGGGCCATGAGGGGCCACATCTGCTGGATAGTGGCGGTGCAGGTGGCGCAGGCCGTCACCAGGTAGTCAAAGTCCCCGGCGCCAAAGACCCTGAGGTTATGGCGCACCAGCTTCGCAAAAGTGGTGGTGTCCCCCCCGGACAGCGCCGGAATGCCGCAGCAGCCCTGGTCCGCCGGCAAGTAGAGCCCCACCCCGTGGTGCCTGAGCGCGCTCAGCACCGCGTCCCCCACCTGGGGGAAGACCTTGTCCATGAGGCAGCCCACGAAAAAGGCCGCCTTAATCCCCGAGGCACCGGTAGTGTTCCGGCCGCCCACCCGGCGGTGAAAAGGCGTGGGGGCCAGGGCCTTGATATGTCTTTCTGTCAGCAGGGGCGAGAGGAACCGGGAGCAGGAGGACCCCAGGAGGTCGTCCACCGGCTTGAGGAAGATGCCCTGAAATTTGGCCCCCCAGCCCAGGATGCTGTTGAAGAGCTCCGGCCTGGCCAACAGCCCCCGGAACATCAGCTTCTGGGCCGGGGACAGGCCGAGGTAGCCGGTGAGCACCGCCCGGGCCTGGATGAAGATGTCCAGGACCTTGACCCCGCTGGGGCAACTGTACGCGCAGGAGCCGCACAGCAGGCAGTGCGTAAGCCGCGCCATGACGCCCTGGGGATGGGTAAAGATTTCCTGGGCCAGGCCGCTGAGCAAGGCCAGTTTCCCCCGGGCCACGTCCGCCTCCCGCCCGGTCTCAGCGAACAGGGGACAGACCGACTGGCACAGGCCGCAGCGCATGCAGACCGCCAACTTATCTTCCAGCTCCCTCAGGAGCCGCCCCAGGGCCTTGAGGCGGGACATAATTACAGTATATCCCCGGCCGCGGCTCCTGTTAAGCGCTGAGACGGTAAAGTTCTCCGGGAGAACGACCGAAAAGGTGGGAGGGAGGTGCCTGGAATGGGTATGGAACGACGCCGCCATCCACGGCTCCATGTGACCCTGCCTCTGGAGTTCCGCCTCTGCCTGCCCCGGGCCCAGGGCTCCGAAGGCCTGGGCATCCTCAGGAACATCAGCCTGAGCGGCCTCTACTTTCACTGTCAGCCGCCGGCGCCGGTTAAGGTGGGCGACCTCCTGGAACTCATCATCATCACCCGCGCCCCAGACCGGGAAAATCCCGGGGCTTCCCGGCTGCAGGTCCAGTGCCGGGTGGTGCGCCTGGAGCCCCCCAGCAGCCATCAACCCCAGGTGGGCATCGCAGTGGAGTTCCTGGAGGACCTCAGCCTCCATCCCGGGGACTAGCCGGGCGGGTGTCCGGCTGGGGTAGGCTGGAGCCCGGAGAAAATTAGGGGGCGGAGATGGTGCGGGGGGAGGGCAGGCTCCCGGATGGCCCCCAGGCCCTGGGCGAGGCTTTTCCCGGATCCTCAGAGCAGCGCCGGCAGGGCCGCGACGATGCGGGCTGCGGCCGCCAGCATCAGGTCCGGGGCCACGCCCCACCAGAGCAGCATCAGAAGCACCACCCCCCCGGCCACTCTGATGGAGAGGTCCGGGCCGGGGACGGGCGGGGGCACCTCCGGGCTGCGCATGTACAGGGCCGCCACCACCTTCATGTAATAGAAGATGGAGACGATGACCGTGAGGATGCCCAGGACGCCCAGGGTCACGAACCCCGAGGCCAGCACCGCCCGGAACAGCACGAATTTGCCCATGAACCCCGCGGTGGGAGGCAGCCCCGTCAGGGAAATGAGGCACACGGCCAGCACCGCGGCCCGCCACGGCTGGGCATAGCCCAGGCCCCGGTAATCCTCTAAGGCGTCCAGGTCGCCCTTCTCCCCGGAGAAGGAGCCGATGAGGCCGAAGGCCCCCAGGTCCATGACCGCGTAAACCGCCAGGTAAAACACGTAGGCCGGGGCCCCGGTCCCCTTGACGGCCGTGAGCGCCATCACCAGGTAGCCCATCTGGGCCACGGAGGAGTAGGCCAGGAGGCGCTTGACCCGGGTCTGGGCCAGGGCCGTGACGTTGCCCACCACCATGGTAAGGGCGGCCAAAACCCAGACCACCGGCAGGCACCAGCCCCAGAGAGTGTCCCCGGTGAGCAGGGCAAAACGCAGCAGCGCCGCGGCCAGGGCCGCCTTGGAGCCCGCGGCCAAAAACGCGGTCACCGGCGTGGGCGCGCCCTGGTAGACGTCCGGAGTCCACAGGTGGAAGGGCACCACCGAGAGCTTGAAGCCCACCCCCACCAGGACCAGGCTCAGGGCCAGGAGCAGCAGCGGCAGGTCGGCCCCGGCCCCGGCCAGGCTGGCGGCGATGTTCAGGGTGCCCGTGGCCGCGTACAGCAGGGCCAGGCCAAAGACCAGAAAGGCCGAAGCCACCGCGCCCATGACGAAATACTTGAGCCCCGCCTCGCTGGCCCCGGCGTCCCCTTTGTCCGCGGCGATGAGCACGTACAGGCACAGGGACAGCAGCTCCAGCCCCAGGAAAAAGACGAGCCAGCTCAAGGCCGCAGCCGTCAACATCATCCCCAGCACCGCCAGGGGGATGAGGCCGTAAAATTCGTCCCCGGCAAAGCCCCGGGCCTGGCCGTAACGGCGCACGAACAGCAGGGTCAGGACGCTGATGGCGGCAAAAAGGCAGTTGAAAAACCGGGCATAGCCGCCCAGGTCCACCAGGCCCAGGAAGGTGGCGGCCCGGGGCGCCATTAGGACCGCCGCGGCCCCGGCCCCGAGCACGGTGAGCAGGGCCAGGACAAAGAGCAAATCCCGCGGCCGCCGGGGCCAGAAGGCCCCCGCCAGGAAGATCAAAGTGCCCCCTCCCGCCAGAATCAGGTAGGGGAGCAGCGCCGGCCAGTCCATGGGCATGGGTGGGTCCGTTACCCCCTGAGCTTGTTCGCCGCGGCCGCCAGCCGGCGGCCCAGGGCCCGGGCGATGTCCAGGTCCTCCGGGGTGGGCACCCGCTCATTCTTGGAGCCCGCCACGGTGCTGGCCCCGTAAGGGGTGCCGCCCCGCCCCTCGGTGTGCAGCATCCCGGGCGTGGAGTAGGGCACCCCCACGATAAGCATGCCCAGGTGCAACAGCGGCACCATCATGGTCAGGCAGGTGGTCTCCTGGCCGCCGTGGGTGGTGGCGGTGGAGGTGAAGACCCCTGCGGGCTTGCCTTCAAGAACTCCCTGGACCCACAGCTCCACGGTGGAATCTAACAGGGCCTTCATCTGGGCGATCATGTTGCCGTAGCGGGTGGGGCTGCCGAAGAGGATGCCGTCCGCGGCCCGGAGGTCCTCCAGGGTGCAAACGGGCGTGTCTTTATGCTCTTCCCACACCTTCAGGGCATGGGCATGACCCTGGATTTTTTCCCGATAAACCGAGTCAAACTCCTCCACCCGGCGCAGCACGACTTCTACGCCGGGTACCTCCTGCACGCCTGCCGCCACCGCCCGGGCCAGTTGGAGGACGTGGCCGTAAAGGGAGTAGTAAACCACCAGGATTTTCATCTTCAGGGTTCCTTTCGATTATCGGCCCTCTGTTTACCAGCCCAGTAGGGCCACCTGCGTGCCCTGCGGGAGCAGGCCCTGCACCGCCGGCTCCAGCACCTTAAGCACCGGCCCGGGGTGCAGGCCGATAAAGAGGATAGCCGCCGCCAGGGCCCCCAGGATCACCACTTCCCGGGGCGTCAGGTCCCACACCGCCTGCTCTTTCCGGGCCTCGCCGAAAAGGGCGTCCTGCACCATCCTGAGGATGTAGATCACCGTGAACACCAACCCCGCGAACCCTAAGATACCCACCACCGGCCGGGCCTTAAAGGTGCCCAGCAAAATCAGCATCTCCCCCACGAAGTTGTTGAGCCCCGGCAGGCCCAGGGACGATAGGGCAAAGAGCAGGAAAAAGGCGCTGAACGCGGGCATCCGCCCCCAGAGGCCGCCCATGTCGGAGAGTTGCCGGGAGTTCAGGCGCTCGTCCAGCATGCCCACCAGGATGAACAGGGCTCCGGTGGACAGCCCGTGGTTCACCATCTGCAGCATGGCCCCGCTCATGGTGAGCAGGTTGCCGATGGCCACCCCGATGACGATGTAGCCCATGTGGCCGATGGAAGAGTAGGCCACCAGGCGCTTCAGGTCCGTCTGGGCCAGGGCGATCCAGGCGGCGTAAAAGGCCCCGGCCACGCCCAGGACCAAGAGGAGGGGCACCGAGGCCCGGGCTGCTTCCGGAAAGAGCGGGAAGGCAAAGCGCAACAGGGCATAAGCCCCCGTCTTCAGGAGCAGCCCCGCCAGGATCACGCTCCCCGCGGTGGGCGCCTCGGTGTGGGTGTCGGGGAGCCAGGTGTGCACCGGGATGACGGGGATCTTGATGGCAAAGGCCAGCAGAAACGCGGCGAAGAGCCACACCTGCACGCTTCCCGTCACCGGGGTGCGCGCCAGTTCATGCAGGGAAAAGGTGTAGACTCCGGTCTGCGCCCCGTGGAGCCAGTAGAGGCCGATGAGGGCCAGGAGCATCACCAGGCTGCCGCCCAGGGTGAAGAGCAGGAACTTGACGGCTACGTGGACGCGCTTTTCATGGCCCCAGATGCCCACCAGGAAGAACATGGGGAGGAGCTGGATCTCCCAGAACAGGTAAAAGAGGAACAGGTCCGCGGCCAGGAAGACCCCCATGATGCTCGCTTCCATGAACAAGAGGAAGAAGTGGAAAGACCCCACCCGGGCGGTGATGGCCCGCCAGGAAATAAGGACGCTGAGGACGATGAGAAACGCGGTGAGGAGGATGAGCATCAGGCTGACGCCGTCCAGGCCCAGGCTGAGGCGGCTCCCCAGCCTTTCGATCCAGGGGTAGTCCTCCGCCAGGAGCCAGGTCCCCGTGGGTCCGGCCTGGGGCTTGAGGCCCAGGCAGAACAGGGAGGCCACCAGGGCCAGCTCCGCCAGGGCCACCCCCAGGGTGAGGCCCCGGCACAGCCCCGGGCGGCGGGCCGCGGCCAGGGCCGCGCCGCTGCCCAACAGGGGCAGCACGATGAGGGCCGAAAGCAGCGGCAAATGGTGCGTCATAAGTCCTCCCCTACCACCCGTACCACCTCAGGGCCAGGGCGCCGAGAAATGCGGTCAGCCCCAGGAGCAGCATCTTCAGGTAAGTGGTCACCCGCCCCGTGGTCCAGAAGTCCAGGCCCCGGGACAGCCCCAGCAGGCCCTCCGCGGCCCTGCCCAGGCCCCGGTCCAGGCCGGCTTCGTCCACCCGGACCCAGCAAAACCAGGCCAGGGCCCGGTAGGGCCGGAACAGGGCCAGGGCCAGTCGCTCAAGACCCCGGTCCAGCCCCCCTTCGTCCACCTTGCGCCACAAGAATTGGGACAGCAATTGATAGGGCCTCACCAGCACCCGGGCGTAAAGCCGGTCCAGGTAAAAGGCCTCAAAGAGCAGCTCGTTAAGCCAGGGCCGGAGGCCCCGCCGGGGCCGGCGGTAATAGACGTAGGTGAGCCAGGTGACCAGGACCACGGCAGTGGCGCTCCCCAGCCCCATGACCCACTCCAGGGCCGCGGGCGCGCCCAGGTCCGGCCGGGTCCCGGGCACCACCGCCAGGTAGTGGCCCAGGAAGTTCTTGCCGATGCCCCCCGGCAGGTTCAAAAGTCCGTCAAACAGGGCCAGCACCACCAGGGGCCACAAGACCCAGACCATGAGCTTAGGCGTGGGCTGGAGGTCCTTGGCTTCAGGCCCTCCGGGGCGCTCCCGGAAAGCCACAAAATACAGACGCATGCTGTAAAAGGGGGTGAGGAGCGCGCCCAGCGCGGCCATGCCCCAGAAGAGGCGGTAGCTCCACTCCGGGTGCAGGAAGGTGGCCAGCAGGATGCGGTCCTTGCTGAAAAAGCCGCCCAGCAGGGGAAAGGCGCTGAGGCACAGGGAGCCCCCCAGAAAGAGGAGCGCCACCCCGGGCATCAGCCGGCGCAGGTTGCCCATCTTGAAGATGTTGTGCTCCTCGGCCAGGGCCTGGATCATGACGCCTGCGGCCATGAACAGCAGGGCCTTGAAAAAGGCGTGGGAGAGTAGGTGGAACATGCCCCCCACGATGTCCGCGGCCCCCACCGCCAGCACCATGTAACCCACCTGGCTGATGGTGGAGTAGGCCAGGGACTTCTTGACGTCCCACTGCACGCACGCGGCCAGCCCGGCATAGAGCGCGGTGACGGCGCCCACCCCGGCGATGACCTGGAGGGCCAGGGGCGAAAGCATCACCAGGGGGAAGAGGCGCATGAGCAAATAAACCCCGGCGGTGACCATGGTGGCCGCGTGGATCAGGGCGGAGACCGGGGTGGGGCCCAGCATGGCGTCGGGCAGCCACACCGTCAGGGGGAGTTGGGCTGACTTGCCCGCCGCGGCCCACAATAGCAGCAAGGCCAGGGTGGTGGCCAGGGCCGGGCTCAAAGCCGCGGCCTGGGCGTTGATGTGCGTGATGGAAAGATTCTGGAACAAGTAGAAAAACAGGGCCAGGGCCACGCCGAAGCCCACGTCGCCGATGCGGGTGAGCATGAATGCCTTGCGCCCTGCGGTGGCATTGGCCGGGTCCCGGTACCAGAAGCCGATGAGCGCATACGAGCAGAACCCCACCCCCTCCCAGCCCAGGTAGACAAAGACCAGGTTGTCCGCCAGGGTGATGACCAGCATGGCGAAGACAAAAAAGTTCAGATAGCAGAAATAGCGCCGGTAGTCTTCGTCCTCCCGCATGAAGGCCACGGAGTAAAGGTGGATGAGGGAGGCCACGAAGGTCACCATCAGGGCCATGACCGCGGCCAGGGGGTCGTAGTGCACGCCCATGGCCGCGGAGAAGCTCCCTACCCGGATCCAGCTCAGAAAGGTAAAGTCAAAGACCTGCCGTCCCGCCAGGATGAGGGCCACCACGGCCATCATTAGGGCGCCCAGGACCCCGGCGCAGGCCAAGGCTTCAGTCGCCCGCCGGGGCAGCCGCCCCCCGGCCAGCGCGTTCACCGCCGCGGTGGTTAGGGGGAACAACAGCAGCAGTAAAAGCAGCGTCTCCATGATGGTGTTTGTTATTAAAGTCCCCCTTTCCTAAAGGGGGATTTAGGGGGATTTTTAAATCGCATCATGGCCCCCTAACAAAGCTTTTAAGGGAAAACTCCCCCTCCCTTGAGGGGAGGGGGTTGGGGGGGGGTGATAAACCATAAGATACCAAAGAAATAGCCACCCCCACCCTGACCCTCCCCCCTCGAAGGGGGAGGGAAAAAGACGACTAATTAATGCAAGTGATTTCGAGACACGACACTAACCCTTCATCAAGTCGTAGGTGTCCGCGTCCACGGACGCGGTGCGCCGCTGGCAGTGGACGATGAGGGCCAGGCCCACGGAAACCTCGGCCGCGGCCACCGCCATGATGAAGATCACGAAGGCCTGGCCGGAAAGCTCCTGCCAGCGCAGAGAGGCACCCACCAAGGCCAGCCCCGCGGCGTTGAGCATGATTTCCACGCCGATCAAGATCATGATGAGGTTCCGCCGGGCCGCGGAGCAGACCGCGCCCAGGACAAAGAGCAGCCCCGCCAGGACCAGCACGTGGCTGTACGGCACGATCATGGCCGGGGTCCCTCCCGCCGCCCCAGGTACAGGGCTCCCACCAGGGCCACCAGCAGGAGAAAAGAGGCGATTTCCACCGGCAGCCAGTACTGCTGGAACAGCACCCGGCCGAACTGCCGGGGCGAGGCCATGGCAATCTGGAGACCCGGGCGGCCGCCGGGCGCGGTCAGCAGCACCGCCACGGTGAGGGCCAGGGTGACGGCCCCCAGGAGCACCCCGGGCAGCCACTGGCGCACCAGCTCCGCCCGGCCCCGCCGCACTCCCTCCAGCTGCAGCATCATGACGATGAACAGGAACAGGACCATGATGGCCCCGGCGTAGATGATCACCTCCAGGGCCGCCAGGAACGGCGCGCCCAGGAGGTAGAAGAGCGCCGCGGTGGCGAAAAAGGAGATGGTGAGGTACACCACCGCGTGCACCAGGTTCCGGCGGGTGATGGCCAGGACCGTGGCCAGGACGGTGATCCCACCCAGCAGGTAAAAGAGGGCGCCGTACAGGGTCATGGCTGCGTCACTTGGTGAGCCGCACCGCCTCCCGGATCATCTGGTTGGTGTAGCCCCATTCGTTGTCGTACCAGGTGAGGATCTTCACCAGGTCGCCGTCCACCACCTGGATCATCTCCAGGTCCACGATGGAAGCCCGGGAGTCTTTGATGACGTCCGCGGAGACGATGGGGTCCTCGCATGCGCCCAGGATGCCCTGATAGCGCGGGCTGGCGGCCTCCTCCCGGAAAATTTGACGGATTTCGTCCACGGTGGTGGGCCGCTGGGTGACAAAGACGATGTCCGCCAGGGACCCGCAGGGCACCGGCCCCCTGACCGCCACGCCGTCCAGCTTCCCCCGGTACTGGGGCAGGACGTTGGCGGTGGCCACCGCCGCGCCGGTGGAGGTAGGCACGAAATTAGCCGCGCCCGCCCGGCCCCGGCGCCACTTCTTGGCCGGCCCGTCCACGATGGCCTGGGAGGAGGTGTAGGCGTGGATGGTGGTCATGATGGCCTTCTTGACGCCGATGCGCCGGGCCATGATCTCCGCCACCGGGGTGATGCAGTTGGTGGTGCAGGAGGCGCAGGACAGCACCCTTTCTTTCTCCGGCGGCACCGTGACCCCGTGGACGATGCAGCAGACGTCCTCACCCTTGGAAGGGGCCGAGAGGATGGCGTAGCCCGCCCCGGCCTGGATGTGCTTGTCCAGGCCCTCCTTGTTGGTGAAGACCCCGGTGCACTCCAGGACCACCTCCACCCCCAGCTTCCCCCAGGGGAGCTGGGCCGGGTCCTTTTCGCTGAAAAACGGGTACTCCTTGCCGTCCACTACCAGGTTGCCGCCCCGCATCTCCACCTTTTTCCCGTAGCGGCCGTAGACGGTGTCGTATTTCAGCAGGTACACCAGGTTGTCCAGGGGCATGAGGTCGTTCACCGCCACTAGCTCCAGCCCCGGGTGGTCCAGGATGATCTTCAGGGCCGCCCGGCCGATCCTGCCCATGCCGTTGATTGCCACCTTGGCCATGATGCGTCTCCTTTCCTCTTTCATCAAGGGAGGTTGCTTTTGAGGTTCACCGGCGGGGCCTCGTTCACGTGGGCGCCCTTGTCGCCCAGCACGGTGACGCCGGCGAAGCGGTAATAGTTGTAATCGTGGTTCTTGCCGCCATGAGCCACCAGCAGGTCCTCCTTTTCCGCCACCAGGGTGAGGACGTCATACTGGCAGGTTTCAAAATCCGGGGTCAGCTGGATAGCCAATGTCGGGCAGGCCTCCTCGCACAGGCCGCAGAAGATGCAGCGGGCAAAGTTGATGCGGAACCAGGGGGCGAAGCGGCGTCCGTCCTCCCGCTCTCCCGACTGCATGGAGATGCAACTCGTGGGGCAGACCGCGGAGCAGAGGTAGCAGGCCACGCAGCGCTCGCCGCCGTCCGGGTCCCGGGTGAGGATGATGCGGGCCCGGGACCGCTCCGGCAGCACCCGCTTGTACTCCGGGTATTCTTCGGTGATGGGCCGCCGGAAGAGGTGGATCAGCACCACCCGCAAGCCGTCGTACAGGCCCTTGACCGCGTCAATCACCGTGCGCATAATTTTTTCCCAACTCAGCCCAGGGCCAGCATCACCCCGCCCGTGACCATGATGTTCAAGAGGGCCAGGGGGATGAGGACCTTCCAGCCCAGGTGCATCAACTGGTCGTAGCGCAGCCGCGGGTAGGTGGCCCTAAGCCAGATCATGAAGAAGACCACCGCGGTCACCTTGAGCAGAAACCACACCACGGGTGGCAGCCACGGCCCCCGCCAGCCCCCCAGGAAAAACACGGCCACCAGGGACCCCAGGACCACCATGGTGACATACTCCCCCAAAAAGTAAAGGCCGAAGCGCATGCCGCTGTATTCCGTGTGGTAGCCGGCCACCAGCTCGTTCTCCGCCTCCGGGAGGTCGAAGGGGATGCGCTTGATTTCCCCCACCGCGCTGATGAAAAAAGTGAGGAAGGCCACGGGCTGCAGCAGGATAAAGGGGCAGCCCGCCTGGGCCGCCACGATGTCCACCAGGCTGAAGGATTTGGCCAGCATCACCACGGGGGCCAGAGACAGGGCCAGGGCGACCTCGTAGCTGATCATCTGGGCCGCGCCCCTGATGCCCCCCAGGAGGCTGTACTTGGAGTTGGAGGCCCAGCCCCCCAGGGCCACGCCGTAAACGCCGATGGAGGAGAGGGCCACCACGTAAAGGAGGCCCACGTTGAGGTCGCTGATGACCAGGGGGATGGGCCGGCCCTGGAAGGTGAGGCCGCGGCCGAAGGGCACCACCGCGAAGATGAGGAGCGCGGTGCCCGCTACCACCGCCGGGGCCAGGAGAAAAATCCACCGGTCCGCGCCCCCGGGCACGGTGTCCTCCTTGGTGAGCAGCTTCACCGCGTCCGCCAGGGGCTGGAGAATGCCTCCGGGACCGCAGCGGTTGGGCCCCAGCCGCACCTGCAAACGCCCCAAAAGCTTGCGCTCGCCGTACACCAGGTAGGCGGCCAGGAGCAGCAGCACCACCAGCACCACCAGGAGCTTCACCAGCAGGATAACGATTCCCAAAATGAAGGCGGACATGGCCTTCCTCACGCCTCTTTCAGGGCCGCGGCCGGCACCAGAATGGGCCGCTCTTTGACTTTCTGCCAGGCCAGCCCATGGTGCCGGGGCAGCACCAGGACCCCGGGAGCCAGGTTATCCACGGCTTTGAGCTCAACCGTGAGACTCCCCCCCGGGAGTTGCAAGTCCACCTTGCCCCCGGCGCACAGTCCCAGGCGGCACAGGTCATGGCTGCTGATGAGGAGCCGGGGGGGGTCCTCCACCTGCCGGATGAAGCTCGAATACGAGGACAGCTCCTCCGTGCCGTAGATCTCATCCACCAGCAGGAGCTCCAGGGCGTCCTCCGGGGGCGGCGCCGCCGGTGTCAGGGCGGCGGGAAACGCCGGGGCCGCCGCGGCCTCGGGAAGGAGCCGCACCCCCTGGGGCGCCTGCGCCAGGGAAGCGGCCCGGGAAAAGAGCGGGTTTTGCTCTGCCAGCCAATCCCAGAGGTCGTCCATCTGCCAGCCTTCCCGGCCGGTGAGGGCCTGGTAAAGCTCTGACAAGACCTGCCAGGCGGGCCTCGGGTCCCCGCCGGGGACGCAGTCCAGAAAGGTCCGGGGTGGGTGCTTCCCGTCGCTGACCAGGGCCAGGGGCGCGCCCCCGTAATGCACCGGCGCCGCGGCCTGGACGCGGGCTTCCTGGTTGATGAAGCTGGAGCCCGCTCTTTCAA
>Ga0315268_10000295_pt1 | contig 57381 bp, 50 predicted proteins | sample C1_top_MG_FD_204535 | JGI IMG/M metagenome (GOLD analysis project Ga0315268, IMG submission 204535) | Sediment microbial communities from Yellowstone Lake, YNP, Wyoming, USA - C1_top | ecosystem: Environmental > Aquatic > Freshwater > Lake > Sediment | place: USA: Wyoming | collected 2017-08-01 | reverse complement strand
GGAGCCGGTAGCTCATCTGAACTATGATGGGATGATATCACGGAAAAATCAAGGGGGAGCACCATTATGGAGGTTGGGTGGGGGGCCCGGAGGGAGGAAGATCGAAGAGCCGCCCCCGGCTGTGGGCAGACGGGGGCGCCTACCCTACATTGCAGGCGGGGGCGCCTGCTCTCCACCGCCCCAACTCAAAAATCCACGTATTCGCCCCGGGTCATTCCTCTCAAGTGGCAAGCGTCGTTCAGCAGCATGATGTGCCAAACACCGTTCACGTAGTGAAAACGGTTGACGGCGGTGGTGTCCTGGCCCAGACGCCAGAAGTGGGAGTTGTCCAGGCCGATGAACGCGGCGATGAGCACCTTGTTCACCGCCCGGTGGCCGGACAGGAGCACGGTCTGGCCGGGGTGGTGCTTGACCACCTCCATCACCGCGGCCACGGCCCGGGCCTTCACTTCGTCCAGAGTCTCCCCATTGGGGAAGCGCACCGTGTGAGGCGCACTCTCCCACTGGCGGTAGAGGTCGGCGTATTTCACCTTGACCTCGGCCAGGGGCATCCCCTGCCAGTCGCCGTAGCAGAGGTCGCTCAGACCCGGCAGGTCCAGCACCTCAAGCCCATGGTGGCGGGCGATGGCCTCGGCCGTGTCCCGGGAGCGGGAGAGCGGCGAGGTGTAGGCCGCGTGGATGGTCTCGCCCTTGAGCCACTCCCCTGCCAGCCGGGCCTCCTCCCGGCCCTGGTCGTTCAGGGGGATATCCACCGAGCCCCGGAAGATCTTGTCCTTGTTCCAGGGCGTTTGTCCGTGGCGCACCAGGATGATCTGGGTCATGGCCGTCCTCTAACTCTTGCGGTAGGGGTTCTCAAAGACCGCGGCCGGGCCCAGCTCGGCTTCGATCTCCAGCAGCCGGTTGTACTTGGCGATGCGCTCGCTCCTGGAGGCGGAGCCGGTCTTGAGCTGGCCGCCGCCCATGGCCACCGCGAAGTCCGCCAGGAAGGCGTCCTCCGTCTCCCCGGAGCGGTGGGAGATGACATAACCCCAGCCCGCCCGGCGGCAGAGGTGGATGGCCTCCAGGGTCTCGGTGACGGTGCCGATCTGGTTGAGCTTGATGAGCACCGCGGTGCTTGCCTTTTCCTTGATGCCCCGGGCGATGAACCGGGGATTGGTGACGTAGATGTCGTCGCCCACGATCTGCAGCTTCCTCCCTAGGGCCGCGGTGAGGCCCTTGAACCCCTCCCAATCGTTTTCCGCCAGGCCGTCCTCGATGGAGACGATGTGGTAGCGGGGGGCCCAGTCTTCGTACAGGGCGATCATTTCCGCCGCGCTCTTCACCCCCGCGCCCGACTTGTCCAAGTGGTAGGCCCCGTCTTTATAGAAAGAGCTGGCCGCGGGGTCCAGGGCCAGGGCCACGTCTTTCCCGGGCGCATAGCCCGCGGCGGTAATAGCTTCCAGGATTCCCTCGCAGGCCTCCTCGTTGCTCTTGAGATCGGGGGCAAAGCCGCCTTCATCGCCCACGCCCGTGGCGTAGCCCTTTTTCTTCAGGATCTTCTTCAGGGCGTGGAAGGTCTCGGCCCCGTAACGCAGGGCCTCCCGGAAGGTGGGCGCGCCCACCGGCACGGCCATAAACTCCTGCAAGTCCAGGCTGTTTTCCGCGTGCATGCCGCCGTTGATGATGTTCATCATGGGCATGGGCAGGCGCACCGCGCCGGGGCCTCCCAGGTAGGCGTACAGGGGCAGGCCGCAGCTGGCCGCGGCGGCTCGGGCCACGGCCATGGACACTCCTAAAATGGCGTTGGCCCCCAGTTTGTTTTTATTGGGCGTGCCGTCCAGGGCCAGCATGAGGCCGTCGATGCTGGCCTGGCCGGTGGCCTCCAGCCCCATGAGCCGGGGGGCGATGACCTCGTTGACGTGGGCCACGGCCTGGGTGACTCCCTTGCCGCCGTAGCGCCTGGTATCGCCGTCCCGGAGCTCCAGGGCCTCGTGCTCGCCCGTGGACGCCCCGGAAGGCACCGAGGCCGAGGCGGTAATGCCATTTTCCAGGCCGACAAAAGCCCTGAGGGTGGGATTGCCCCGGGAGTCCAGGACCTCCAGGGCCGTCACCGACTTGATGCGGCAGTGCATGGCAAACTCCTCCCCCTATCGCCCGTTGCCGGTTTCTCTCAGTTCATCCTTATCTCTAAGGCCTGCCTTGTCAATATTAAAGTTGATCCCACGGGGAGGCATTAAGCAGGGGAGGCCAGGTAGTTACCTCAATCGACGATCTTCCAGTTGGACTCAAAGGTGTTGTCATACAGGGTGTAAAGATAGCCCATCATCCTCCCCACCCCGGGCGGCACCCCGTCCTGGACCTTCCAGAAGGCCAGATAGATGGCCGGGACCAGGCGGGGTTCCCCGGTGGTGGGGTCGTCTTCGATGGTTTGCCACGCCTCCCGCTTCTCCATGATGCGCCAGCGGGTGCCGTATTTCTTGCTGCGCACCGTCTGCCCCACCCGGGGAAGCCCCTTCTGCTTCATGATTTCCTGGAACTCTTTCATGGGTCTCCTCCATTGAGGTTTGGAAGATTGGGGATTGCCTTTTTCCACCAAGCCCTGATTAAGGTAGCAACGCTTCAATGCGCTCCTTGAAGGCCAAAAGGCGCGCCTCTGCCTGGAGAATTTCGGCCAGCCACTGGTCCAGCTCTCCCAGGCGCACCGCCGCGGCATGGGCACTCTCCGCCTTTTGCCTCCGGGCCCGCTCCAGGGCCTGGCGGATGCCCTGGGTGGTGTCGTCCACCTTGGCCAGCCAGGTCTGGCGGTAGTCCCGGGCGATCTCCTGCAGGCGCCGGTGAAAATCATAGCGCAGGCGGCCGCAGTGCTTGTCCACCAGTTCCGCCACGTTTTCCAGCAGCTTTTTCAGGAGCAATCCTTTGGTCAAAGCCCGGGGCAAGAGCGAGGTCACGGTCATCTGCAGGATCTCCAGCCCCACCGGGTCTTCCTTGAACTTGAACCAGAATTCGCTCCGTTCGGTAAAGGCCTGCTCCGCCGCGAAGCCCCGCAGGGAGAAGTCGAAAATGCGGGCGGTGAGCTGCGTGAGGCGCTCCAGAATGGCGTTGATGCGGCCGGCGAAATCCTGGTGGGTCTCGGCCAGGCGCACAGAGAGCTTCTCAATCTCCTGGCGCCGCCAGCCGGTGAACACGTTCCGTAAGAGGTCGAATAAAAGTCCCTCCATCTCCGCCCGCAGGTCCGGGGCGGTCAGGCTTTTCTGGTGGAACGCGGCCTCCACCTCCCGGCGCAGGCGGGTGGTGGTCTCCCGCTTGAAGGCCTCCAGGTCGGCGTCCAGCTCCGTGACCACCCCCTTGACCCGGCCCTCCAGCAGGAGCAGGGACATCTCCCGCTCCTTCTCCAGACCCTGCAATTCCAGGTCGAAGCGGGCGATTCGCTCTTCCAGTTCCTTAAGGGGCAGAGTGCTGGCCTGACGCTCCACCTTGAGGGCCAGGGTGGAGTCGGTGATGGCCTTCAAGGCTCCGGAAACGCAGGAAATCAGGAGGATCCGGCCCTTTTCCTGGTAGAGAAACTGGCGCAGATGGTCCTCAAACCGGGGGAGCAGACTAGCCTCCAGGAGTTCCGGATGGCCGTTGGACTTGCCGTCCATGGCCATCTTGGCACTCATGGGAAAGATCAGGACGCACCCGTCCGTGGCCAGGTTGGCCTGCAGCACCTGGGCGGTGAAGTCCAGGGCCTCCTGGCGGTCCGCGGCCTCCACATAATCGATCTTATTAAGGACAAAGAAGAGCTTGTGGACGTATTCCCGGATGTCCTTCAGAAACTCCTGCTCCGCCGCGGACAGGGGCGGGTCTACGCTGACCACGAAGATGGCCGCGTCTACTTGGGGGAGGTAATTGTAAGCTATTTCGGTGTTATGGCTGTAAACCGACCCCACCCCGGGGGTGTCGATGATGCGCACCCCGTCCCGGAGGTATTCGGAGGGGTAAGCGATTTCCACTTCCCGCACCCGTTTCTGGTTCCGGGGATTGCCTTTCTCGGTGATGTAGTCCACCAACTCCGGCTGGCTGATCTGCCGGGTGGTGCCGTTGTGGAAGTGCACCTGGATGTGGAGCTGCTCGCCGTAACCCAGGATGGTGACCACCGAGGTCAAAGGCACGATGGCCGTGGGCAGCACCGCCTCCCCCAGGAGGGCGTTGATGAGGGTGCTCTTGCCCCGCTTGAAGGCGCCCAGGACCACCAGGTTGAAGCGGTTCTGGCGCAGCTTGTCCAGCAGCCCTTGGAGAGTTGAGCCTTTCAGTTCCGGCAGCCGGGCCAGCAAGCTGAGCTGCCCCTCCAGGGCCTCCTGGAGTTCCCGGTAGGTCCCCATGGCTCCTCCTCCTGAACCCGGGCAAAAAAAACTTCTGCCCGGTTAGTGGACAGAAGTCATCAGCCCGGCCCCCTGGGCAGGGCGTTTTAGGCGGACTTCATCGCCTATTTAATTCTAATTTAAAAGGAAAATTAAGGCCATGTCAACCTGGAAGAAATTTTGTTTGGAAGATCATCTTTTGACAATCTGGCCAAGAATAATGCAAGGCGATAGGGTCCGCCGAGCGGGCCACCCGGAAGCTTGGACCAGTTTTCAGGAGAGGCCAGGATAACGGCACCACCCGGCTTCCGGGTCGCCCCGGAAGCCGGGTGGACTTTGATTAAGGACCTCCAGGCTCTTAGGGCCTGGGGTGAGAGAATCTCAGTTAGAACAGACCGTAAGGTTTGCCGGTCTTGAGGTTCACGTCCACCTTCCGGAAGGCCGGGTTGGAGCTGGTGCCGGGCATCAGGGAAATGGTGCCGGTACACGGGCAGATGTACTTGGCGCCGCTGTACAGCAAAAAGTCCCTGACCGCCAGCAACCAGCCTTTGGGCACCCCCTTCTTGGTGGGATCGTGGCTCAGGGACAGGTGCGTCTTCACCATCATGGTGTGGTAGTCTTTGAACTGCGGGTCGGCTTCGAATTTCTTCGCCTTGGCCTCGGCCTCGGGCGTATAGACCACCCCGTCGGCGCCGTACACTTCCCGGGCGATGGTTTCGATCCGCTGGCGCAGCGGCATCTTTGTGGGATAAAGGAACTTGAAGTCCACTTTCTCTTTGCAGGCGTCCATCACCGCGTCCGCCAGCTCCAGGGCGCCTTCGCCGCCATAGCGCCAGTAGTTGCCCTCCGCGGCCCGGACCCCTTCGGCTTCGGCGGCCCGTTTGACCATCTTGACCTCTTCATCGGTGTCGGTGGGGAAGCGGTTGATGGAAATCACCGGCTTGATCCCGGACTTCTTGACGATGTTGATGTTATGGATCATGTTCTTCATGCCGTCCTCCAGCCAGGCCAGGGTCTGGGGGGTGGAGGTGTAGTATTCCTGGGGGATGGGGCGGCCCGGGCGGACGGGCAGAGCGCCGACCCCGTGGTGCTTCAGGGCCCGGATGCTGGTGGTGAGCACCGCCACGTTGGGTTTGAGCCCGCTCTCCCGGCACTTGATGTTCCAGAACTTCTCGAAGCCCAGGTCGCAGCCGAAGCCGGACTCGGTGCAGTGGTAGTCAAAGAGCTTCAGGCCGGTCCGGCAGGCGACAATGGAAGACTGGGCCACCGCGATGTTGCCGAAGGGCCCGGCGTGCACCAGGACGGGCTGTAATTCCACGGTGGCCATCAGGGTGGGGTTGATGGACTTGGCCATCCAGGCGGTCATGGCCCCGGCGCACTCCAGGTCCTCGGTGGTGACGGGGTTGCCCTTCTTGTCATAGGCCACGGTGATCTCGCCCAACCTTTTGCGCAGGTCCGGCAGGTCTTTGAACATGGAGAGGATGGCCATCACTTCCGAGGCCACGGCGACGCAGAAGCTGGAATCCATCTCGAAGCCGTCCATCTTGGTGCCCCGGCCGATGGTGATGTGGCGCAGCGCCTGGGCGCACAGGTCAAAGCACCAGCTCATCAGCACGTTCTTGGGATCGATGTTGAGGCGTTTGAGGGGGATCTTGGCCAGTTGCTCGTCGTCGTAGTTGAACTCGTGCTGCAGCCGGGAGGTGAGCGCCACCATGGCCAGGTTATTGGCGATCATGATGGCGTTGATGTCCCCGGTGAGGCCCAGGGAAAAATCGGTCATGGGAATCAATAGGGCGATGCCGCTGCCCGCGGCGGTGCCCTTGATGTTCATGGTGGGGCCGCCGGAGGGCTGCCGGATGGCGCCGCCCACGTTCACGCCGCGCTTGCCCAGGCCTTCGATCAGGCCCATGGTGGTCACGGTCTTACCTTCCCCCAGGGGAGTGGGGGTGATGGCGGTGATGTCGATGTAATAGCCATCCTTCTTGTCCTTCAGGCGCTCCAGGACCTTCATGTATTCCACCCGGCCGATTTTCCGGCCCATGGGGATGCGCTCTTCGGGCAAGATGCCGATCTTGTCGCACTGCCGGTTAAAATCCAGTTCCTCTTCGGCGAGCTCTCCAATCTGCCAGTCTTCCTGTTTGGTGGGGTCATACTTGGCCATAAACTTGCCTCCTTAAGATTTGTAATTATTGACTAATTCCCGGACATCAAAAAATGGCCGGGGTGGTTATCGCGTAGAATCCCCTCGGGGTAGAACTCTCTATCCCGGTTTACGCCAGGGTTCATACTTTTTTTCACATAGTTTTTCTTTTAAACGATGTCTAGGAGGGTTGTCAATAAATATCTCGGGGTTTAACCCTGAGCCTGAAAAATTCGTGATCATTTTCATAACCAGCCCTGGGACACCCCTTTGCCGCACCATCTGGATGAGCGAATGCTTGGTAAGGGATGATGATCTCTTGTATCCAGGCAATCTCCCTTGGGGGCGATGATTCTGAAACGGTCGTCACTCTCTCGCAGCAGGAGAAAAGCGGTGTCCGAAGTGATCTGGGAACCCCTTGAAATCGATCATGATAGACCGGTTAACATCCGGCCGAATCATCTCTTTCTAACTTGCACCATGAGCGAGCCTTTTGGACCACCCTCATTTACGAATTATTCCTACTTATATCAAATAGTTATTTTAGGTTCCATAAATTTTTGGCGCATAATACAGGATTAAATCTGTGTTCATATGAGGCTCTTGCAAAATTCCTTAACGGGTATATCCAGCGCCGCGGTCAATCCCATTGATAAAATCCCCCCCTCCCCCTTTTTCAAAGGGCGGGAACAGCACACAGGACACCACAGAAATAATATTAAGGGAACAGTATTAGGGGGATTTTCTCAGGAGAGGTTAACTCATAATATTTTGCAAAAGGCTCATATCTTATTTAAAACTCTTATACAGTAGGTCGTCCAATCATTCCATCTTACTTCGTCTATCTCGCCTCTTTCAAACATCTCCCTGGACGCTTCATCGATGATAGGGTCGGCGCCACCCGCCGACAGCCTATACATCTTGTTCATTTCATTTATTGCGGCCCGGTAAATGGCCTTCTTGGTCAGGCGGAGCTCGATAACTTTTCCCATGGTTAGACCCCCTTCCTGGTCCCCTGGTCATGGGTTGTCCTTTGGTTTTTATTCGAGGTTTTAAAGCCTCAATGATGGTCATCGGCAACTCTCCAACTCCAGCAGTCCCCTGATTTCCTACCTCAGGGCATGATTTCCCAGTTAGCCTCGAAGGTATTGTCGTAAAGGGTGTAGGTATATCCCATCATCTTACCTACGCCGGGCTGCACCCCTTCCTTTATGCGCCAGTAACAGAGATAAATGGCCGGGATTATGCGGGGCTCCCTGGTGGTGGGGTCGTCTTCAATATCTTGCCAAACCTCTTTTTTCTCCATAACGCGCCATAAGGTGCCGTATCTTTTGCTGCGCACCGTCTGCCCCACCCTGGGCAGCCCTTTTTGCCGGATGATTTCCTCATACTCTTTCATGGCGGCCCCTCCTCTTCTTGAGAGTGAGTCGGGCAGAAAAAAAATGACTTCTGCCCGGATAGACAGAAGTCATCAGCCCCGCCCTGAGAAAGCGGGGCGGTTTTGGCGGACTTCATCGCCTAAATCATATAAGTCCTTATGCGAATAGAAGTCAACATAAATTTTTTAAAAAATCCTTCGCTCTTGCACTTGGAGCCATGCTAAAGAAATAATACCTAAATGAGTAGGCGATGGAGTCCGCCTGGGTGGCCGTGAACTTGCCCGAACTGCGCTGACGCTGATGGCTCCTGATCTCACCGGGTGTGGTCAGGGGCTTTTTATTTGCCGCGACGCCCGGTTTCAGGAGGACGAACGTGGAGCAAGTGTGGTACACCGCCGCGGCCTGGATCGGGCTGGCCCTGCTGGCCAGCCTCATTTCCATCCGCGTCGGCCTGTCCGTGGCCCTGGTGGAAATCTTCCTCGGGTTTGTGGCTGGCAACTGTGGAGCTTACTTCGGCACCCCCATTTTTCAGCCCAATGCCTGGATCAACTTTTTAGCCGGGTTTGCCGCGGTGGTCTTAACCTTTCTGGCCGGCGCCGAGATCGAGCCCGAGGCCTTCCGCCGCCAGTTCAAATCCACCCTGGCCATCGGGGTGGTCTCGTTTGTTTTCCCCTTTCTCGGGGCCATGGCCTACACCTACTATGTGAACCTCCAGGCCGCCCAGATTGCCGGCATCGCCCTGTCCACCACCTCCATGGCGGTGGTTTACGCGGTGATGGTGGAGACGGGCCTGAACGCCACCGAGCTGGGCAAGCTCATCCTGGCGGCCTGCTTCATCACCGACCTGGGCACGGTCCTGGCCCTGGGCCTGATCTTCGCCAACTACGACTACTGGCTGCTGATCTTTGCCGCGGTCACCGCCGTGGCTCTGTGGCGCCTGCCGGCCCTGAGCCGCTATGTCTTTGCCAGGTGGGGCGGCCGGGTGAGCGAGCCGGAGATCAAGTTCATCTTCCTGGTGCTCTGCGTCCTGGGGGCCCTGGCTGTCACCGCCAGGAGCGAAGCGGTGCTCCCCGCCTACCTCTTCGGCATGGTGGTGGCCGGGCTCTTCGTCCAGGACAAGGTCCTCATCCACCGCATGCGCTCCATCGTCTTTGCCCTGCTCACCCCCTTCTTCTTTCTCAAAGCCGGCACTCTCGTGTCCCTGCCGGCCCTGATGGCCAGCTTCGCCCTCCTGGTGATCCTCTTCTGGGTCAAGGTGGTGGCCAAGATTGTCGGGGTGTGGCCGGTGTGCCGCGCCTTTAAGATTCCCTTGCGGGAGAGCAACTACACCACGCTGCTCATGTCCACCGGCCTTACTTTCGGCAGCATCTCCGCGCTTTTCGGTTACAACTACGGCTACATCAGCCAGGCCCAGTATTCCATCCTGGTGACGGTGGTCATCGCCTCCGCGGTGATTCCCACGCTCATTGCCCAGGTCTGGTTCCAGCCCCGGGAGGTGGGCCTGCGCCGGGAGGCGGAGTTTTTTGTCAGCGGCACAGCCGAGCACTTCCTGCACATGCCGGAGGATTAACTGCCTGCGCCAGAGGTCAACATGAGGCAAAATCGGGCAGTCCTGCCGGTGGCCGCGGCCTGGAAGTTCATCGTCCTGGTGGGGGTGATCAGCCTCTTCAGCGACCTGACCTATGAAGGGGCCCGCAGCATCAGCGGCCCCTTTTTAGGTAGCCTGCAGGCCGGTGCCATCGCGGTGGGGGTGGTGGCCGGTCTGGGGGAGTTTATCGGTTACGCCCTGCGCCTGGCTTCCGGTTATCTCACCGACCGCCTGGGGAAGTACTGGCTCATAACCGGCGTGGGGTACAGCCTGAATCTCTTTGCCGTGCCCCTGCTGGCCCTGGCCGGAAGCTGGCAAATCGCGGCTCTGCTGCTGTTGACCGAGCGCCTGGGCAAGGCCATCCGCACCCCGGCCCGGGATGCCATGCTGTCTTACGCCGCCGCTGAGGTGGGTCGGGGTTGGGGTTTCGGCTTCCATGAAGCCATGGACCAGATCGGCGCCACCCTGGGTCCCCTGGTGGTAGCCGCGGTCCTTTATTTTCAGGGAGGGTACCGGACCAGCTTCGCGGCTTTGTTAATACCGGCCATTTTGGCCATGTTGGTGATTACGGCCGCGGCCCGGCTCTATCCCCATCCCCAGCGTCTGGAGCGGAGCGCTCCCAGGTTCGAGACCCGGGGGCTAACCCGGCCTTACTGGCTTTATGTGGCCGCGGTGGCTTTGATCGGCGCCGGCTATGCCGATTTCCCCTTAATTGCCTATCATTGGCAGCGGACGGGGGTGGTGCCGGCCACCTGGATTCCCCTGTTTTATGCCGTGGCCATGGGGGTGGACGCGGTGGCCGCCCTCATCTTGGGGCGGTTGTTCGACCGCCTGGGAATGTCGGTGATTATGGCCATGCCTGTACTGTCCGCCCTGTTTGCCCCACTGGTCTTCTGGGGGAGCTTTCCCTGGGCCTTGACTGGCATGGTCCTGTGGGGCATCGGCATGGGAGGGTTGGAGTCCATCATGAAGGCGGCCCTGGCGGAGATGGTCCCCCGGGACCGGCGGGCCACGGGCTTCGGCATCTTCCACACCGGCTTCGGCCTTTTCTGGTTTCTGGGCAGCGCCCTCATGGGGGTGCTTTACGAAGTCTCCCTGGGTAGCCTCATCGTCTTCTCCATGATGGTGCAGTTTCTTGCCTTGCCCCTGTTTTTTCTGATATCCAGGGAAGTGTGCCTGGTGCCCCGCTAATTCAACATGGAGGGTTTCAAAATGTACCGCAAGATTCTGTTGGCTTATGACGGCTCCCAGGGGGCCAAGATGGCCCTGGCCGCGGCCATCAGTCTGGCCCAGGTCCACGGCGCCCAGCTCTGGGCCCTGGGGGTGGAGGAAAAGCTCCCCCGCTTCAGCGGCACCATCGACGAGGTCCAGGAGGAAAAGGAGTTTGCCAACCAGCACTACACCAAGTTGCTGGCTGAAGCCGGGGAGGAGGCGGCCAAGGCGGGCCTGGAGCTGAAGACTCTGCTGCGCCCCGGCCATGCGGCCCAGACCATCCTGCAGGTGGCCCGGGAGGGGGTGTTCAACCTGATTGTCGTGGGCCATAGCGGCCTGTCCGGCGTCTGGGCCATGTTCCTGGGCACCACCGCGGAAAAGGTCAGCCGCCACGCGCCCTGCAGCGTCCTCATCGTGCGCTGAGCCGGTCCCCGGGCTCGTCTCTTGACAAAAACCGGGGCAAATCATATAAAAATTGAATAATTGGGGGATCGTCCAACGGCAGGACTGCAGACTCTGGATCTGCCTATCTAGGTTCGAATCCTAGTCCCCCAGCCATCTATCGCCCACCTTACTCCCCGGTAGCTCAGCTGGTAGAGCGGGTGGCTGTTAACCACTTGGTCGGCGGTTCGAATCCGTCCCGGGGAGCCAATAAAGGCAAGGCATCAGGGGTAGCTTCGGCTACTCCTGTTTCTTTCCGGCAGGATCACTTATCCGGATAGGCCATCTTATAGGGGTCCACCAGGCGGTCAAAATCCTCAGCAGAGAGGTAACCGAGGCGGAGCGCGGCTTCCTTGAGCGTCAGCCCCTGAGCGCTGGCCAGATGGGCAATCTCCGCCGCCCGGTCATAGCCGATTACCGGGCTCAAGGCCGTGACCAGCATCAGGGAGCGGTGCAAGTAGTCGTCCATCCGCTCCGTGTTGGGCTTCAGGCGAACCACCAGAAAGTCCGTGAAAGTGTGGCAACTGTCAGCAAGAATTTTGAGGGATTGGAGTACGTTAAAGATCAGCAGCGGTTTATAGACGTTCAACTCCAGGTGGCCGCCGGCCCCGGCGAAGGCCACAGCCACATCGTAGCCCATCACCTGCACGGCCGCCATAGCCAGGGCCTCGCATTGGGTGGGGTTGACCTTACCGGGCATAATGGTGGACCCCGGCTCATTGGCGGGAATATCCAGCTCATGCAGTCCGGCCCGGGGTCCGCTCCCCAGCAGGCGGATGTCATTGGCAATCTTGTACAGGGACACTGCCAGGGTCTTCAGCACGGCACTGACCATGACCAGGGCGTCGTGGGCCCCCTGGACCGCGAACTTGTTGGGCGCGGCCACGAAGGGGAGCCCGGTGAGCGCGGCGATATATTGGACGCCCAGGGCCCCGAAGCCTTTGGGGGCGTTGAGGCCCGTGCCCACCGCGGTGCCGCCCAGGGCCAGCCGGTAGAGCCCGGGCAGGGCCCCCTGGACCCTCTCCAGGTCGTCATCCAGCATCCCTACATAGCCGGAAAACTCCTGGCCCAGGGTCAGGGGCACCGCGTCCATCAGGTGGGTCCGCCCGATCTTGACGATCTCCGCCCAGGTCCTGGCCTTTTCGTCCAGGGCCTGCCGCAACTTTCTGACCCCGGGAAGGAGACGCTCGTGGATCGCTGCGGCCGCGGCCAGATGCATGGCGGTGGGAAAGACGTCGTTGGAGGACTGCGACATGTTGACGTGGTCGTTGGGGTGAATGGGGTCTTTGCTCCCCAACACCCCGCCCGCCAGTTCGATGGCGCGGTTGGCAATCACTTCGTTGACGTTCATGTTGCAGTGGGAGCCGCTCCCAGTCATCCACACGTGGAGGGGAAAATTGCCGTCCAGCTTCCCGGCGATGATTTCCTCGGCGGCCTGAATAATTAATCCGGCTTTATCTTCCGGGAGCCCTCGCAGTTCCCGGTTGGCCAGGGCCGCGGCCTTCTTGACCAGGGCCAGGGCCCGGATCACCTCTTGGGGCATCAAGTCCTCACCGATGGCAAAGTGGAGCTGCGCCCGCTGGGTCTGCGCCCCCCAATAGCGGTTCGCCGGGACTTCGATTTCGCCCAGGCTGTCCGTTTCCCGTCTCGTGCCACCTTGGTCAGGATTCATGAGGGGTTCTCCGTCACCTTTAAGGGTGTTATCTGGGGCCGTAAAGCGTCTGGAGGGACTCGTGCAGTTTCATGGCCATGGGCGAGCCCGCCATCTTGTCCATGACCACTTCGATGTAGGCGCCGGTGCCGCAGGTCTCGGCCCGGGCCATGGCCGCGTCCAGTTCGGCATTGGTGGTGACTTTGGCCGTGAACCAGCCGGTGCATCCCAGGGCCCCGGGCAACTGGTAGTAGTTCCAGGGGGCCAGGTCGTTGTAATAGCTCATGGGGTCCTTACACAGCAGCCGCTCGATGAGGTAACCCTGGTTGTTGAGGCAAAAGATGATGGGCTTCAGGCCGTAGCGGCAGAACTGGCTGACTTCCTGGACGGTGAACTGGTGGGAGCCTTCGCCGGTGATGAGGATGGTGCGCCGCCCGGGCGAGGCCACCGTGGCGCCCAAGGCCGCGGGCGTGGCCCAGCCGATGGAGCCCCAGAGGGTCTGGTTGTGAAACACCGAGCCTTGGGGCATCAGGGCGAAAGCTAGGCCCATGGCCACCGTACCCGTCTCGGCAATGACGATGTCACCCTCCTTAAAGAATTTCTCCCAGCGCGGGTAGAGGTAGTCCGGCATAATCCGGTCGCCCGGGGCGCCCTGGGGTTCGCCCAGTCCGTGGACCTTGGGGGCCGGCACGTGCTTTTTGCCCACCTTCCTGGTTAGAGTCGCCAGCACGTCTTGCATCTCGACGTTGGGGTAGACGGCATAGCCCACCCGGACGCAGTGATGCATCACCGCCATCATCCTGGCCGGGTCGATGTGGGCGGTGTACGCGCCGGTGTTGAGGTCGCTCCACAGGGCGCCCAGGTTCAGGACGCAGTCACAGCCCTCGATGAACTCCCGGATCTCCGGGTTCATGATACGGCCGTCGTACATGCCCAGGTACTGCGGGTGGGTCTCGTCCAGGGCCGTTTTGTCCATGAACATGGTGGCGAAGGGCAGGCCCGTGGCCTCCACCAGGGGCAGGGCCTCGGCCGTTAAGCCCAGGCGGGGGAGGAGATAGCCCGCCAGGATGGCCGCGGTCTTGGCCCCGGCGAGCTTCTCGGCCATGGCGTTAACTGCTTCGGTGAGCGTCCCCGGGTCACTGGCGGGGACCGGTGCGGGCCCCGCAATCCCCGTTCCCCCCTGGACCGGGGTATTGGCATAGTCGGCCGGTATGGCCAGATAGACGGGGCGGCGGTGGGTGACGGCCGCGGTGACCAGGCGCTCCATCTCCGAGACGGCGTTCTCGGGGGTCAGAATGGCGCTGGCGCACACGGCCGGCTGGGTCATCTTCACGAACAGGTCGAATTCGCCGTTCCCCAGGGTGTGATGCACAATGAGGTGTTGGCGCTGGGTCTGGATGTTGGGCATGCCCACGAGGTGAAACACCGGCAGATGTTCGGTATAGGAGCCGGCAACGCCGCACAGGGCGCTCAGTTCCCCCACGCCGAAGGTGGTGGCCAGGGCGGCAAACCCCTTGAGGCGGGCATAGCCGTCGGCCGCGTAGGCCGCGTTCAGTTCGTTGCAGCTGCCGATCCATTTCAGTTCCGGGTCATTGGAGATGGCATCATCGATGGGAAAGGAAAAGTCGCCGGGGACGCCGAAGACGTGCCTGATGCCCAGCTGCTTTAAACGCCCGAGCACATGCTCTATTACGGTCTGGCTCACGGGGTGGCCCTCCTTGATGATCGACGGGGCAGGTAGCCCTCCCCTTGATGATATTGTGTAAGTTCCCCGGATTAATTTGGCAATACCCTCGAGGGGCACCTCGCGGACTTAAAGCCATTGACCTGCAGATAAAGAGATATATTTATTTGTTAGATGCCCTATAATTTTCGGATAGATTTTGAGGGGGGGCTTATCCATGGCTGATATTCTTCGCTTTGCAGACAACCTGGGACCGGCAAAAATCATCCAGGTATATGAACCCACCATTGATTTGAAGGCTGTCTTAGTAATCGACAATATCGCCATGGGGCCGGCCATCGGCGGCATCCGCATGGCGCCCGACGTGTCCATTGAGGAATGCATCCGGCTGGCGCGCACCATGACCTTTAAGAACGCCGCCGCCGGCCTGTCGCACGGGGGCGGCAAGACGGTGGTCTACGCCGACCCGAAGCTGCCCAAGCCCAAGAAGGAATGCCTGATCCGGGCCCTGGCCTGCGCCTTGCGGAATTTCCCGGAATACGTCATGGGGCCGGACATGGGGACCGACGAAGAGTGCATGGCCTGGATCAAGGATGAAATCGGCCGCAACGTCACCGGGCTACCGGCCGAATCCGGCGGTATTCCCATAGACAAAATCGGCGCCACGGCCTGGGGGCTGAGACATGCCATCGAGGTGGCCTTGCCGTATTGCCACTGTCCGGTGGGCTTCAACCTGGCCCAGGCGCGGGTGGCCATTCAGGGCTTCGGCGCGGTGGGCATGAACGCCGCCCGTTTTTTGGCCGAACAGAAGGCTATCCTGGTGGGCGCCGCCGACTCCCGGGGGTCGGTGTACGATCAGGACGGTCTCGATGTGAACAAGCTTATCAGGTTGAAAGAAGCCGGCAAAAGCGTGGTCGATTATCCTGACGGCGAAAAATTCGACCGCGATGCCATTATCGGCTTCGATTGCGACATCTGGATCCCGGCCGCCCGCCCCGACGTGGTCAATGAGACCAACATGGACCGCCTGAAGGCCAAACTGGTGGTGGAGGGCGCCAACATCCCCCTCACCGAGGGCGCCGAAAACTACCTGCATGAAAAGAGCGTCCTGTGCATTCCGGATTTCATTGCCAACTCCGGCGGAGTCATCTGCGCCGCCATGGAATACCGGGGCAAAATCGAAAGCGAAGCCCTGGAAATCATTGAAAAGAAGGTCCGTACTAACACGCGCCTGATACTGGAAGAGTCCCGGGTCAAAAAGATCACGCCCCGGCAGGCGGCCATGAACCTGGCCGTGACGCGGGTGGAAAAGGCCATGTCCTTCAAGCGCTGGTCGATTTATTAAAAGTGAGCAGTGAGCTGTCAGCAGTGAGCAGTGAGCTGTCAGCTATCAGCAGTCAGCGGTCAGCCAAAAGCAAAAACCAGAAACCCATCGGTGGGGCGGGCCTCCGTGCCCGCCAACTGCGGCGGCCAGGGACAGCCGCCCTGATAAAGGAAATGTGGGACAGGCGCCCTCGCCTGTCCTTTATTATTTGCGCCTTGGCGTGGAATATTTATCTTTTGATCTCACACATTCAAGGCCAGCAGACGCAGTTCAGTAAGTTCTTCGATGGCATAACGCAAGCCTTCCCGCCCAAAGCCCGAAGCCTTGACCCCGCCGTAAGGCATATTGTCCACCCGGAAGGCCGGGGAATCGTTGATGATCACCCCGCCCACTTCCAGGGTCTCGAAGGCCTGCCAGGCGTGGGCCAGGTTCCGGGTAAAGACCCCGGCCTGGAGCCCGTAAACCGTGTCATTGGCCATCTCCAGGGCCCGGGCAAAATCCGCGCAGGGAGCCAGGACCACCACCGGCCCGAAGACCTCTTCCCGCCAGACCGCCATCTCCCGGGTCACCTTCTCCAGCACCGTGGGCGGCATGAGGTTCCCCTCCCCCAGGCCCCCGGCGGCGAGGCGCGCCCCGTCGTTTAAGGCTTCCTGGACCCGCTGCCTGACTTTGGCCGCGGCCTCGCCGTCAATAAATGGCCCCACCACGGTTTCCTCCCGGCGGGGGTCGCCGGCCACCACCTTTTCTTTCAAGACCCTGAGGAAAATTTCTTTAAAGGGTTCATAAATATCCTGGTGTACCAGGAGACGCTTGACGGCAATGCACACCTGGCCCGCCTGGTAAAAGGCGCCGGTGGCGGCCCGGGCTGCGGCCCGTTCCAGGTCCGCGTCCCGGTCCACGATGCAGGCGGCGTTGCCTCCCAACTCCAGGATGACCTTCTTGCGGCCCGCCAAACCCTTGAGGCGCCAGCCCACCGTGGCGCTGCCGGTGAAGGAGAGGGCCTTGAGACGCTCATCGGCCACGTACTTCTCCGCCACCTGGGAAGGGCTGGGCAAAACCTGCAAGCCCCCGGGCGGGAGGCCGGCTTGCTCATAGATTTCCGCCAGCTTCAGGGAGGTCAGGGGGGTGGCCGAGGGGGGCTTGACGATGATGGGGTTGCCCGCGGCCAGGGCCGGCCCTACCTTGTGGGCCACCAGGTTGAAGGGGAAATTAAAGGGGCTGATGCCCAGGACCGGGCCCAGGGGGAAGCGCCGGGTCAGGCCCCAGCGCCCCCGGCTGGCCGCGGTCAAATCGAGCGGGATCACGTCGCCGCCGATTCTGGCCGCTTCCTCCCCCGCCAGGCTCAGGGTGAGCACCCCCCGGGCCATCTCGCCCCGGGCGTAGGTGATGGGCTTGCCCCCCTCCGCCACAATGGTCTGGGCCAGCTCCTCCTGGCGGGCCCTGACCCCCGCCGCCAACTTCTCCAGCATCTGCTGGCGCTCCAGGCTGGAGAAGGTCTTGAAAGTGACTGCCGCCTTTTGGGCTGCGGCCAGGGCCGCTTCCCATTCGCCTGCCCCGGCCAGGGACACCTCCCCCACCTGCTCGCCGGACCAGGGGGAGAGGACCTGGAGCTTCTCCCCGGTTTCCACCCAGGCATTGTTGATGAAACAGCCGTTGCTCATGTTGGATTCCTTTCCCAGCTGGGGAATATGGTCATCGGTAGGACGTATTCACCACCTATAGCTGCCAACCCACAGCTCACCCCTAAAGAATATCTAAGGCGCGTCTGGCAATTTTTCAACTCGTGGCCTGGGGTCCTTAGAGGGCAGACAAGATTATCACCCTGGGTGAAAGCGGGCTGCAAAAATCCAGGGAAAAAAATTAATTTTTGACAGGATTTGTGCTATCATAGCGCCGAGAAAAATTCAGCCCGTGGGAAAACCCAAGCCAGGGCTGCCATCTGATTTTTCCGCGACGTCTCCGGCTTTCCTAGACACCAGGAACCGGAATAATTTGGCCTAAGCAGCCCGGTTTCCCTCACCATAAAAACCTGAAAGAACATCCAGGCTTAAGGAGGAGAAGATGAAGACCAGGATCGGGTTGGCCCTGGCGGGATTGCTGCTGACTTCTCTCCTCGCGGCTCCCGCCGTGGGGCAGGAAAAAGAGCAGGCTGAGGCTCAGCAAGGTAATTACCAGGCCATGAAGCGGGATCTGCGGCAGGAACACATGCAGCAGACCGGCGAATTTAGAAGAAGCAGAAGGGATGCCGCCCAGCATGAGCAGGAGATGAGGAAGGAACATATGCTGAAGATCAGTGAATTTCGCAGAAGCAGAAGGGCAGCTACATAATGTAGCCAAGGTTTTGAGGGCGTACCCCCAGAGGTCCGGGCCAGCCCCTCCTAACGGACCTTGACCCTGCCGCCGATTTTCCCGGCATCTGCTGGCGCTCCAGATGGTGGCAAGAGCCGCGAGGCAGCTATGAGAAAAAAGGTCATCATCATGGGAGCAGCGGGCAGGGATTTCCATAATTTCAACCTGTTTTTCAGGGATAATCCCCATTACCGGGTCGTGGCTTTTACTGCCGCCCAAATTCCCCTGGTGCACGATCTTATCTATCCCCCGGAGTTGGCCGGTTCTCTTTATCCGGAAGGCATTCCTTTTTACCCGGAGGAAGATCTGGAGGTGCTGGTCCGAAGCAACCACGTGGAACTCGTGGTCTTTTCTTACAGTGACGTGGCTCATGTGGAGGTGATGCACAAGGCCTCCCGGGCCATGGCCGCGGGGGCCGATTTTCTGGTCCCCGGGGCGGCTCATACCATGCTCCGGGCGGAGAAGCCGGTGATCGCCGTGTGTGCGGTGAGGACCGGGTGCGGCAAATCCCAGACCACCCGGAAAATCTGTGAAATCTTGCGCAGCCAGGGAAAGAAGACCGTGGTGGTGCGTCATCCCATGCCTTATGGCGACCTTAAGCGTCAGGAGGTGCAACGCTTCGCGGCTTACGAGGACTTTTCCCGGCAGCAGTTAACTATTGAAGAAAGAGAAGAGTATGAGCCCCTGGTGGACCAGGGCATGGTGGTATATAGCGGCATCGATTACCAGAAGATCCTGGCGGCGGCGGAGAAAGAGGCGGAGATCATCGTCTGGGATGGCGGCAATAATGATACCCCCTTCTATCAACCCGACATCCACGTAGTGCTGTTTGACCCCTTAAGGCCGAGCCACGGCTTATTATATTTCGCGGGGGAGACCAATATGCGGCTGGCCGACATCGCTATTATCAACAAGGTGGATGCCGCCGACCCCGTTAATGTGGAGCTTGTTCGCCGCAATATTAAGGAATTCGCTCCCCAGGCGGACATCCTCCTGGCCAACTCCCCGGTGCTGGTGAGCCAGCCGGAGAGGATTCAGGGGAAAACGGTGCTGGTGGTGGAGGACGGCCCCACCCTGACCCACGGAGGGATGGCTTATGGGGCCGGTTTGGTGGCCGCGGAAAAATATGGCGCGGCCCTGATTGTTGATCCCCGCCCCTATGCCGTGGGCACCTTGCAGACAGTTTTTACCGCGTATCCTCACATCGGCCGGGTCCTGCCGGCCATGGGCTATAACCAGGCGCAGATCCGGGACCTGGAAGCCACCATCAATAAATGCCCCTGCGACCTGGTCCTCTTTTCCACCCCCATTCACTTATGCCGCCTGCTCTCTTGCAATAAGCCCACCCTCAGGGTCCGTTACGAGTATCAGGATTACGGGGAGCCCCGCCTGGCAGAGGTGCTGCAGCAAAGGATGGCTGCGTTTCCAGGTTGATTCCTTTCCTTTTCTGCAAGGCACAGGAACGGCCAGTCCCGGAGAAACATCATAGGCGCTCCGGCTGCCAATCATAAGGATATGAAAATTAATTTGATGGGGGCAGAACGCTACTGGCAGCAAAGAATGGCTGGTGCGGGCCTATGCCCCTTGAGGAGCCTCATTGAGCCTAAAACCGGAATGAACGTTAACCGGTAGTTCCGCGAGAATCCACCAGGCAGGGCCGGAGACGGCCCTGCCTGTTTGGTTTGAGGAGCGCCTTATGAGATGGGAATCTGCTCTTCGGCACCTTCATCTTTTTTAAGTTCTTCCTCAGCTAATTTTTCCTTGCTCAATTCCCGTATGACCGCGGCGACGTTGGGATAGAGGTTGAAGCCTACCCGGGTATGCAGACGGCTGCTCAGGAGCACTCTGCGAAAATGGCCTGTGGCCTCGCAAATGCCCAGGACAACGTTCCTCCTTTTCAAATGGTGGTGCAGTTCTTCCAGCACCTCCACGGCGTTCATGTCCATATCCACAATAGCCTCGGCATTGACGAGGAAGAAGTTGATGGGGGGGTCGGCCGTCTCCACGATCTCCTGGACCCGGTGGGAGAAATAGGCGGCATTAAAAAAGAAGAGCGGCCCGGCGAACCGGTAGACCAACAATCCCGGGACCTTGGGCCGGAAGATGGTTTCGTAAGGCCGGGCCAGCCGGTGCAGCACCAGGATGATGGCAAAGGCCACCGCCACCATAATGCCGGTCATGAGGCCGGCCACCAGGACCGCCACGGTGGTGGCCAGGCTGACCACCGCCGAAGCCGGGCGGGTCTGGAAGGCTCTGGCGAGTTCTCTTACGTTAATGAGACTGATGCCCGCGGCGATGATGATGGCCGCCAGGGCCGCCACCGGAACGTTTTGGAGGATATTGGTGAAATGGAGCAAAAACACCGCCAGCAGGCCGGCGGCTAGGAGGCCGGCAAACTGGCTGCGGCCGCCGTACATCTCATTAACCGCAGTGCGCGAGTGGCTGGAACCCACGGCGAACCCGTGGAAGAAGCCGGTGCCCACATTGGCCAGCCCCAGGGCGATCAATTCCTGATTATGGTCCAATCGGTAACCGCCTCTCATGGCAAAGGCCCGGCCCGTGATGGTGGTATCCACGAAGGAAACCAGGGCCACACCCGTGGCGATGGGCACCAGGCTCAGGACATCGGAGAAACTCACCGGCGGCCAATCAGGGCTCGGCAGTCCGGCGGGGACCAGGCCCACCAGACCGACTCCGCCCGCCCCCAGGTTGAACCAGAACACCGCCGCGGTGGCCGCCGCCACCACCACCACGGCCTCAGGGATAATGGGGACGAAGTAAAACACGGCCAGGCCCAGGAGACAGCCTACCCCCACAGCTAAAGTGAGGTGATGGGCTTCGTTGACCCTCGTATATAATTCCCATATCCGGGGGAAAAAATCGGTCTGGTAGAGTTCAATCCCGCAAATCTTGCCCGCCTGGGCCATGATGATGATCAGGGCCATGCCGTTAAGAAAGCCGACGACCACGGACTTGGGAATGAAGTCAGCAATGAATCCCACCCGCACCACCCCTGCCACCACCTGGATGGCGCCCACGAGGATGGCTTCCATCATGGCCAGGGCCGCAAACCGGGCCGGGTCGCTCCCTGCGGCTACCGTGGCTACGGAAGAGGCGACGAGGATGGCCACCGCGGCTTCGGCGTCAATGATGAGCTGACGGGATGTGCCGAAGAAGGCATATACTCCCATGGCCAGCAGGGAGGCGTACAGGCCGTTGACGGCGTGGAGGCCGGCCAATTGGCCGTAGGCCAGGGCCGCGGGGATGGTGACTGCGAAGATAACCAGCCCGGCCAACAGGTCCCCCGGCAACCAGGCCAGCTTGTACGTTCGCAGCAAGTCGAGCCTCAGGATCGCGGTGGTGCTCTCCGGCAGCCTCGGACCTGATTCAGGCTCTGCAACCCTCTTTTTCCTTCTTATCACCATTCCTGTACCCGGGCACCCCGAGCGATAATCTCTTCCGTCAAATGTATAAGCATTATGCCATGAAAAATCCAAGACCTTCCGAAATTTTTCCCGTGGCAGGTAGATAGTTAAGTGAAACTGAAAGATAACCACGGTATTTGGCGCCAGTTCTTCATCTCTCACTCCTATTGTTCCGCAGAGGTTTGCATAAGGAATTCTGATGATTAGTTTTGGGGGAGACATTGACGGGATATTTAGAGAGGCCGGGGGCAAAAATGAACCTGTGGCTGCCTGCGGCCGGAGGCCAGGGACATGGAAACAGGATTAAGCCTGGGAAAGGCAGTGGGGCAACTCGTTAATAAGCTGGAAGGGTGGGCCATCTTAATTGTCAAGATGCTGCCCAACCTGGTGGTGGCCGTCATCGTCCTGGTCATCATCGTCAAATTGAGCCGTCCGCTAGCTAAATTAGTAGCTCGGGCAGTATTGCGAGTCTCTGGATACAGGCACATAGCCAGGCTCATGGCCACCATGACTCGCCTGGCGGTCCTGACTGTGGGCATCATCCTGGCCCTCGATGTTCTCAACCTGGACCGGGCGGTGGCGTCAATGCTGGCCGGCGTCGGCATCCTGGGCATTGCCTTCGGCTTTGCTTCCCAGGATATCGCCGCCAATTTCATGTCTGGCATCCTCTTGCATTTCGTTCATCCCTTCCGCATCGATGACCTGATCCGCAGCGGCGAATTTCTAGGCTATGTTGAGGCCATAGATATGCGGTCCACCAAGATTCGCAATCAGCAAGGCCAGAGGATCACCATTCCCAATAAAATCATCCTGGGAACCCCCCTGGTTAATTTCACCATTACCGGAATCCGGCGGGTGGATTTGGCCATTGCTATCGACTGCATGGATGATTTGCAGCAGGTCGAAGACCTGACCGTCAAGGCGGTGGAATCTTTGCAGCCGCCGTTGCGAGACCCCGAACGCGCGGTGGAATTTTTTTATGAGAAGTTTGATGGGACAAATATGAACTTTTCCCTGCGCTTCTGGACCCAGCCGGAACAGACAACCTATCTCAAGGCTGCCAGCGAAGCCATTAAGGCCATCAGTCAGACCTTCAAGGACCACAAGATTGGGATGCCTTCCTCGACTATCACCCTGGATTTCGGCATTGAGGAAGAACGAAGTTTAAGAGGACAGCTGGCGGGCATAAATCTGGCCATCGCCTCGCCGAGTGAGCGGCCAGCCCGGAAGGGGAAAGCCCACCGGGAATGATGAATCCCTTGCAGGTCCCGGCCCCGGCGGGTCGGTGCCTGCCTTCTTCCGGGACAGAAAGAAGCAATTCCCGCGGGTAAATCCAGGTGAAAGCCGTTGTCCTCATAGTACTCAACCTGTCGTTGGCGGGGCTTGGTGTCTTTCTTTTCACCCGGCGGCGGCTGCTTACCTACCACCAGGACCGGCGGTTGTGGTTGACCTGGCTGTCGGTGGCCATCATCACCCTGATGGATGAGTTCACCGACGTCTTCTTCGCCCCGGCCGAGTCTTACCGCTTTATCGGCAGCGGCGCCCTGGTGTTCATCGCCCTGACCAGTCTCCTGATGCGCTTCATGTCCACCCGCTACACGGAGATCGCCGAAATCCTGGAGCGGCACAATATCATCGGCGGCGGGGTCTATTCCTTTTCCTATTTCGTCCTGGGCCCCACGGTCTCCTTCATCGCTGCGGCCTCCATCATGGTGGGCTACATCCTGACCGCTTGCATTTCCTCGGTGAGTGCCATCGGCAATGTCGTCCCCTTCACGGCGTATGCCCAGGACCCAAATCTCCGGCTTCTCCTGGCCCTGGGGATCATCTGGTTTATTGCCGGGCTGAACATCGCCGGCCTCAAGGCCAATGCCCGGTTTACCTTCGGGATCTTCGTCCTCGCCGCGGTGGTCATGTTGAACTTGGTGGTTTCCGGCCTGGCGGACTTTGGCCGCTTAGGGTCCTGGCCGCGGCTGCAGACTGCCTTTGCCAGCGCCGCCGGTGACCTGACTAAAGGCTCGTGGTTGACCCACTACGGCACTTTCGTCACCCACATCTCCTTCTGCATCCTGGCTTATTCCGGGATTGAATCGGTAATCCAGACCGCCGGCCTGGTGAGGAGCTGGCAGGACATCCGCCGGGCCTACTGGTTTCTGGCCCTGAGCGTGGGGCTGGTGACGCCCCTGGTCTGCGCCCTGGCCTTGACCGCGCCTTTCGATGTCAAACAGCATGAACTGGACCTGATTACTCATTACGCCACCCTGTTGAATGGGGCCCACTTCGGCCTCCTGGTGGCCGCCATGGCCGCCTTCACCCTGAGCCTGGCAGTCAATACCGCGTTTGTGGCCTCCAGCGAGCTTATGGAACGGGTGGCGCAGCGGTATCGACTCAAATGGCTCATGGCCATCAACCGGCGCCACTCACTGTATAGGATCCATCTTCTCAATGCCGCTTTCTTCTCGGCCATCGTTCTTCTGGCCGGGGGGCAGCAGGCTATCCTGGCGGAGATGTTCGCCGTCGGCCTGGTGGCCAGTTTTTGCATCAACCTCGGCTGTCTGCTGATTTACCGCTATTATATGGGCACCACCGAGATCGAGTACCACACCAGCCGGTTCGGCACCCTCATCCTGTGGGTCATCCTGGTCAGCTGTTTTGGCTTCCTGGCCGCGGTGAAGGTGCGCGGTACCGTGTTATGGGCCGCGGTCAGCGTCATCATGCTGATTGTGGGTTTGCTGGTCTCCCGGCGCCATGACCCGGAGGTCAAGGAGATCGCCAAAGGGGACACTACCGCGGAAATGGTCGAATATCTGGAGGAAACCAGGGCGCGCACGGTGCACCTGTTCTTCCGCCGCGGCGAGGAGCCCAAATATGGCATGGATGAAAGGGCCGCCGGCCTGGACCGCTTGGAGTACGGGGTCCATGAAAAGAACAGCGTCTATCTCACCTTTTATTCTCCCCGGGTCCGCACGCCCCCCAAGGCTGGGCCCAACCATTTCCGGTTCCCTCTGACCTGGTATAGGAGCCTGTTTCAAGAGATTGTCGGCATCCTGCGGCTGGTGGAAGCCGAACTACCCGGCCACCATGTGGTGGTGCACATCGGTTGGCCCCTTTCCTCCTGGTTGGACCGCCTGGCCATCGGGGTGATGTTTTTAAACCTGGAGCGCCTGCCGCGGATGTTCCCGGGTTTCGGATTTATCATGCGGTATACGACCAAAGTCGCCTTGCCTTCAACCCGGGATAAGCCCGAGGAAATCACCCGGGAAAAGCGGCGGGAGAAGAGGGGATAGCCAGTTAGCGGAGGCGAGAGCCTTTGGTTTGAGCCGAAAAGGCTCTGCCGGAAAAGATGGGGGCGCTACCGGAAGCGGTATCCGGCAGCGGCCCCAGGCAGGATTTCCACAAGATTCAGGTGGGGATTTTCTCTCTGGACAGCAGCGCGGCTTTGACAAATTCCCGGTTCAGACGGGCAATGTTGCTGATGGAGATGCCCTTGGGGCATTCCATCTCGCATTCCTTGTGGTTGGTGCAGTTCCCGAAGCCCAGGGAGTCCATCCGGGCCACCATGGCCAGGGCGCGCGTGGCGGCTTCGGGACGGCCGTGGGGCAGCAGGGCCAGCTGGGAAATCTTGGCGCCGGTAAAGAGCATGGCCGCGGCATTGGGGCAGGCCGCCACGCAGGCGCCGCAGCCGATGCAGGCGGCCGCGTCCATGGCCAGGTCGGCCTTTTCCTTGGGCACGGGCAGCGAATTGGCTTCCGGCGCCTGGCCCGCGTTCACCGAAATGAAGCCCCCGGCCATAATGATCCCATCCAGGGCGGCGCGGTCTATCACCAGGTCTTTGACCACCGGAAAAGCCCGGGCCCGGAAAGGCTCGATGACCAGGGTGTCGCCATTTCTGAAATGGCGCATGTGCAACTGGCACAGGGTGGTTTCCTTCTCCGGCCCATGCGGCCGGCCGTTGACCACCGAGCCGCACATGCCGCAGATCCCTTCCCGGCAGTCATGGTCGAAGGCGATGGGTTCCTTGCCTTCCAGGGCCAGCCGCTCGTTCACTAGGTCCAGCATCTCCAGGAAGGACGCGTCGGTGGGAATGGCGCCGGCCCGGTAGGTTTCGAAATGGCCGCCGGCCTCGGCCCCCTGTTGCCGCCAGACCTTCAGGGTGAGATTAATGGTTTCGCCACTCACTTGTAACTCCTCGTCGCCAACTTAACGAACTCAAATACCAGCGGTTCCTTGCGGAAGACGGGCTCCTGGCCTTCCCCCGCATATGCCCACACGGCCACGTGGCACATGTTCACATCGTCCCGCAGGGCCTCTTGCTCCTCGGTCTGGAAAGCCTCGTTGAAATGGCAGCCGCAGGATTCCCGGCGAGCCAGGGCATCCAGGATCATGATGTCCGCAAACTCCAGGAAGTCCGCCACCCGGCCGGCCTTTTCCAGGCTTTGGTTGAAATCCTTCTCCGAGCCCGGCACCGTGACGTTCTCCCAGAATTCCCCCCGGAGGTCGGCCACGAGCTTTCTGGCCTGGTTCAGGCCCTCGTCAGTGCGGCTCATGCCGCAGTACTCCCACAGGATCTGGCCCAACTCCCGGTGGAAGGTCTGCACCGTCTTGGTGCCCTTAATGCTGAGCAGCCGCTTAACCCGGGCGGCCACCGCCTCCTCCGATTCCTGGAAAGAGGCGTGGGCTTCAGTTACTTCGGCGAACCTGGTTCCGGCCAGGTAGCCGCCGATGGTGTAAGGAATGACGAAGTAGCCGTCGGCCAGGCCCTGCATCAGGGCGCTGGCCCCCAGGCGGTTGGCGCCGTGGTCGGAGAAGTTGGCCTCCCCCAAGACAAAGAGTCCCGGAATGGTGCTCATCAGGTTGTAGTCCACCCACAGCCCGCCCATGGCGTAGTGCGAGGCCGGGTAGATCATCATCGGCGTCTTATAAGGGTCTTCGGCGACGATCTTTTCGTACATCTGGAAGAGGTTGCCGTACCGGGCCTCGATCTCATCCCGGCCCAGGCGCTGGATGGCCTCGGCGAAATCCAGATAGACCGCTCGCCCCGTGGGGCCGACCCCTTTGCCTTCATCGCACATGCGCTTGGCGGCCCGGGAAGAGATGTCCCTGGGGGCCAGGTTGCCGAAGCTCGGATAGATCCGCTCCAGGTAGTAATCCCGTTCGTCTTCGGGGATGTCTTCCGGCCGCCGCTGGTCCCCCGGCGTCTTGGGCACCCAGACCCGGCCGTCGTTGCGCAGGCTTTCGCTCATCAGGGTCAGTTTGGACTGGTAGTCGCCGTGCACCGGGATGCAGGTGGGGTGGATCTGGGTGAAGCAAGGGTTGGCAAACCCGGCCCCTTTCTTGTAGGCGCGCCAGGTCGCGGTCACATTGCTGGCCATGCCGTTGGTGGAGAGATAAAATACATTGCCGTAGCCGCCGGTGGCCAGGACCACCGCGTGGGCCGCGTGGCGCTCCACTTCCCCGGTGATGAGGTTTCGGACCATGATGCCCCGGGCCTGGCCGTCCACCAGCACCAGGTCCAGCATCTCCCGGCGGGGGAACATCTGCACCCGGCCTGCCGCCACCTGGCGCATCAGGGAGCTGTAAGCCCCCAGCAGGAGCTGCTGCCCGGTCTGGCCCCGGGCATAAAACGTGCGCGACACCTGGGCGCCGCCGAAGGAACGGTTGGCCAAGAGCCCGCCATATTCCCGGGCAAAGGGAATGCCCTGGGCCACGCAGTGGTCGATGATCCAGTTCGACACCTGGGCCAGGCGGTAGACATTGCCTTCCCGGGCCCGGAAGTCCCCGCCCTTGATGGTGTCGTAGAACAGCCGCCAGATGCTGTCGCCGTCGTTGGGGTAGTTCTTGGCCGCGTTGATGCCGCCCTGGGCCGCGATGCTGTGGGCCCGCCGGGGGCTGTCCTGGATGCAGAAGGTCTTGACGTTGTAACCCAACTCCGCCAGGGAGGCGGACGCGGAACCGCCGGCCAGGCCGGTGCCCACCACGATGATCTCGAATTTTCTCTTATTGGCCGGGCTGACCAGTTTTAGGTCGAACCGATGTTGATCCCACTTCCCCTCCAGGGGTCCGGCCGGGATGTTGGCGTCAAGTTGCATCAAATGACCTCCCTATCTCATGGACAGAATGGCGAAGGGCAGAGAGCCGAAGCCCAGGGCCACGATGACGGCAAAGACGAGGCTCAGCTTCTGAATGAAGGGCATGTACTTGGGATGGTTGGCCCCCACCGTCTGAAAGGCGCTCCAGAGGCCGTGCCGCACATGAAAGGCGACCACAAGCACTCCCAGGAGGTAAATGGCCAGATAGACCTTCTGGGAGAGGACGGCCACGGCGATTTGAAAGATGTTGCGGCGCGTCTGGTCGACGATATGGTGGGAAAAGGTGGCCAGGTGCACGCCAATAAACCCCAGGATCAGCAGGCCGGTATAGGGCATGGTCTGGGAGCTGAAGGTGCGGCCGCCGCCGCTCTGGTCCACCTCGTAGCCCACGGGCCGGGCGCGGCGGTTCTCGAAGAACAGAAAGACCGCGGTGGTAACATGAATGATTAAGGCCACCGCCATTCCCACCTCGGCCACCGCCAGCAGGTTCCCCAGGGCGTGGAGGCGCTGGGCGTAGGCGATGAAGGCCGCGGGCCCCCCATAAATGCTCAGGTTGCCCAGCAGGTGGGTGGCCAGAAACAGTAGAAACAGCAGGCCGCTGACGGCCATCAACTGCTTCTTCCCCACGGAGGTGCTCAAGGTTCGCAAAACCCAGTTCATCGCTTCTACCTTTCTGGGTGTTGGGTTCAGGAAGATGGTGAAGATTTTTAATATACTAACAGTTTAAGGGAGGAGTGCAATCCAACAATCTCTGATTTTTCTGTCAGGAATTTTCTTACAGGCTAAGCTCAACGGCCAATAGCAACTAAAGATAGCTTATATTCGGTCCGGGTTACTTGAACCTGGGAACAAACCGCGGCACCTGGCGGCTGTATTCCTCGTACTCCTGGCCGAAGCGCTGGCGTAGTTCTTTCTCTTCGAACAGAACGATGACGTAGATTCCCGGAAGCCAGAGGGCCACAGCCACGTAAGCCGCCGGATAATTGGCGATGCAGGCAAAACCCAGGAAGCCCAGGTAAAGCTGGACATAGCGGGGATGGCGAATCCTGGCATACGGCCCGCTGGTGACCAGCCGGATGGGATTCCTCTCCGGGGATAGTTCCGGCAGCCCCAAGATGGTAAGGGTGCCGATGTGCCGCCACAGCACCAGGCCCAGCCAGGTGGACCCTGCCACCAGCAGCACCCCCAGGACCAGCAGGGGGTAGCTGGTGCCGAAGTCCACGGCCAGGAGAGTAGCTCGCCCCCGAAAAATTCCCGCCGCCCCCAGGACGATGAGGGCACCGACGAGGGCGTAGGTCAGCGTCGGCCCCACCCGGCGCCAGAAGCTGATGAAGGGGTGAATAAGCAGCCAGGGCAAGAGCAGCGGCGGCAAGGTCACCGCCTGCGCCAGGGCCAGATAATATCGCAGGGCGTTCAAGGCAGGAGACTGTCTCTTCTTATCAACTCGTTCCCAGGTCGCACATGGGAACAAAATTGAGTGCCAAGCTGAGCTTGGCTGAGGTATCGCCGCGTTCCCCGGCCTAACGGCCTAAACATAACTTTGATACTTCGGCTCATACATCAGAGACTTGATGTAGGCCGCCAAATCATCGGGTCTCGGCTTGGTGGCGAGATCGCGCTGGTAGGCCACCTCTGCCACCGCCGCGGCAATGGCGGTCGAGACCTCCCGGATCCTGGAAAGAGGCGGATAAACGCTCCCTTGCGCCAGGTCCTCCTCTGATACTTCGTGCGCCAGGGTCTTGGCCGCGGCAAAAAACATTTCATCAATGACATGCCGGGCCCCGGAGGCGATGACGCCCAACCCCACCCCCGGGAAGATGTAGACGTTGTTCCCCTGGGCCGGCACATATTTCTTTCCCTCCAGGACCACGGGGGCAAAGGGGCTGCCGCTGGCAAAGATCGCCCGCCCCCCGGTCCAGGTGTAGGCTTCTGCCGCGGTGCATTCGGCCCTGGAGGTCGGGTTGGACAGGGGGAAGACTAGGGGCTGCTCATTGACCCTGGCCATGGCTTCCAGGACCGGGCGCGTAAACAGCCCGCGCTTCCCGGAAACCCCGATTATGGCCGTGGGTTTCAGGGCCTCCACCACGGCCGGCAACTCAGAGATGAACTCGTGGTCGTGGGCATAGTGGAGTTTGCGGCCGGTCAAGTCGCTGCGGCTTTTAACCACGAGACCGTGAGAATCCACAAACCACACCCTTTGCCGCGCTTCCTCTACGGACAATCCTTCGGCTACGGCGGCGGAAACTATCAGCTCGGCACCGCCCAGCCCGGCCTCGCCAGCTCCTACGAACAGAAAGGTTTGCTCCCCAAGCTTACCGCCTTTAATGCGTAAGGCAGAGTAAAGCCCCGCCAGCACCACTGCGGCGGTACCCTGGATGTCATCATCGAAGGTGCAGATACGTTCCCGATACCGCTCCAGTAACTGAAAGGCGTTGATATTGCCAAAATCTTCCAGCTGTACCAGGGTTCTGGGAAAGACCTCTTCCACGGCGACGATGAACTCTTCGACGAAGTCATCATAGGCCGCGCCCCTAAGACGCCTTTGTTTCAGCCCGATGTATAAGGGATCGTTAAGCAAATCCTCGTTTTCCGTGCCCACGTCCAGGGTCACCGGGAGGCTGTGGGAGGGGTGGATGCCGGCACAGGCGGTATAGAGAGCCAACTTGCCCACGGGAATGCCCATGCCGTCCGCGCCCAGGTCTCCCAGACCGAGAATGCGCTCCCCGTCGGTGACCACGATGATGCGGATATCCCGATATGGCCAGTTGCGCAGCAACTGCGGCATGCGCCCCCGATCTTTGGCCGAAATGAAGATGCCCCGGGGCCGGCGGAAAATATGGCCGTATTCCAGGCAGGCCTGGCCGACGGTGGGTGTATAGATGATGGGCATCATCTCTTCAATGTAGTCCATGACCACCCGGTAGAACAAAGTCTTATGGCGGTCCTGGAGCCCGATCAGATAGATATATTTCTCGATGTCGGTGGGTTTGCGGCGGAAATTCTCCAGCACCCGCATAATTTGCACTTCCATGGGTTGGACCACCGGCGGCAATAGCCCCCGGAGACCTAAAATCTCCCGCTCTTCCTCGGTAAACGCGGTGCCTTTATTGAGGTCCGGGTCCCGGAGCAAGGCCACCCCGGTGGAAAAGCCCAGCATTCGGGCCAGGATCCGTTCTTTCGCTTCGGCAAACCTGCTTTTCTCCAGCACCGCGGACAGATTTACCAGGTCCAGGAGTCTGGCTACGGTTTCCTCACCCATCAGGTCCCTCTTGATGCGGATAACCGTGTCATCGCCTTCCAGGGTTATTTTGTACATCCTTTGTACCCCTTAAGTGTTTTGATCAACCGTCTCAGGCGGACTAGCCGCCGGGCAAGCTGATTATAACTCCATAAATCCCGTTGGAAATCAATACCAGGTAAATTAGGTGCCGCCCTCCACTTGGGCCGCTCATCCGCGGCTGAGGCCCCTTTGCAGGATCACTAGAAAATCCTGGGCGTTGGTCAAGATTCCCCGGGCGGCCAGGGAGCCCCGGTTGGCAAGTTTCTCCGCGGCGAATTCCGACATGTCGACGACGTAGAAATAGACCGGCCGCACCTGCTCCTCAGGCGAGACCTGATAGATAGGGATCATGTTCCCCGCGGCTATGCTGTGTAACTGGGTCGCCACGGCCATCACGGTGGTAGCCCGGCTGGCCAGGGCCCGCATGGCCCCTTGCGCCTGCATGACATCGGTAACCACCTCCGGCAGCGGGCCGTCGTCCCGAATGGACCCCGCCAGGACGTATGGTACCTGTTTCTGCCACAGGGCGTGCATGACCCCGTTTTGGACCAGTCCGGTTTCCATGGCCCGGGCTATGGAACCCGCCCGGCGTACCTGGTTGATGGCGTCCAGGTGCTTGTAATGCCCCAGGTGAACCGGCCGCTTGGAATAAATCTCTTGCCCCAGGGCCGTGTGAAAGAGTGCGGCTTCCAGGTCATGCGCCGCCAGGGCATTGCCGGCCAGGAGGCCCTGGACGTAATCCTGGTGGATCAGCGAGACCAAGGCCTCGCGAGAATCCCGGTCAAAGACGGCTGCGGGCCCCAAGACCCACAGGATGAAGCCGTTTTCCCTTTCATAAGGCAGCAGTTCGTAAAGCTCATCGTAATCTATGGAGAAAGAGGTCTCCCAAGATAGCCGGGTGCGAAAGGCGAATTTTTCCGAGGCCGGCGAGGGCCGGCCAAAGGCCTCGGCATGAACCAGGATGCCATCCTCCCCATTTTCGCCTCTCCCCAAGGCCACCTGCTCCCCCACCTGCAGGAGGTGAAATTCCTTGACCAGCAGCGACCCGTCCGGAGAGAGGACCACGACGCAATCCATGCGGGAATTTTTGAGCAGCGTCCAGGACCCTGACTCCAGCTGATAATATTCGGGGAAAATCGTGGTGGCGTGGTAATTTTCCGGGGCCACGCCTTGCTCCAGCACCGGGGCGAAGGCTGCCACCGGGGCGTCTTTGTGAGGCGGCCTGGTGAAATCCGGGGGATGATAGGCGGGCAGGGCGAAGGCCATGGGGAGAACCTCCAGAGAAGCTGTCAGCTATCAGCTTCAAAAGAATTTTTTGGCTGTCAGCGGATGGCTAAGTTCCCGGGGCTCCGCCCCGGCTGTTCTGTTCGATAGGAGCGCAGGGCGCTCTCTACATTTTTCCTTCTCGTCCCCAAGATTCGACTGGGGAACAAGGTAATTTTGGCTGAAAGCTGATAGCTTTTTCACGGAAAAATATGGGTCCCGGTGCGGCCTTGCAGGGCCGCGGCCAGGCTTTCGGGCTCAGTGATAAGCACCCGCCGCCCACCCCGGGACAGGAAATCCAGGGCCGACTCTATCTTGGGGCCCATGCTGCCAGGGGCAAAATGACTTTCTTTCAGATACTTATGGGCTTCAGCGCCGGTGAGGGTCCGCAAGGGGCGCTGCCCGGGCCGCAGATAATCCAGGTAAACATATTCCACGGCGGTCAAAAAGATCAACAAATCCGCAGAGATTTCCCGGGCCAGCACTGCTGACGCGCGGTCCTTGTCAATGACTGCCTCCACTCCCATCAGGTCGCCGTTGGGCAAGCGCACTACCGGCACCCCGCCGCCGCCTGCGGCGATGACGATGATCCCGCCCCGCAACAGATAGGAGATGATGTCCTGCTCAATAATGGTTAAAGGGCGGGGGGAAGGCACCACGCGGCGCCAGCCGCGGCCGGCGTCCTCATAAAGATGCCAGCCTCTCTCCTCTTTCAGGCGCTGTGCTTCGGCGGCCGGATAGAAGGGCCCGATGGGTTTGTCCGGGGCGTTGAAAGCCGGGTCGTCGGCCGCGACCACCACCTGGGTAATCACCGTGGCCACGCCCCGCTCCTGGCCCCGGCGATGCAGCTCATTCACCAGGCACTGCTGGATGAGATAGCCCAGTCCTCCTTCGGAATCGGCGTCGCACATAAACAGCGGCATGGGGGGGACCAGGGGGCGGGCGCACTCCATCTGCAGCAGCAAATGTCCCACCATGGGGCCGTTGCCATGGGTGATTACGGAGGCAAATCCGGAAGTTACCAGGTCCGCGGTTTGTGCCATGGCCTGGCTGATGCGGCCGCGCTGCTCTTCCAAAGTGCCTGCCTCTCCGACCCGGATCAGGGCATTGCCTCCCAGGGCAATCACTAACTTGGGGTACCGCGACGGCTCGATGGGAATCATGGAAAAATGTCAAACTCCTTTGGGATTTAGAGTTGCAGCCGCAGCGTCGGCAATGAAAAAACCCTTATGCCATTTCCCTAAGGTATTGGATAATCATTAAGCACTGTCTTGCCAACATCCTGACCTGCAGGAAGGAAATTTTGGAAATTATTTTTAAGGGTTATCGGCGGGGCCGGGACCATGGGTAAGGAAAGCGCCGGCCTCCTCCTGTACCGCCGCCGCGGGGGCATCCTGGAGGTTTTCCTGGTGCACCCGGGAGGGCCTTTCTGGGCCAAGAAGGACCTGGGTTCCTGGTCCCTGCCCAAGGGGGAATTCCCTCCGGGAGAAGACCCCCTCACTGCGGCCCGGCGGGAGTTTGCCGAAGAAACCGGCTTCCCCGCGGCCGGGAGCTTCCTCCCCCTCACCCCCCTGAGGCAGCCCAGCGGCAAGGTCATCCACGCCTGGGCCCTGGAGGGCGACTGCGCCCCCGACGCCTTGAGAAGCAATACCTTCACCCTGGAGTGGCCCCCCAAGTCCGGCCGGCTTAAGGAGTTTCCAGAAGTGGACCGAGCCGCCTGGTTCCCGCTGCAGGAAGCTAAAAACCGGATCATTCCGGGACAGGTGGGCTTTCTGGAAGAGCTGGAGCGGCTCCAGCGCTCCGGACCGTCTCCCGGAGAGGCTTCCTCCGGCTGAGTCGCGGGCTCTCAAGCCCTCCTCCTTGCCTTCGCCGGTTGCGCCTCGCGCTTTAGATGCTTAATGTAATGCTGGAAGCATTCCCTGGCTCTGGCCGCCCCGGGAGACCGCTTTTGGACGTCCTCATCGTCTGCACCAACCGTCATCACTACCCGGCGCCCGTCATGCCCTACGGTGCCTGCCTGGTGGCCGAGGCCGCGGAAAGGGAGGGACACCGCGTCCGGCTCCTGGACCTCATGTTCCAGCGCGACCCCTTTAAGGCCCTGAAGGCGGCGCTTCAGGACTTCTCCCCCGACGTGGTGGGTTTGTCCGTCCGCAACCTGGACAACAACGACATGCAGGCCCCGGTGGCCTTTGTCGCCGAGGTGGCGGAAATCGGCCGGGCCGTGAGCCGGTATGCCGCAGCCCCGGTGGTGCTTGGTGGGCCGGCGGTGGGCGTCATGCCGGAGCCGCTCCTCAAGGAGACCGGGGCCAGATTTGCTGTCCTGGGAGACGGGGAAGAAGCCTTTCCCGCGCTGCTCCAGGTCCTGGAATACGGCGGGCGCATGGAGGAAGTGCCGCGGCTGGCCTGGCTGGAGAACGGCGGCTACCGGGTGAGCTCCCATGCCCCGTGCGAACTTAAGGACTCCGGCGTCCTGCCCCAATTTTCCCGTTGGCTTGCACTCAAGACCTACCGCGCCGCCATGGCGGCCATACCTCTCCAGTCCAAGCGGGGCTGCCCTTTCTCCTGCATCTACTGCACTTACGGCATCAGCGAAGGCAAAGGCTACCGGCTCTTCCCGCCCCGGGAAGTGGCGGCCGCAGTGCGCCGCCTCTCCACCCTGGGGTGCCGGGACCTGGAATTCGTGGACAACGTGTTCAATTCGCCCTACGACCACGCCCTGGCCCTTTGCGAAAACCTGGCCGCCAACGGGCACCGGGCCCGCCTGACCACCATGGAACTGAACCCGGCCTTCCTGGACGTGAGGCTCCTTAAAGCTATGGAGCGGGCAGGCTTTGTGGGCATCGGCGTCACCGCGGAGAGCGCCGCGGACCCGGTCCTCTCCGGCTTGCAAAAGGGGTACACCGCGGCGGAGGTGGAGTCGGCCGCGGCGGCCGTCCGGCAGAGCAGCCTTCCCTGTTTTTGGCTCTTTCTCCTGGGGGGGCCGGGGGAAAGCCAGGAGACGGTGGCCCAGACGCTCCGATTTGCCCGGCGCACCCTGCGCAAGGGAGACGTGGCCTTCTTCAACGTGGGCCTCAGGATCTACCCCGGCACGGAGCTGGAGAGGATCGCCCGGCAGGAGGGGGTCCTCCGCCACTCACCCGAGGAGATGCTGGAGCCGGTGTTCTACTTTTCCCCGCAATTGGACCGGCGCTGGACCCTGGACCAGGTGCGCCGGGCCGCGGCGGAGAATCTCAATCTGCTGCATGCCGCCTCTCTCAGCCATCCCTGGCTGCCGGCCGTCAACCGCCTGTTCAGCAGGCTGCCCGTGCGGCCGCCCCTCTGGCGGCACACGCCCACCATCCGCCGGGTGGTCCGGGCGCTGGGCCGGGATATCTGAGGCCAGGAGGAAACCGGCGTGAAACGGTCTTTCAAGGACCAAAATGGCCGGCCGGTGCGGCTGGCGGCAGTGGCCACCGCCACCCCGCCCTTCACGGCGGACCAGCGGATGGCGGAGGACTTTCTGGTGGGCAACTTCCGCCCGCGGCTGAGCCGGCGCTCCCTTAACGTGATGCGGAAGTTCCTGGCCCACCCCAGCGTGCGGCAACGCCATTTCGCCATGGACAGCCCGGATTGCCTCCTTACCGAGGACCCGGACCAGAGGATCGGGCGTTTCTCCCGGTGGGCCGTGGACCTGTCGGCCCAGGCCGCCATGAGGGCCCTCGGGGCCGCGGGCCTGACCCCCCGGGACGTCTCGGCCCTGGTGGTGAATACCTGCACCGGTTATCTCTGCCCCGGCCTGTCCAGCTACCTCCTGGAGAGTCTGGGCCTGCCCCGGGACATCCGGGCCTACGACCTGGCGGGAAGCGGCTGTGGCGGCGCCATCCCCAACCTCCAGATCGGGCAGGAATACTTGCGGTCCAACGGGGAGGGGGCGGCCCTTTGCATCTCGGTGGAAATCTGCAGCGCCACCTTCCAGGTGGAGGACGACCTGAGCCTGCTCCTGTCCAACGCCCTGTTCGCCGATGGCGCGGCTGCGGCTGTCCTCTGGACCCGGCCCCAGGGCCTGGAGCTGGTGGCGTCCAGCAGCTGCCACCAACCCGAGGACCGGGAGGCCATCCGCTACGTCCACAAGAACGGGCAGCTCTACAACCAGCTGTCCCGCCTGCTTCCGGGCATCGTCAACCGGGCGGTGCGCGTCGCCGTGGAGGGCGTCCTTAAACCCCGGGGCCTGGCGGTGGCGGACGTGGCCCACTGGGCCCTCCATGGCGGGGGCGACCACGTCATTACGGCCGTGGCCCAGGAACTGGGCCTGGCGGCAGAGAAGCTCGGGGCCACCCGCAAAATCCTCGCCCAATACGGCAATATGTCCTCTCCCTCCGTCCTCTTTGCCCTGCGGGAGGTCCTGGACAACGGCATCCGCCCCAGAGAGTGGTGCCTGATGGCCTCCTTCGGCGCCGGTCTGTCGGCCCACGCGCTGTTGCTGCGGTCGTAATGGCCCCCGCGGGGAGTATTTTGCCGGGACTTGCGGCCCCGGCATTGACTTGCGGGCCAAGCTGCCCTATATAAAATCCATCGACCTGCTGCAACGTAAGGTCATTCCACTACCGCCAGGAGATCACCCATGGAAGTTCACACTATCCTTTGGCCCACGGACCTGTCCAAGAATTCCATCAAAGCGGCGAAACACGTCTCCTCTCTGGCGCAGAAGTATCAGGCAAAAGTCGTCATGCTCTACGTGGGGGTGGATTTGATGGCCCATTTTCCCGCCTATGGCAGCTATCCCAGCCCGGAACAGCTCAAGCACTTCCAGGATTGGGAAGTGAAGCACGCCAAGCAGAAGATGGAAGTGGTGTGCGAGAAGGAACTGAAGGGGTGCCCCAACATCGAAGTCCGCCTGGTGCAGGGGGACGCGGCCCAGGAGATCTTGAAGGCCATCAAGCAGGACCAGGCGGACCTGGTGGTCCTTACTACCCACGGCCGGGGTCACGAAGTGGTGGACCAGATCACCCCCACCTTCGGCAGCGTGGCCGAAAAGGTCATCAAGAACTCCCCGGTGCCGGTGCACCTGGTGAACCCCTTCCGGGAGTAGGCCCCGGCGCCGTTGGCCGCGGCTCCCCGGCCGCGGTGGCCATGGCGCCTTGGTGCGGCCCTAAAAAAACGCCGGCCTGGCAGCAGGTCGGCGTTCTTCGTTATTGGGTGGGTCTTATTTAGGTTTCGGTGATGGTGATGGCCCCCGAGGGGCACACCTCGATGCAACTCTCACAGCCCAGGCACTCGTCTTCGTTGACCGGGGTGGCTTTGCCTTCCTGCATCTCAAAGACCGCCGTGGGGCAGACGTTGACGCATTCTTCATCCCCGGTGCATTTGTCCGGATCTACTTCAACCCGCCAGGCCATTAACTGTTACCTCCCTTTTGATTGCCTTCAGGCATATAAAAAACGCCGCCTGACCCCAGGTCGGCGTTTCATATAATATAGCAAAAAATCAGGTTTCGGTCACGGTGATGGCGCCCGAGGGGCAGACCTCGAGGCAGCTCTCACAGCCCAGGCACTCGTCCTCATTGACCACCGCGGCTTTGTCTCCCTGCATCTCCAGGACCCCGGAGGGGCAGACGTTGACACACTCCTCATCCCCGGTGCACTTGTCGGCGTCGATTTCCACTTGCCAGGCCATAACCCTTCACCTCCTTATGTCAGACTCGCGGTGTATTACCAGTGGGCCGGCCCGCTGACCTCTTCCTTCACGGAAACCGCCACTTTATAGAGAATGGTGATGATAAAGAAGCCCGTGGCCCAGACCCCCAGGGTAATCAAGGCTTCCGGCACTGTGGGCCAGTACTCGGTGACCTTCTCCAGGGGGTTGGGGACAAAGCCGCCGGTCATCAGCCCCAGACCCTTGTCGATCCAGGTGGTGATCACCACCATGCCGCAGGCCAAGGCCAGGGTGTTTTCGTTCCGGCGCACCTTGGGGAACACCAGGGCGATGGCAGTGGCGATCATGCCCAGCATGGAGAACCACATCCAGGGCACCAGGCGGCCGTGGCCTTCCAGGCCGTAGAAGAGGTACTGGAAGTGCAGCATGTGGTCCGGGATCTGGCTGTAGAAAACGGTGAAGAGTTCGCAGAAGAAGAAGAAGACGTTGATGAGGATGGCGTAGGTGACGATCTTGGCCAGGGACTGGATCTGCTCCCGGCCCGGGTCAAACTTGGTGAAGCGGCGCACCACCAGGCACAATAGAATAAGCAGCGCCGGCCCCGCGGCAAAGGCCGAGGAGAGAAAGCGGGGGGCCATGATGGCGGTGAGCCAGTAGCCCCGCCCCGGCAGCCCGGCGTACAGGAACGCGGTCACCGTGTGAATGCTGGGGGCCCAGGGAATGGCGATAAAAATCAGCGGCTTGACCCACTTGGGGGGCGGCACCTCGTGACGCTCCGACTCCAGCACCATCCAGCCGGTGACCAGGTTCAGCAGCAGGTAAACGTTGAGGACGATCATATCCCAGAAGAGCACGGAATTGGGGGTGGGGTACTTGATGATGTTCAGCAGGCGGTCCGGCCGGCCCAGGTCCGCCACGATGAAGAGCAGGCACATGGTCACCGCGCCCACCGCCAGGAATTCGCCCAGGATGGTGACCCGGCCGAAGGCCTTGTAGTCGTGGAGGTAATAGGGCAGAACCACCATCACCGCGCTGGCCGCGACCCCCACTAAATAGGTGAACTGGGCGATGTAAAAGCCCCAGGAGACGTCCCGGCCCATGCCGGTGATGCCCAGGCCGAAGGACAACTGCCGGAGGTAGATGAGAAAGCCCAGGGCCATCAGGCCCAGCAACACCGCCAGCAGGACGTAGTATCTTTTGCTCCCAACCAGTGCCTTTTCCAGCATGGCTACCTCACACGATATAGTAAACTTGCGGATTGGTCCCGAGATAGGGTTTGCGGCGGATGGCAAAGTACGTCTTCAGGGCCTCACGCACCGGAGACCTGGGCTCAGACAGGTCGCCGAACAGCAGCGTGCCCCGGGAGGCCTCCACGCACGCCGGCATCTGGCCCTTGGCCAGCCGCTCGGCGCAGAAGTTGCACTTTTCCACTACCCCGATTTCCCGGGTGGGAAAGTCCTGGTACACTTCTTTAATAAAGGGGCGGGGGTCCCGCCAGTTGAAGCTCCGGGCGGAGAAGGGGCAGCCCGCCATGCAATAGCGGCAGCCGATGCAACGGTGCATGTCCATCATGACGATGCCGTCATCCCGGCGGAAGGTGGCCTTGGTGGGGCAGACCCTGACACAGGGGGGATTGTCGCAGTGATTGCACAACAGCAGGAAGTTCAGGGCCTTGACCCTCTCCGGCAGGAACTCCGCCTCCGCGCCCGGGAAGGCGCTGTGGAAATGGTCGGTCCAGATCCACTTGACCTCCCAGCGCACCTTGTCCTCGGGCGGCACTTTGTCCTTGGGATTAATGGGATTGGCCAGGTCCGGGACGTTGTGCACCCGGTTGCAGGCCTGGATGCACAGCTTGGCGGTGGCGTCGTCCATCTTGGTCATGTCCACCACCATGGCCCAGCGTTTGGCTTTCAGGGCTACCGGTTCCGCCAAAAATGCCGCCTCCAGCTGCCCGGGGAACAGCAGCTCCCAGGCGCCCTTGCCCCCTAGCCCCAGGAGGGTGGAGATTCCAGCGATCCTGATAAATTGTCTTCTGTCGATACCCATCACTTGGCCTCCACCTGCGCCACCTTCAGCTCTTTATCGAGATGGCAGCCCCAGCACGTGGGGGTCACCGCGACGTAATTGTGGCATTGATCGCAGAATTGCGTCTTGTTGGAGTGACAGTTCATGCAGGTATTGGACAGGCTGGCCAGGAACTTCCGGCCGTCGGGGCTCTCAAACACCCGGAAGTCGCTGGGGCCGGACTGCGCCTGGCTGCGCACCACTTCTTCCCGCCAGTCGATGAGCAGCTGCATGTGGTTGGCCCGCATCCAGTCGGTGGGCATCACACATTTTTTCTCCGTGAGCTTGGCGATGGCCGGGGTGTCCAGCTTCGGTTGCGGCGCCGGGATGACCTTCCCCACGTTTTTCCAGAAAGGGAGGGTGACGATGGCAAAGAAGATAACCAGTCCCACGATGATCTTGTTGCCGTCGTAGAACTTCTTCTCTACCTTTGGGCGCTCCGCGAAGACCCCAAATTCGTTTTTATAGTCAGCCATGTTATTCCGCTTCCTCCCCTTCCTCAGCTTCTTCAAATCCCACGAGGGGCCGATCCCGGAGATCGGTGGTGCGCTCGCTCTCGCCTTCGAAGACCAGGGCGTTGCCCACCATCTCGGAGATGCCGGTGACCTCCACCTCCGGCACCCAGTAATTCAGAAGGGTGGGCAGGACCGCCCGGTCAATGGCGCAGATGCAGCCCAGGTGGTTGACCCCGTACTTCTCGTGCACGTAGCGCACCGCGTTGGCCCGGGGGAGCCCGCCCCTGAGGCGGGTCTCCAGGTACTCGTCGGCGTTGAAGCCGCTGCCGCTGCCACAGCAGAAGGTGCGCTCCCGGATGGTGTTGGGCGGCATGTCTACGAAGTTTTCTTCCGGCATCACGTTCTTGATGATGTAGCGGGGCTCCTCGAAGATGCCCATGCCCCGGGAGGTGTTGCAGGAGTCGTGGAAGGTCAGCTTGATGTGGGCGTTGCGGCTCGGGTCCAGCTTCAGCTTGCCGTGGCGGATCAGGTCCGCGGTGAACTCGCTGATGTGAATCATCTTGGTGGACGCGGCGTGCTCAAATTTCGTGCCGGTGACGGGGGAAACCGGCACCTCCAGGAAGTCCGCGGGGCCGTTCCAGGTGTCCATGTACTGGTTGATGATGCGCCACATGTGACCGCACTCGCCGCCGATGATGTACTTCACCCCCAACCGCTTGGCCTCGGCGTAAATCTTGGCGTTCAACCTCTTGCCCATCTCGTGGGACATGAAGAACCCGAAGTTGCCGCCTTCCCCCGCGTAGGTGCTCAGGGTCCAGTCCAGGTCGAGATGGTGGAACAGCAGGAGGTAGCCCATGAAGGTGTAAGTGCCGGGGTCGGCAAAGTAGTCGCCGGAGGGAGCCACGAAGAGGATTTCCGCGCCCTTGCGGTTGTAGTGGACCGGGGTGTAGATCCCCGTCACCCGCTCGTTTTCGTCGGCGAAAAAGTCGATCATGTCCTTCATGGCCTGGGGGGTGGCGCCGATGTGGCTCCCCTTGTCGTAGCACTGGGCCACGGAGGCCAGGGTCCACTCGATGTTGACGCCCACGGAGGAGAGCAGCTCCCGGCCCAGGATGGTCATGTCCGCCATGTCGATGCCGTAGGGGCAGAACAGGGAGCAGCGCCGGCACTCGGTGCACTGGTAGAGGTAGTAGAACCACTCCTTGAGCACGTCTTCCGTGAGGTCCCGGGCCCCGGCAATCTCGCCCAGGAGACGGCCGGCGGTCTTGAAATAGCGGCGGTACACGGAGCGCATCAACTCCGCCCGGAGCACCGGCATGTTCTTGGGGTCGCCGGTGCCCAGGAAGAAGTGGCATTTGTCCGCGCAGGCCCCGCAGCGCACGCAGATGTCAAAGAAGAGCTTCAGCGACCGGAAGCGGTTCAGGCGGTCCTGCATGCCCTCCAGGATGGTCTCCTTCCAGTCCGGGGGGAGGTGCCAGTCGTCCTCCGTGACCTTCCAGCTGCGCACGTGGGGGTAGTCGATCCACTCCATCCACTTGGGCTGCGCGGCGTTGCAAAAGGTCCCGGGCCGGAATTCCGGTTTGAGGTCCATCCACCCCTGGGCGGGGGGCTGGTAACTGATTCCAGGCAACAGTTCGGCGGGCTTGGGAGGCTTGGCCATAGTTAACCCTCTTCTTCTTCAGGGGCTTTTTCTGTTTTTGCTTCTGCCGCCGGGGCTTCTTCTTCCTCCGGGGGCGGCATCTTTTCCACCGGGATTTCCGCTTCTACCATGGCTTCCCGGAACCGGTCTTCATATTCGTCGTAGGAGTGGAACTTCACCGGGTAGTTCCAGGGGTTGACGTGGCGCACCCGGCGGTTGTTGGTGGCCAGGTTGCGGCTGGGGCTCAGGAACACCCCCGGCGCGTGCAGCAGCTTGCTGAAAGGAAAATAGGCAAAAAGCACGCTCACCAGGAAGATGTGGATGTAAAACAGGGGGCTGATGCCCGCGGGCACCTGGGGGTGGAAGGTCACCAACCCCAGGGCCAGCTCCTTTACCGCCACGACGTCCGTCTTGTAAAAATAGCGCATGAGGATGCCAGTGATGGCGATGGTCATGATGAGGAGCAGCGGGAAGTAGTCCGCGGCCAGGGAGATGTAGCGCAGGGCCGGGTTGTAAAGGCGCCGCACCAGGAGGTAGGTGACCGCGGCCAGCAATACCAGGCCGCTGATGAAAACCACCGGCACGAAGAACACCACGAAGCCGTCCACGCTGTCAATCAAGTGCACGAAGCCGGGCACCGGCTCGGTGAAGAACCGCAAGTGCCGCAGCAGCACCACCAGGAAGGCGTAATGAAAGGCGATGGCTCCCAGCCACAGCCATTTGTAAGACCAGTGCACCAGCCGGGCCCCTTCGGGGTTGTCCGGGTCCTGGATGAGCTCGGAGCGCAGGTTGCGGAAGAGGCTGCGGAAAGCCAGGATCTCCAGGGCCATGCGGCCCACCAGGTGGCCGGTGGTGGCAGGGTTGTCCAGCTTCTCCCCCCAGTTTCGCTCAATCCAGGGCAGGGAGTCGTGCTGGGCCGCGGTGGTGGGGATGCGGAAAGGTACCGGGGACCGGGCCCACGTGATCACCCGGTAGATCAGCCCCTCCACGAAGATGAGTGCGGCCAGGTAAGGGGCCACCACCCCGAAGAGGAGCTGCAGGTTGGCCTTCACCCCCACGTAGGCCACCACCACCAGTCCCAGGACGGCCACCAGGGCGACAAGGAAATGACGTTTGCAGAAATCCATTTACGGTCACCTCATTTCAAGTTAGCCGATGGACTCGGGTTCCGGCTCGAGGCTCGCCAGGCTCAGGCCGGAGCGCCTGAGCAAGCCGCTGACCCTATTTTTCACTTCGTTGAGCCTGACCTCGTGCAGCTTCTCCCGCCGCTGGACGTAAACCTCGAAACCCAGGAGGGCCAGGCCATCGATGCGGGATTCCAGCTCCAGGCAGGCCGCGGCCAGCTCCGGGTCCTCCAAAGCCTCGCCCAGCTCCTCCCGGATGACGTTCTTCAAGAGGAAAACGAAGGCCAGGGCCTGGGCCGGGGTAAAGTTCTGCAGGGCCTGGATGCGGATGATTTCGTCCAGAAAGGCGCTGAGCTGGCCCGGGGCCGCGTCCGTGAGCAGGGCCTCCACCAGGCCCTGGATGCCCTGGGAGATGCGAAAGCCCACGGGGTTGTCAAAGCGGTTCTTTTCTTTTTTCAAAAACCTGGCGGTTTCCGGAGGATAGCTCTGAAAAATAAGGTGGAGCCAGCGCTCCTTGATGCGGGGCTTCTTTTCCTGCAAAAGCTGGGTCAACGGCATGGTAGTTATAATTTATAGGGATTGTGAAGACCTTCTCATGCTAAAACAATTTCATATTTAGCGTCAAGCAGAATCTCTGTCAAGGAAAAAACCGTGGCCCGGCAAACCCGGGAAAAATCACGGTGGGCGGGGGTGCCCGGGGAGGCGGGAGAGGGGGGCTTAAGGCTTCCTAGCCGTTTCCCGGGGGCGGAAGCGGTCCCGGGAGCCCAGGTAGGCCAGCCAGTAGACGTTGGCCAGAAATAAAACCGTGAGCCCCGCCAGGTAGCCCCGGCCCTCCACCCCCAGGACGTGGACCAGGAACTTGGCCGCCACCAGGCAGATAAAGAGGCGCAGAAAAAAGCTGAAGAGGACTTTCACCGCTGCTTTTCGGCCTGTTGCAGCCTGGCCCAAGGGTCCTTGAGGGTGGCGGTGCGGTTGAAGACCGGGGCGCCCGCGTTTGAGTCCGGGTCCACGCAGAAATAGCCCAGCCGCTCAAACTGGCAACGGCTGCCGGGCCGGGCGTCCGCCAGGGAGAGTTCCACCCGGCAGGAGCGTAGGGTCTCCAGGGAGCCGGGATTGAGGTCCGCCCGGAAGTCACCCTCCGCCTCCTCGCCGGGAATGGCCCGGGTGAAGAGGCGGTCGTAGAGGCGGGCCTGGGCGGGCAAGGCATGGGCCGCGGAGACCCAGTGCAGGGTGGCCTTCACGGTGCGCCCGTCCGGGGCGTAGCCCCCCCGGGTTTCGGGGTCGTAGGTGCAGCGCAGCTCCACCACTTCCCCGCTTCCGGGGTCTTTGATCACGTCCACGCACTTGATGAAGTAAGCGTAGCGCAGCCGCACCTCCCGGCCCGGGGCCAGGCGGTAGAACTTCCTGGGGGGCTCCTCCAGGAAATCCTCCCGCTCCAGGTAGAGCACCCGGGAGAAAGGCACCTGGCGGGTGCCCATGGCCGGGTCCTCGGGGTTGTTCACCGCCTCCAGCATCTCCACCCGGTCTTCCGGGTAGTTCACCAGCACCACCTTCAGGGGCTTGAGGACCGCCATGACCCGGGGGGCGGTGCGGTTCAGCTCCTCCCGGACGCAATATTCCAGCAGCGCCAGGTCCACCACGGACTCCCTTTTGGCCACGCCGATCATGTCGCAGAAGTTGCGGATGGCCTCAGGGGGATAGCCCCGGCGCCGCATCCCCGAGAGGGTGGGCATCCTCGGGTCGTCCCAACCCTTAACGTGCCCCTCGTGCACCAGGGTCAGGAGCTTGCGTTTGCTCATCACCGTGTAGCTCAAATTCAGGCGGGCGAACTCGTACTGGTGCGGGCGGTAAGGCACCGGCAGGTTATCTAAGGTCCAGTCGTACAGGGGCCGGTGGTCCTCAAATTCCAGGGTGCAGATGGAGTGGGTGATGCCCTCCAGGGCGTCGGAGATGGGGTGGGCGTAGTCGTACATGGGGTAGAGGCACCACGTCCCCCCGGTGCGGTGGTGCTCGGCGTGGAGGATGCGGTAGAGCACCGGGTCCCGCAAATTGATGTTGGGTGAGGCCATGTCAATCTTGGCCCGGAGCACCCGGGCCCCGTCGGCGAACTCCCCGGCCCGCATGCGCCGGAAGAGGTCCAGGTTCTCGGACACCGGGCGCTCCCGGTAGGGGCTGTCTTTTCCCGGCGCCATCAGGGTGCCCCGGTAGTCCCGGATCTCGTCGGCGCTCAGGTCGCAGACATAGGCCTGCCCCGTCTGGATGAGGTGCTCGGCATAGTCGTACATCTGCTGGAAATAGTCGGAAGCGTAAAAAAGGCGGTCCTCCCAGTCGAAGCCCAGCCAGCGCACGTCGGCCTGGATGGACTCCACGTATTCCTGCTCCTCCTTGGTGGGGTTGGTGTCGTCGAAGCGCAGGTTGCACAGCCCCCCGAACTCCTGGGCGATGCCGAAATTGAGGCAGATGGACTTGGCGTGGCCGATGTGCAGGTAGCCGTTGGGTTCCGGGGGAAAACGGGTGAGGACCCGGCCCCCGTGCTTGCCGGCCTGGACGTCGTCGGCCACGATCTGGCGGATGAAGTCCAGGGGCACTGGGGCCTCTTTGAGGGCCATGCACAGGTTCCTTTTGCGGGTTTTTGCGAGGCCGCCCAGCCGATTTGGAATTGCGGACCCCGTGATATTTATACTAGATGCTAATGTTATTTGCTACCCGGCACTTCATGCGCGAAAATGCAACAGTAAGTAAAGAAAGATTGTGAATAATTTCATAATATCCTGATTTTTTTGAAAATTCAATTTCTTACGAATTCACAAATTTCCTCTTGACAAATATGGGTATATAAAATAATGGGTAAGAGGAAACTATGAACATTGGGCAATAATTAATCCCGGAAATTTTTCTTGCTATCCCTTCCCTGATCACGAGCATCTTAGGGGTGTAACATGGGTGAACAGCCACACGGTTCGGTAATGGTGGTGGGGGGCGGCATCGCCGGCATGCAGGCGGCGCTGGATTTGGCCAATTCCGGCTATTACGTCCACCTGGTGGAAAAGGGCCCGGCCATCGGCGGCACCATGGCCCAGATCGACAAGACCTTTCCCACCAACGACTGCGCCATGTGAATTATCTCCCCCAAGCTGGTCGAGGTCGGCCGGCACATCAACATCGAGCTCCACACTCTGACGCAACTGAAAGAGGTCAAGGGGGACCCGGGGAGGCTCACCGCCACCCTCAGCAAACGGCCCCGCTACGTGGACCCGGCCAAGTGCACCGGCTGCGGCGTTTGCCTGGAGGCCTGCCCTATCCGCTATCAAGTGCAGTTGCCGGAGGTGGAGATCCAGGCGCGCACCGCTTATGCCAGGGCCACGGACGGCGAGACGGTGGCGGACATCATCCACCGCCACCGGGCGGAGCGGGGGAACCTGCTGCCCATCCTCCTGGACATCAATCGGCACTTCAATTGGCTGCCCCGCCCGGCCCTGGAATACGTGTCCTCAGACCTGTCGATTCCCCTGGCGGAAATCCTGCGGGTGGCCACTTTTTACAACGCCTTCAGCCTGGTGCCCCGGGGGAAGCACATCATCAACGTCTGCCTGGGCACCAGTTGCTTCGTTAACGGCTCCCCCCGCCTCCTGGAAGAACTGGAGCGCCGGTTGGGCCTCAAGCACGGTCAGACCAGTGAAGACATGCTGTTCACCCTGGAAGTGGTGCGGTGCATCGGCTGCTGCGCCCTGGCCCCGGCCCTGCGCATCGGCAATGATACCTACGGCCGGGTAGCCTCCGGCCAGGTCGGGGAAATCATCGATTTATATACCTAAAGACAGGCCGCCTATGAAGATCACCAGTCTGGCAAAGTTACAGGGGATTAAAAAGAAGGGGTTGCGGCTCCTTTACCCCGATAAACTCAAGATCATGGTGGGCATGGCCACCTGCGGCATCTCCGCCGGGGCGGACAAGGTGTTCCAGACCCTGGCCGGTATCATTGCCGAACAGGGGTGGGACGTGGTCCTGGCCAAGACCGGCTGCATCGGCTACTGCCAGCGGGAACCCCTGGTGGACGTGGTTTTACCCGGCAAGGTGCGCCTCAGCTACCAGGAGATGAATCCGGACAGGGCCCGGGAACTGGCCGCGGCCCTGCAGGCCGGGAAGGTCCTGCCCCATTATCTGCTGTGCCGCTTCGACCAGGAAGAGATCCTCATCGACGGGGTCACCCGGCCTTACGCCAATCCCCAGCCAGTGGAGTTGCCGGTGGAAGTTCCCAAGTACGAAGAGCTGCCTTTCTTCCAGAAGCAAGTGAAAATCTCTCTGAGAAACTGCGGCTTTATCAACCCTGAAAATATTGACGAGTATATTGCCCGGGGGGGTTATCGGGCCTTACACCAGGCCCTCAACAGTATGACTCCGGAGCAGGTCGTCGACGAGGTGAAGGCATCAGGTCTCAGAGGGAGGGGCGGCGCCGGCTTCCCCACGGGTCTGAAGTGGGAATTCTGCCGGAAAGCACCGGGTGAGAAGAAATACGTCATCTGCAATGCCGACGAGGGCGATCCCGGGGCCTTCATGGATCGGGGCATCCTGGAAGGCGACCCCCACGCGGTGCTGGAGGGCATGGCCATCGGCGCCTATGCCATGGGGTCCGACGAGGGCTATATCTATTGCCGGGCGGAATATCCCCTGGCCATTGAACGCCTGAAGAACGCCATTGCCCAGGCGGAAGCCTACGGCCTGCTGGGGGAGCGGATCTTCGGCACCGACTTTTCCTTCCAATTGAAAATCCGGGAGGGGGCCGGCGCTTTTGTCTGCGGCGAGGAAACCGCGCTCATCGCCTCCATTGAGGGCCGGGTGGGCGAGCCTCGCCCCCGGCCGCCCTTTCCGGCCCAGAGCGGCCTCTGGGGTCAACCCACCAACATCAACAATGTCAAGACCTGGTCCCATATCGCGCCCATCATCGCCCGGGGCGCCACCTGGTACACTTCCCTGGGCACGGGCAAGGGCACCACGGTCTTCTCCCTGGTGGGGAAGGTGAAAAACTCCGGCCTGGTGGAAGTGCCCCTGGGCATCACTCTGCGGGAGATGATCTTCGAGTTGGGGGGAGGCATTGCGGGGGACCGGACCTTCAAGGCGGTACAGACCGGCGGGCCATCCGGCGGCTGCATCCCCGCGGAGTTCCTGGACACCCCGGTGGATTACGAATCCCTGGCGGCCCTGGGCTCCATCATGGGCTCCGGGGGCATGATCATCATGGACAACCAGGACTGCATGGTGAACGTCGCCAGGTATTTCCTGGACTTCACCAAGGACGAGTCCTGCGGCAAGTGCACCCCCTGCCGGGAAGGGACCCTGCGCCTCATGGAGATGTTGACGGACATCACCCGGGGCCTGGGTCAGGAGGGCGACCTGGACCGGCTGACCTGGATGTCCCAGCTCATCAAGAAAACTGCGCTCTGCGGCCTGGGGGCCACCGCGCCCAACCCGGTTCTCAGCACCCTGCGCTACTTTAAGGACGAATACCTGGCCCACATTGTGGATAAGCAGTGCCATTCCCAGGTCTGTGTCCGCCTGTCGCCGTCCCCTTGCCAGTCCGGTTGTCCGGCCGGGATAGATGTGCCCAGTTATGTGGCTTTGATCGGCCACGGGCGCTATGCCGAGGCCCTGGAGCTGATCCGGGAGGATAACCCCCTGCCTTCGGTGTGCGGCTACGTGTGTCCGGCTCCGTGTGAATCCAAGTGCCGCCGGGGGTCCGCGGACCAGGCCATCGCCATCAAGACCCTGAAGCGCTTTGTGGCCGACTTTGCTCGCCAGCGAGATGCAGGAGGCCCCGAGGCCAATATCTTCCGGCCCGAAAAAGTGGCGGTCATCGGCTCCGGTCCCGCGGGACTGACGGCCGCCTATTACCTGGCCCGGGAAGGCTATCCGGTCACGGTATTCGAAGCCATGCCGCGGCTGGGGGGGATGCTGCAAGTGGGCATTCCCAGTTTCCGGCTCCCCCGGGAGGTCTTCCAGTTTGACTTGAAAAATATCGCCCGCCAGGGGGTGACCTTTCAGACCAATACCCGCATCGGCGCGGACCTTACCCTGGACGACCTGCGCCAACAGGGTTTCCAGGCCTTTTTCCTGGGGACCGGAGCCCATCAGGAAGTTCGCCTGGGGATCGACGGAGAGGACCTGGAGGGAGTCTGGCCGGGAGTGGAATTTCTGAGAAAGCTGGCCCTGGGGGAGAAAGTCTCCCTGGGACAGCGGGTGGCGATCATCGGCGGCGGCAATGTGGCCACCGACGCCGCCCGCTCCGCCATCCGCCTGGGCAGCGGCGTCACCGTGCTGTTGTACCGCCGCACCGAGATGGAGATGCCGGCCTATGCAGAGGAGGTGCAACAAGCCAAGGAAGAAGGGGTGGATTGCCGGTTCCTGATTCAGCCCGTCAGGTTCACCGGCAAGCGCAAAGTCACCGGCATCGTCTTGCAGAATATGCAGTTGGGAAAGCCCGACAGTTCCGGGCGGCGGCGTCCCTTGCCCGTGCCCGGGTCGGAATGGACCATGGAGGTGGACACGGTCATCGAGGCCATCGGGCAGATACCCACCCCCGTGGAGATCCTCCTGGACGGCGAGAAGTTGGAGCTGACCCCCGCCGGCAATATCAGGGTGCACCCGGGGAATTTCGCCACCAACCTCCCCGGTGTCTTCGCCGGCGGCGACAACGTCACCGGCTCGGCCTCAGTGGTGGAAGCAGTCAAGGCGGGGAAGCAGGCGGCCCATTCTATTCACCGTTATCTCCAGAAAGAACCACTGGAAGAAAGGCCCAGGATTCCCATACCCCGGATGCGCCTCGAGCCCCTGGAAATGGCCGATGAGGAACGGGCCCAGCTCAAGCCGCTGATGCCCAAACGGCGGAAAGCCCTGGACCGCATCCGGGATTTTGCCCTGGTGGAATTGAATCTGGACGAGAGCCAGTATCACCGGGAAGCCTGCCGTTGCCTCCGCTGTGATTTAGGAGACTGAGAGATGATTTCCTTGCGCATTGATGGGCGACCGGCGGAGGTGAGCGAGGGCACTACGGTCCTGGAAGCAGCACGCCGCCTGGGAATAAAAATCCCCACCCTCTGTTATCACGAGGCCCTGAAGCCCTATGGCGGCTGCCGCTTGTGCCTGGTGGAAGTGACCGCGGGGACCCGCACCCAGCTCACCGCCTCCTGCACCTACCCCGTGGCCGAAGGGCTGGAGGTCCGCACCGACACCGACGAAGTCTTGGAAGCCCGCCGCTTTGTCCTGGACCTGCTCTGGTCCCGCTGCCCCGAGGTGCCGGAGCTTGCCGAAATGGCCCGGCAGTTGGGGCTGGCAGAGCCAAGCTTCCCCAAGGGGGCCAGCGAGTGCATCCTGTGCGGCAAATGCGTGCGCATGTGCAACGAGCTGCAGCGCGTGGGGGCCATCGGCTTCACCGGCCGGGGCAACAAACGCCTGGTAACCACTCCCTTCGGGGAAGTATCTCAGGTTTGCCGCACCTGCGGGGCCTGCGCCTTTGTCTGCCCCACCGGCCACATAAAAGACTTCGGCGAATTTTCCGGCAAGGTCCCCCGGCCCCAACGCGATGAGTTCAACATGGGCCTGGTCAACCGGGGCAATATCTACCGCCTCTACCCCCAGGCCGTGCCCGGAGCCCCGGCCATTGACGAGAAGAACTGCGTCCGCCTGCTCACCAACGACTGTGGCGTTTGTGAGCAGGTCTGCGCGCCCAAGGCTATTGACTTCAGCCAGAAGCCTGAGGAGGTCACCCTGGAGGTGGGCTCCGTCATCCTGGCCCCCGGGTTCAAGACTTTTGATCCCAGCGGCCTGGCGGCGTACGGCTACGGCAAATACCCCAATGTCCTCACCAGCCTGCAGTTTGAGCGCATGCTCAGCCCCGGTGGGCCCTTTAAAGGCCACATCACCAGGTTTTCCGACGGCAAAGAGCCCGAAAAAATCGCCTGGGTCCACTGCGTGGGCATGCGCTCCGAAAGGGAAGGGCAGCACCCTTACTGCTCCAACTACTGCTGTATGGCGGCCCTGAAGCAGGCCATCGTCGCCCGGGAGCACCTGGGCCCCCAACTGGGCATGACCCTCTTTTACATGGACATGCGCACCCCCCGGAAGGATTTCGAGAAATACTGCGTGCGCATCAAACACCATGGGGCCAGGCTGATCCGCTCCCGGGTGCACTCCGTCAAGGAGGTGAACGGCAACGGCGATCTGTCCGTCCGCTACGTCACCGAACCGGGCGAGGTGCGGGAAGAAGCCTTCGACCTGGTGGTCTTGTCCGTGGGCGGCGTCGTCACCCCGGAGACCATCGCGCTGGCGAAAAACCTGGGCATCAAGCTGAGCCACAACAAGTTCATGGACACCCAGTGTTTTACGCCCACCACCACCTCCCGGCCGGGCATCTATTCCTGCGGGTTTTTCAACGGCCCCAAGGACATTCCCCAGACGGTGATGGAGGGGAGCGCGGCCGCGGCCGCAGCCACCCGGGCGCTGGCCGGGGCCCGGGGCACCCAATTGAAGAAGAAGGAGTATCCGCCCGAGGCCGACGTGGCCCAGGAAGAGCCCCGGGTGGGCGTCTTTGTTTGCAACTGCGGCCTGAACATCGGCGGCGTGGTGGACGTCCCGGCCATCGTGGACTTCGCCCGGGGCGTTGCCAACGTGGCCTATGCCCAGGCCAACCTCTTCACCTGCTCCCAGGACGCCCAGGCGGCGATGGTGGAAAAAATCAAGGAGCATCGCCTGAACCGGGTGGTGGTGGCGGCCTGCAGCCCCTCCACCCACCAGCCCATCTTCCAGGATATGCTGAGAGGCGCCGGCCTGAACAAATACCTCTTTGAGATGGCCAACATCCGCAACCACTGCACCTGGGTGCACCAAGGGGAGCCGGAGGCGGCCACGGAGAAGTGCAAAGACCTGGTGAACATGGCAGTGGCCAAGGCCCGGCTGCTCACCCCCTTGCAGTATATCGCCGTGGGCATCACCCGCACCGCCCTGGTGATCGGCGGCGGCGTCACCGGCATGACCACGGCCCTGGCCCTGGCGGACCAGGGTTACCAGGTGCATCTGGCGGAGCGCAAAGACCGTCTGGGCGGCAACGCCCTCAGGCTCCACTCCACCTGGCGGGGCGGACTGGTGGGCCCCCGGCTGGAGCGCCTCATCGGCCAGGTCCTGAACCACCCGAAAATCACGGTGCACTACAAATCCATCGTGGAGGCGGTTTCCGGGGTGGTGGGGAATTTCAAGACCACCTTGTCCCGCCACCAGGTGATTGAACACGGCATCGTGGTTATCGCCATCGGCGCCGAACCCTACCGCCCCGTGGGCCAGTATCTGTACGGCCAGAACCCCAACGTGCTGCTCTCCCTGGACCTGGACCAGGAGATCGCCGGAGAAACCGACCGGCTGAAAAAGGCCCAGGTGGTCGCCTTTATTCAGTGCGTGGGCTCCCGCACCCCGGAACGCCCTTACTGCAACAAGGTGTGCTGCTCCCACTCGGTGGAGAACGCCCTGAAGCTCAAAGAAATGAACCCGGAGATGGAGGTTTATGTCCTTTTCCGGGATATGCGCACCTACGGCGAGCGGGAAATTCTCTACGAGGAGGCCCGGAACCAGGGGGTGATTTTCATCCACTACAAGGTGGCCGACCCGCCCCGGGTGGAGGAGGGAGCAGAGGGGCGCCTCCAGGTCACGGTGACGGATCAGATCCTTCAGCGCCCCGTGACTTTCCCGGTGGACCTCCTGACCCTGGCCACGGCCATCATCCCTCACCAGAACGCACCCCTGGCGGAGTTCTACAAGATCCCCTTGAACGCCGAGGGTTTCTTCACCGAGGCCCACGCCAAGATCAAGCCGGTGGACGCCTCCACCGAAGGCATCTTCCTGGCCGGGCTGTGCCATTACCCCAAACCCTTGCAGGAATCGGTGGCCGAGGCCCTGGCCTGCGCCTCCCGGGCCAACACCATCCTGAGTCGGCAGTACCTGGAGCTGGAGTCCACCATCTCCCAGCCCGTGGACGAGAATTGCGACGGCTGCGCCTTCTGCGTGGACACCTGCCCCTTCAAGGCCATCACCCTCCTGGAGTACATGAAGGACGGCGGGGTGAAGAAGACCGTGGAAGTCAGCGAGGTCCAGTGCAAGGGCTGCGGCTCATGCATGGCCACCTGCCCCAAGCAGGGCATCTACGTGGCCGGCTTCACCCCGGGGCAGTTGAGCGCCCAGGTGGAGGCGGCCCTGGGGTTAATTTAGCTAAGAGCGCTCAGCTCAAAAAATAATTAAAGATTAAGTTGTAATTTTTAACAATATTTCTTTTAATGCGGAAAGCTGAGGGCTGTCAGCTGAAGGAGCTTTCTCATGGAAGGGCAATACGAACCGCGGATCGTGGCCTTCTGCTGCAACTGGTGCTCTTATGCCGGCGCGGACCTGGCCGGGGTCTCCCGGCTCCAGTATCCCGCCACTGCCCGCATCATCCGGGTGATGTGCTCCGGCATGGTGCACCCCAACCTGGTCATCGACGCCCTCACCAAGGGCGCGGACGGGGTGCTGGTGTGCGGCTGACACCTGGGTGAATGCCATTACCTGGAAGGTAATAAAAAAGCGCAGACCCGGGCGGAAGGCATTGAGCTGATGTTGGAGGACTTCGGTCTGGAACCGGAGCGTTTCCGGCTGGAGTGGATCGCCTCCTCCGAGGCGCAAAAATTTGCCGAAGTGATGACGGAGATGACCGAAGCCTTGCGGGCCCTGGGTCCCAGCCCCTACAGCACCAGGGGTTAGGAGGTGGGGAGCGGGAAATGACCATTACCCTGGCCCGAAAGGTGGACGGAAAAAAATACTTGTGGGACGGCCTGGTCTACGAGAGCCAGGACCAGGCCCAGCAGGCCCTGGAGGCTTACCAGCAGGAGGGCTTTGAGGTGCAGATGTTTGCCGAGGATAACCAGTATCTGGTTTATTCCCGGCGGGTGGTGACGGTGCAGTCCGGGAGTTAGCAGCCGGGATTGGCACTCCTGATAGCCAGAGTTACTGGCTTGGGCTTGGCAACTGACGGCAACTTTTAAAGGAGGGAGTAAGATGCCGGTAAAAGTGGTGGAAGATTGGCTGAATGCCTGTTCCGGTTGCGAGATTTCCATCCTCAATATCGGAGACGCGCTTCTGGACATCTTGCCTCAACTGGAATTTGTGCACATAACCGCGCTTTTGGACCATAAATTCTATGGCCAGACCGGCGAAGGTACGGCCATGGACATCCCGGAGGCCGTGGTGGGCATCGTCTCCGGAGGCGTGCGCAACGAGGAACACAAACATGAATTGGAGGAGATCCGGAAGAAAGTCAAATTTCTCATTTCCCTGGGGAGCTGCGCCTGCTATGGCGGGGTGCCCGCCCAGGCCAACATGTGGAAGAATGAGGAAATTTTTGACAAGGTTTTCCGCCACTGCCTGACCACCGAGCCCGCGGCCAACCCGGAAGATCCCAATGTCCCCCAATGGACCCCCACCTGCGCGGCAGTGGACGAAGTCGTCAAGGTGGACATCTATGTCCCCGGTTGCCCACCCCACCCCGACTGGATTGCCGAGGCGGTCACCGCGCTGCTCCAGGGCAAGACCTCCTGGAGTCTCCCGGAGCGCAGCGTCTGCGACACCTGCCCGGTGATCCGGGAGCAGAAGTCCGGCGGCGGCCCCGTCAAACGCTGGCTGCAGAACATGGAGTTCAACCCGGAAGAAGGCCTGGAAAAGATGCGCTGCATCAACGAGCAGGGCTTCCTCTGCATGGGACCGGTGACCCTGGCCGGCTGCGCCGGCAAAACCGGGGTACCCCGCTGCATTCAGGCCCGCACTCCCTGCCGTGGCTGTTTCGGCCCCATCCGCAAGGGGGCCCGGCCCATGGTGGAAATGATGGGCGCCCTGACCTCCGTGGGGCTGGATCCCAAATCCCTGGTAGACCGGCGGGCCATGATGAACCGGTATATCGGCGGCCATGGATTTCTCACCGTGATCCCGGCGCGGCCGGCGAAATGAGGAGGTAAGAAGGATGGGCAAAATCATCAATATTCAGCCGGTAACCCGCATCGAGGGCCACGCCAAGGTGGTCATCCAGTTGGATGACTCGGGCAACGTCGCCGATACCAAGGTGCATATCCAGACCTTGCGCGGCTTTGAGAAATTCTGCGAAGGTCGGCCGGTGGAGGAAATGCCCCGGACGGTCTGCCACATCTGCGGCATCTGCCCCTGGGCCCACCACCTGGCCTCCTGTAAGGCCGCGGACGCCTGCTACGGGGTGACGCCACCCCCGGCCGCGGTCAAACTGCGCCGCCTGATGCAGAGCATCGCTTACGTCAGCGACAAGATCCTGCACTTTTACTTCCTGGCGGCCCCGGACTTCGTCATCGGCCCCGACGCCGACTATTCCGTGCGCAACGTCTTAGGGATCGTCCAGGCCGCGCCGGACATCGCCAAGCAGGTGGTGCACATGCGCCACCTGGGGGCCCAGATCATCGAGGCCTTCGCGGGCCGGGCCATCCACCCCACCTTCGCGGTACCCGGGGGGGTGAGCAAGCCCATGACCGAGGCCGAACGCCAGAAGATGCTGCCCCTGGCCCAGGAACTCCTGGAGTTCTCCAAGTTCTCCATAAAGTTCGCCAAGGACAACGTCTTCCCCAAATACCTGGACGCCATCAAGTCCATCGGCGTCATCAAGGTGGGCTACCTGGGCACCGTCACCAATGACGGGGCCCTGGACTTCTATGACGGCAAACTCCGCTTGATGAAGCCCGATGGCACTTACGACGACTTCGCCTACGACCAGTATGCCGACTACCTGGGCGAGTGGGTGGAGCCCTGGTCCTACCAGAAGTTCCCCTATGCCAAGAAGTGGGGCAAGCTCTCCCTCGACTTGAGCAACCCGGTGGGGGTGTACCGCACCAACACCCTGGCCCGCATCAACGTGGCCGACAAGATGGCCACCCCCCTGGCCCAGAAGGAGCTGGAGGAATTCCGGGCCGCGTTCGGCCGCCCGGCCCACCTCACCCTGCTCTACCACTACGCCCGTTTGATCGAGTTGCTCCAGTGCGCCGAGCATGCGGTGGAACTCCTGAACGACCCGGAAATCACCAGCAAGGACATCCGGGTACCCATCAGCCCCCAGGCCGCCCGGGGCATCGGTTGCGTGGAGGCCCCCCGGGGCACCCTCATCCACGACTACACGTGTGATGCCGACGGCCTCATCACCAGCGTCAACCTCATTGTGGGCACCACCCACAACAACGCCGCCATCAACCTCTCGGTGGGCCAGGCGGCCCGGGAGCTCATCAAGGATGGCAAGTATGACCAGGGCATCCTGAACAAGGTGGAGATGGCCATACGCGCCTACGACCCGTGACTGAGCTGCGCCACGCACCGCCTGGATGGCGGTGTGGCCGTGGAGGTCACCATCCTGGATAAGGATGGGACGCTTATCGAGGAGATGAGAAATTAAAGATTAAGCTGTCAGTTTTCAGCAAAAAAATAGAGGCCACAGGATATTTATTTAAGATATTCTGTGGCCTCAAATTTTGATAGGATGAAGCAAGGCTCAGATAAACCATGGAGGAGAGGAAAATGGAATACATTAGGCCAGAGAAAATTTTGCTAAAAACCCATCCTGAACTTAACGAAAAATGGGTGCAGGAAATTATTGCCAATGACCCTTCGATCTTAGGATTGGGAGAGATAATCTTAAAGGATAAAGAAAGGATACAACCTAAAGCTGGTCGGTTGGACCTTCTGCTTCAAGATATTGAGTCGAATCGTCGCTATGAGGTGGAAATTCAACTCGGACCTACTGACGAAAGTCATATTATTAGGACTATAGAATATTGGGATATTGAACGTAAGAGGTACCCTGCGTATGATCACTGTGCAGTAATTGTTGCTGAGGACATTACAAGCCGTTTTCTAAATATAATTAATTTATTTAATGGTTCCATTCCATTAATCACAATTCAGATGAGCGCCTTAAAAATAGGCGATCAGGTTGCGTTAGTTTTTACGACCGTAGTTGATGAATTAACATTAGGGTTGGACGAAGAGGATGAATACAATGAACCGACCGACCGAAATTATTGGGAGACTAAAATAGGAAGTAAGGAAACCGTGTCAATGGTTGACAAACTTCTCATGTTAATCAATACATTTGCCCCTGGTTTTGAATTGAAGTATAATAAATATTAAACGCTTATTGCCTTTGCTCCAATGATTATGGTATAATTAATTTAATTAATTAGCTAAATGGAGCAAGACAATGCAGCAAACACCACTCAGTCTGATGCAATTTCAGAAAAAGTATGGCACTG